>RCNF010000591.1_pt1 | contig 18655 bp, 12 predicted proteins | sample 2041311 | NCBI WGS metagenome assembly RCNF01 (sample SAMN09708228, study PRJNA481090) | Marine sediment metagenome, whole genome shotgun sequencing project. | biome: marine sediment; feature: ocean; material: sediment; isolation source: Sewage treatment plant 2 marine sediment (STP2) ... | reverse complement strand
TTCTGGGGAACGCCGTATATGCCGCTTGCCTGTGGGGTATCCTGGCCATCCTGACCAAACTTGGGACCCCGGACATGGTGGGTCGTTTTGCCCTGGGGTCGGCCATCGCCACCCCCGTGATCATGTTCGCCAACCTCCAGTTCCGCGTGGTGCTTGCCACGGATTCCAAGAAGACCTACGAATTTCGGGACTATCTCGGGGTGCGGGTTTTGCTTCTACCGGCCGCCCTGCTGGTGGTTCTGGTAATCGCGGTGCTGGGTTACAACCTGGAGCAGGCCCTGGTCATCGGGGTGTTCGGCTTGATTCGGTGCGTGGAATCCTTCAGCGATCTCTTTTACGGTTTTGCCCAGAAACAAGAACGGATGGATCTGGTGGCCCGCTCCCTTTTCATCCGCGGGGTGTCTGCCTTGGCCCTTTTCGGCGGCGTGTTCTGGTTGACCGGAAACCTGGCGCTCAGCCTGGCCGCCAACGCAGTGGCCTGGTTGCTGACCGTTGCCTTTTTCGATTGGCCGCATCTGGCGGTCATGATCCGCCAGGCGGGGGAACTCACCTGGAAACCGCGGTGGACCCGGAAAACGGTCCGGGATCTGATCTGGCTGGCGGCCCCCTTGGGTGTGGTGATGATGCTCCTTTCCTTGCGCAACACCATCCCGCGGACCTTTCTGGAGAGGGCTTTCGGCGAGGACCAGCTGGGTGTCTTCTCGGCCATGGCCTACCTGGTAATCGCAGGATCCACGGTGATTTTGGCCCTGTCCCAATCGAGCCTCGCCCGCCTTTCCCGGTACTATGCCGAAGGACAACGGGATGCCTTCCGGTCGACCATCGTCAAGCTGCTCGGCTTCGGGGTTCTGATCGGACTGGGTGGGGTCCTGGTTGCCGCGGTGTTCGGGGAATTTCTGTTGGGAATCCTGTACTCGAGTGAATACGCCCGGCACAACGACGTGTTCGTTGTGATCATGATCGGCGGGGCGGTGCTGTACCTGGGCAACCTGCTGGGCGCGCCGGTCAGCGCCATGCGGCAATTCCGGGTCCAGCTGTGGGTCTACCTGATCAACGCCGTCCTCATGGTGACCTTGTGCTGGCTCCTCATTCCACGCCACGGCATGATGGGCACGGCGATCGTGATGGTGTGCTGCTCGGTCTGGGTGACTTCGGCCTATGGGTTTCTGGTCTGGCGCGGGATCGGTAAAATGACCACGCAAGAGGGAGGTGAGACCGGGTGAACGTGTGGGATTTCGTATGGCTGCCCGTGTTCGTGGGCCTGTTGTTCCTATCGGTCAATGTATCGCAGAGGATGTTCGGCCACTGGTTCACCCCCCTGAGTATTTTTGTAGGCATCAACAGCTTGTCCATGGCCGGTTATCACTTGCGGCTGCTGGAAATGCCCGATACTCCTCCGGTAGTCCATGCCCTGTTGCTGGCCGCCTTTTCCATGTTCACCCTCGGCGTATTTCTGGCCGTCGGCCGGCGCACCGACCGGTTACAACCGGTCACTCATTCGCAACTCGACATCACGGGTCTGGACACTTTTTTCTACATTACAGTGGCGCTGTCGACCATCGGCTGGCTGGCCCAGGGGCTCATGCTGGTTTCGAAGCTGGGCTTGATGACCTTGATCCGCAACATCTGGGTCCTGCAGGGCGAGTTCCAGGTTCAGTTCGTGGGGTATCTGAACATGATCGGGATCCTGGTGCTGCCGACTTTTGTCCTGCGGCTGGCCGTCGGTTCGGTAAAAAAGACGGACTATATTCTTGTGCTGGCCTCTGTGTTCGGGTTGCTGCTGGCGGGTATCAAGGGGTACATAGTCTATTCCGTTTTCGGCGGGGCTTATGTCTGGAGTGTGGCCCGGCCGGAAAAATTCCGCCTGGTCCATCTGGTCGGCGGCATGGCCGTCATCCTGGTTTTTTTCATTTTCTACGCGGCAAAGGTCGATATCTTCGCCAAGGAATTCTATGCGGGAACCGGCCTGATGAAACACCTGCCGGCCCTTCACATGCCCTATCTGTATTTTGTCGGCAGCTGGCCCTCTCTGGGCTTCATCGTCGACGGAACCGTCGCCGACTTGCCGCACCTGGGTACCTTTGTCTTGCAGCCCATGTGGAAAATCCTCGGGGCGATCGGGGTGATCGAATACAACCACCTGAGCCAGCCTTTCGTCAGCATCGGCAAGTTCACCTTCAACGTCTACGCTCTGGTCGGGGAGGTCTACTGGGATCTGAAATGGCCAGGAGTCCTGGGAGTCTCCTTTCTTCTGGGAGTGATCAACACCCGTTTGTATTTGCGTACCCGCAGTTCGAACTATTGGGGGCACATACTCATCTATGCCGTGGTGGTTCACGGACTGTTCGTTTCATTTTTCTCCTTCATCTACACTTTTAACGTCTATGTGTTGGTGCTGTACATCTTCCTGGTCGGATTCGTGCTGCCGCGGGGCGGCATTCTGATCAGGACCGGAAAGACCGGCGACGGCGAACCGGGACGGGGGACCTGAGGTGTGTGGATTCGCGGGATTCTGGGACCCGAAGGGCGTCTTTTCCGAGCCGGAGGAATGCCTGCTGCGGATGACCGATGTCCTGGATCACCGCGGGCCCGATGACCAGCAGGTCTATTTTGATTCCGAGGCGAGGCTGGGTCTGGGATTCCGGCGGCTGTCGATCATCGATCTTTCACCCGAGGGCCGTCAGCCCATGATTTCCGCGTCGGGCCGGTTCGTGATGGTGTTCAACGGCGAGGTCTACAATTTCGAATCCCTGCGGCCGGAACTGTTGAAGGCCGGGGCGGAATTCCGGGGGCATTCCGATACGGAGGTCATCCTGGCGGCGGTGGAGGCCTGGGGCCTGGAAGCGTCTGTTGAGCGTTTCAACGGCATGTTCGCCATGGCCCTGTGGGATCGCCGCGAGAGGGAACTGCATCTGGTCAGGGACCGGCTTGGCATCAAACCGCTTTATTACGGCAAGGTCGACCGGACGTTGGTCTTCGGCTCGGATCCAGCCAGTTTCCGGGAAGTCCCCGGCTTCACCGTCGACGTCGATCGGGGGGCCCTGAGCCTTTTCCTCAGGCACGGTTACGTGCCGGGGCCCTGGTGCATCCAGGCGGGCATCAAAAAACTATTGCCGGGCCATCGACTGGTCATTGGCGACATGGGGTCTGAGGAGTTGCCCGCGTCCCAGCCGTGGTGGAGCGCCCGCGAGGCCGTGGCCAGGGGTCTGGAAAACCCCTTCACCGGGACGGCCAACGAAGCGGTCGAGGGTTTGGAGGAGATCCTGGCCGACGCGGTCCGAAGCCGCATGGTGGCTGACGTGCCCCTGGGTGCCTTCTTGTCCGGGGGCGTGGACTCCTCCACCGTGGTAGCCCTGATGCAGGCGGGTCACGGGTCACCCGTGCGAACCTTCAGCATCGGATTCGAGGATACCGAATTCAACGAGGCGGGATACGCCGCCGAGGTGGCGGCCCACCTGGGTACTCAGCACACCGAACTCTACGTTTCACCCCAGGACTGCCTGGATGTCATCCCCAAGCTTCCACGGATTTTCAGCGAACCCTTCGCCGATTCCTCCCAGATTCCCACCTACCTGGTATCCCGACTGGCCCGTGCGGATGTGACGGTTTCCCTGTCGGGCGATGGGGGCGATGAACTGTTCGCCGGCTATCACAACTACGCTTTCGGGCGCGCCCTCTGGCAGCGAGCCGGTGGTCTGCCTACCTGGTTGAGGAGACCCGCAATGGCGGTGACGAAGGGGATTCCCACTGGAACCTGGGATGTGCTGCTCGGCCTGGTGCGGCCGTTCAATTCCGGGGGGCGGGAATTTGCCGTGACGGGGGACCGGGTGCACAAGCTGGCCGATGTCCTGGGCCAGAAGGATTTCCGCTCCATGTACCGGGCCCTTGTTTCCGGTTGGAAAAACCCGACCAAAGTGGTGGCTGGCGGTTACGAACCACCCAGTCTGTTGCAGGGGCTCGACCCGGATCCGCCGGTGACCGATCCGGTCGCCCGCATGATGTACTGGGACTTGATGACCTATCTGCCGGACGACATCCTGACCAAGGTCGACCGCTCCAGTATGGCCGTCAGCCTGGAGGCCCGGGTGCCGCTGCTCGACCACCGGGTGGTCGAGTTCGCCTGGCGGCTGCCCCTGGATTACAAGATCCGCGCCGGACAATCCAAATGGGTTTTGCGCGGGGTTCTGGACCGGCACGTGCCCCGCAGCTTGATCGACCGTCCCAAGCGCGGTTTCGGGGTGCCCTTGGCCAGCTGGTTGCGGGGGCCGTTGCGCGAGTGGGCCGAAACCCTCCTGGCGCCGGACCGCCTGGCCGCCGAGGGATTTTTCCGTCCGCGGGTCATCCGCAGGACCTGGCGCGATTTCCTGGCCGGCAAACGGCAGTGGCAGGGCAACCTCTGGACCATCCTCATGTTCCAGGCCTGGCTCGAAGGGCAAGCGGATGCGTCGGGGAAAGGCCGATCATGAAGGTGGTTCATATCATCACCGGCCTGCATGTCGGCGGCGCCGAAATGATGCTTCACAAGCTCCTGGCCACCATGGACCGGTCCCAGTTCGAGCCGACAGTCATTTCCCTTATTCCCGGCGGCGAATGCCGAGCCCTGATCGAAGCCGAGGGCGTTCGGGTCCACGACCTGGACATGAAAGCGGGGATGCCTTCAGTCGGACAGATTAAAAAATTGCGTCAACTGGCCAGGGAACTTCGGCCGGATCTGGTTCAGGGCTGGATGTACCATGGCAACGTGATCGCTTCGGTGTTCGTGAAATTCGTTCTCGGGGATCCGCGGCTGTTGTGGAATATCCGGCATTCGCTGCCGGATCTCAGGCAGGAAAAACTGGGGACCCGCCTGGTGATCCGCCTGGGCGCGGTGGGCTCTCAAGGGCCGGACCGGATCATCTACAACTCGACCATCAGCCAAGAACAGCATGCCTTGCTGGGTTATGCGAGGGGCAAGGCGGAGATGATCCCCAACGGGTTCGAAATGGATCGGTTCCGTCCTTCACCGCAGGCGGCGGCGCAGCTCCGCTCGGAACTGGGTCTGGCCACCGGCACGGTGCTGATCGGGATGGCGGCCCGGCGCCATCCCGTCAAGGGACATGAAAATTTTCTGAAGGCCGCGGCCCGGCTGCGGGACGCGGGCCGCGATTGCCATTTCGTTCTGGCGGGTCGGGGGGTTACCGATGAGGATGCGGTGCTGCGGGACCTGTCTTCAGGGGCCATGAGGGGGTATGTCCATCTGCTGGGTCAACGGCAGGACATGCCGTCGTTTCTGGCCGCACTGGATCTGCTCTGCGTTCCCTCCTTCGGGGAGGGATTTCCCAACGTCCTGGGCGAAGCCATGGCCTGCGGCGTGCCCTGTGTGGCGACCGATGTCGGGGAATCAAGGATCATTATTGCCGATACCGGCCGGGTGGTTCCACCGGGCGATCCGGTCGCCCTGGCCACAGCGCTGGAAGAACTGCTGGTCCTGGAGCCGGAGGAGCGGACCGCTCTGGGGCGTCGCTGCCGGACCCGCATCCAGGAGAACTACTCGCTGGAAAATATCGCGGCTCGATACGCCGCACTCTATCAATCCGTCTGAATCAGACCCATGCCCGCGAGAATGTCCCGGTTGACCTGATGGACGTCGTATTTTTTCTCGGCCAACAGTCGTGACTTCCGGCCCATGTCCGGAGCCAGGTCGGGATCCTCGAAGAATTTTTCCATGGCCTCGGCCAGCGCCGCCGGATCCCGGACGGGAACCAGCCAGCCGTTTTCCCCGGGGGTGACCGTTTCCCGGCAGCCAGCCGCATCGCTGGTGATGATGGCGCGGCCGGTGGCCATGGCCTCCAGGACCGTGCGCGGAGTTCCTTCGCGGTAGGAGGGCAGACAGTAGACGGTACAATTTTCGAGGAGTGGACGGACGTCGTCGGATCGTCCCAGGTACTCGAGGACCCCGCTTTCGACCCACGCGTCCATCTGTCGGCGGGTGATGGCCCGCGGATGGTCCTCGAAAAATCCGGCCACCTGGAAACGGGCCTCCGGGTGCCGCCCCTTGACCAGGCGGGCGGCCTCGGCGAATTCGGCCAGGCCCTTGTCCTTGACCAGGCGGGCGATCAGCAGAAATACAAGCGTCCCTGGCCTGACGGGGACTTGACCGAAACGATCGAGATTGATTCCCGACCCGTTGATCAGCACCACCTGATCCGCCCGGACCAGGCCCATGTCCTCAAAAACCCGACGATCGTCAGGGTTCTGGAAAAAGACCGTCCCGCACTGTTTCAAGGCGGCGCGGTACATGGTGCGGGCCAAGGTGTTGAGCAGGGCCCCTTTCAGACCGGACCCGAGGAAGGTCGTTCCCAGTCCGGTGATCATGGCCGAAACCGCCGCCACGCGCTGACGGCCCGCGGCCAGGGATCCGTAGATGACGGGTTTGATGGTGTAGCCGAGGACGTGATCGGGCTGGACCTCGCTCATAATTTGGCGTAGATCGCGAAAGGATCCCCAGTCCGCAACCGGGTTCATGCCCGTGCGTTGGAGCCGGTATTCACGGTGGCTGACACCCAGCTCGGCCAGCTGGTCCAGGGTGGTCTTGTCCGGAGAGGGGGAGCAGCAGGTTACCTCGTGTCCTGCGGCGACGAATTCCCCCAACAGGTCGCCACGGAACAGGACCAACGATGGGGTGAAGCTGGCGATGACCATGATGCGGGCCATGGAGGGTTATCCTACAGGTTGGAGCCGGGATACCGAAATCCAAACAGGTGCATGATACCAGTGGGGGGCTGATTGTCCAATCCCTTGTCCGCCGTGACAATGCCCCGCGGACAGTCGTTTCGGTCGCCCATTTGCCTTGGGGCGCCTCGGCCACTAGTATTTCCTGCTGGCGGCCATCGGTCGGCACCGGCATTTAACGACATCACAGGAAGGCATGAAGATGGCGAAGGACCCGAAAAGCAAAAACATCACCTGGTCCGGCGGCGAGGTCGATCACGCGGCCCGCGTCCAGAGGAACGGGCACAAGGCCGCCATCCTGTGGTTCACCGGTCTGTCCGGATCGGGCAAATCCACCATGGCCAGGTCGGTGGAAAAAGAGCTCTTCCTGCGCCGCTGCCACACCTACATCCTCGATGGGGACAACGTCCGCTTCGGTCTGAACCGGGACCTGGGATTCAGCCCCGAGGACAGGACCGAAAATATCCGCCGCATCGGCGAAGTGGCCAACCTGTTGATGGACGCCGGTTCCATCTGCCTGACGGCCTTCATTTCCCCCTACCGGGCCGACCGGCAGGGTTCCCGGGATATGGCTCCCGAGGGGGCTTTTATCGAGGTCTTCACCAAATGCTCTCTCGAAGAGTGCGAACGGCGGGATCCCAAGGGCCTGTACAAAAAAGCCCGGGCCGGGGAAATTTCCGAATTCACCGGGATCAGCGCCCCCTACGAAGAGCCCCTGAAGCCCGAAATCGTGCTCGAAACGGATAAACACTCCGTGGAAGAATGTGTCCAGCAGGTCGTCGACTACCTGTTCGAGAACGGATTTCTGGCCGTCAACGGGACGTGAGGGTCAGCCGGGGGGGCGGCGCACTCTGCCATGGGACCCGGCAAGGGTCCATTCGGCGATTTCCCTTGCGAATCCGGGCTTTGTCCTCTATTTTTTCGCTCGGCACGACCGGACCGGAAAACGACTTCCGATCCGGCCGTTTGTCTGCATTTGATCTGGCGGGTTGGCGCCATGGTTCGGACCGCGTCCTCGGATTCGTGAGGGTGGGCCCGGCCAAGATTTCGTCACTTTCGTGTGGGACCTGATCTTTCAGAATCTTACAGAACACGGAAGGGCGGCCGGCCTGCGGCCATCGTGACGCTGTTGCGTGACGTTAATTGTGGAGGTTCTGACGATGGCACTGAACAAGGACCAGAAAGAACAGGTTATCGGCAAGTTCAAGAAGCACGATTCGGATTCCGGTTCGCCGGAAGTTCAGATCGCCCTGCTGACTGAACGGATCAACACCCTCAGTGGCCACTTCAAGGAGCACAAGGCGGATCATCATTCCCGCCGCGGCCTGTTGAAGATGGTCGGGCAGCGCAAGCGCCTGCTCTCCTATCTGAAGAAAAAGGACCTGGAGGGTTATCGGGCGCTCATCAAGGAACTCGGTATCCGGGGTTGATTCACTGTTGCGGAGAGAAACCTAGCTGATATGGGACCGGTCGCGGCGTTGGCGTCGCGGCCGTTGCCTATGTGTCGGTGGCGATCTCCGGCCTGTGTTGCGGTGGGAAGAGTTTATGGCAGGACGCCTCGGCGTCCACGCGGTTGGCGCCGCCTCCGGAATAAGCCGGACGGTGCCGAAGCAAGCGGTAGGAAAGAAGAGAGAAATAATGAGTAAGCATGAAGTCAGTATGGAAATGAACGGAACCACGTTCTCGATCGAAACCGGCCGCATGGCCAAACAGGCCAACGGCAGTTGTATCGTCCGGATGGGCGATACCATGACCCTGATGACGGTCACGGCCGACAAGAAGGTCAGCGACAGGGATTTTATGCCCCTGTTCGTGGAGTACCGCAACAAGACCTACGCCGCGGGCAAGATCCCCGGTGGATTCTTCAAGCGCGAAGCGCGGCCCAGCGAGAGGGAAACTCTTAGCTGCCGGCTCATCGACCGGCCCCTGCGGCCCCTGTTCCCCAAGGGGTACATGCATGAGACGCAGATCGTCGCCTTCATCATCAGCGCTGACACCGATTTCCACGCTGACGTCCTGAGCATCACCGGCGCCTCCATGGCCCTGAACCTGTCCGACGTGCCTTTCACCGAAGTGTTGTCCGGCGTGCGCGTGGCGGACATGGACGGTGAGTTCATCATCAATCCCAGCATGGAGCAGCTCGAAGAGTCCACCATGGATCTCATCGTGGCCGGCACTGACGACATCATCGGCATGATCGAGGGCGAATGCCTTGAGGTTCCCGAAGAGCGTCTGCTGGACGCCATCGAGTTCGCCCATGGCTGGATCCGCAAGCTGAACACTCTGCAGCGGGATCTGCTGGCCAAGGCCGGCGCCAAGGAAAAATGGGAAATGGTGATCCCGGAAGAGAACACCGAGATGATCGCCAAGGTTGAAAACTTTATCGCCGGCGATCTGAAGGAAGCCATCGTGGTCAAGGGCAAGTTCGAGCGTTCGAACGCCCTGAAGGCCCTGAAGGTAAAGGTGGCCGCCGAGTTCACCACCGAAGACGGCACTCCCGATCCCGAGGCCAAGTCGGCCTTCGGCAAGATCGAGAAGAAGCTCATGCGCGAGATGATCCTCTCGGAGGGCAAGCGCACCGACGGCCGCGACCTGACGACCGTGCGGCCGATCACCATCGAGAATGGTGTTTTGCCTCGCGCCCACGGTTCCTGCCTGTTCACCCGCGGTGAGACCCAGTCCCTGGGTACGGTCACCCTGGGCAGCAAGCAAGCCGAGCAGCGCGTCGAGCCGCTGAACGGCGAACAGTACTGGAGCAAGTACTACCTGCATTACAATTTCCCCCCGTTCAGCGTGGGTGAGGTGGGCCGGTACAGCGGTACCGGGCGCCGGGAAATCGGACACGGAAAACTTGCCGAGCGCGCCATCCGCCCGGTCCTGCCGGACCTGGAGGATTTCCCCTACACCATCCGCCTGGTGTCCGACATTCTCGAGAGCAACGGCTCCAGCTCCATGGCTACGGTCTGCTCCTGCTGCCTGGCCCTGATGGATGCCGGTGCTCCCCTCGAGAAGAAGGTCGCCGGCGTCGCCATGGGTCTGGTCAAGGAAGACGACCGTGTGGCCGTTCTGACGGACATCCTGGGCGTCGAGGATCACCTGGGCGACATGGACTTCAAGGTCACCGGCACGCGGGACGGCATCACCGCCTTCCAGCTGGACACCAAGATCGCCGGCCTGAGCCGCGATATCATGGTCAAGGCCCTGACCGAGGCCAAGGACGCGCGGATGCACATCCTGGACGTGATGGACGAATCAATGCCTGCGTCGCGCACCGAGATGAGCCCGTTCGCGCCCAAGATCGAGACCGTGCAGATCCCCGTCAAAAAGATCGGCACCCTGATCGGCCCCGGCGGCAAGGTCATCAAGAGGATCCAGGAAGAGACCGGCGCCAACATCGAGGTGGATGATGAGGGCATGGTCTTCATCTCCAGCACCGATCAGGCCGGCGGCCAGGCGGCGATGGACTTCGTCGTGGGTCTGATGGCCGAGCCCGAGCTCGACAAGGTCTACGAAGGTGTGGTCAAGACCATCGTCGACTTCGGCGCCTTCGTCGAATACCTGCCGGGCAAGGACGGATTGCTTCACATTTCGGAACTGGAGCACTTCCGGGTCGGAAATGTGGAGGATGTCCTTCAGTTGGGCGACACCATCCAGGTCAAGCTGGTCGAAATCGACAGCCGGACCGGAAAAGTCAGGCTGAGCCGCAAGGCGCTGCTACCCAGGCCCGAGGGCATGGAAGATGCGCCCCGCGATGATCATCGCGGTGGCGGTGGTGGCGGTGGTCGCGGTGGCCGCGGCGGTCCGCGTGGTCGGCGCTAGGCCCTGACTGGATGAACCTCGATCCCTACAGGAACGAGACCGAGCCCCGCCGGGATTTACTTCCCGGCGGGGCCGTTCTGTTGTCGGTACCCATGCGCACCGCCCACGCGGTAACCCTCGGGGTGTGGTTCCGCACCGGGAGCCAGGATGAGCCCTCCGGCATGGGGGGGGTATCCCATTTTCTCGAACACATCGTTTTCAAGGGTACCCTGAAACGCAATGCCCTGGAGGTGGCCGAGACCTTCGACCGCATGGGTGCGGCGGTGGACGCCTTTACCACCAAGGACATGGTGGCCTTCACGCTGAAGGTTTTGCCGGAGTATTTCAACGAGGCCGTGGATCTGCTGAGGGAAATGCTGTTCGAACCCGAAATGGACGGTCGGCTGGTCAAACTCGAACAGGACGTCGTCTGCGAAGAAATCCAGGAGGCGCTCGACACGCCCGAGGACAGGCTTCACGACGCCTTCGCCGGGCAGCTCTACGGCAACCACGCTCGTGGCCGGCCCATCCTCGGCACTCCCGGGGTTGTGCGCGCCTTCACTCCGGACATCCTGCGCCGTGAGCACGGACGCCTGTTTGCTCCGGCCAACCTGGTCATTTCCATGGCCGGGAATATCCTGTCGGGGTTCCATGAAACCGTGGCTGAGGCCTTCACCCGACCACCGGAGACTGATCCCGCCGGCCCCGGTTTTGTCGAGGAAAAACCCGCCACACCGGCGGCGGCCATCATCGACCTGGACCTGGACGAAGCGGACCCCTTCCGGCTGGATCTGACCAGTCCCGTCATCCAGGCCTACTTCGAGATCGGAAATCTGGGCATTCCCTTCCATCACGCCGACCGGGTGCCGGTTTTCCTGCTCACCAACATGCTGGGCGGAGGCATGAGCAGCCGCATCTTCCAGGCGGTGCGCGAAAGGGAAGGCCTGGCCTATACCGTCTACAACTATATCGACATGGGGCGGGACATCGGGCTGGTCAGCTGCGCCGGTTCCTGTTCCCCGGACAAGCTGGGCAGGCTCGAGGATGTCATCCGAATGGAGTACTTCCGCCTGAGCAGCGAAGGCCTCAAGACCGACGAGTTGGACAGCAATCGGGCGCAGATCAAATCCCAGCTCATCTTTTCCCTCGAAGGCATTGTCAACCAGATGTACCGTGCGGCCCGTAACGAGATTCTCTACGGACGTTTTCTCCCTGTTTCAGAACTGGTGGATCAGATCGATGTGGTGGATGTGGACGATATTGTCCGCTGCGCGGAATCCTATTTTAATCCCGATTCATTGCTGGTGGCGGTCCATGGACCCGGCCTCAATAAAACCAGCGGATTATAAGCCCCAGTAATAGTAAATTCTTAGGTTGTGCCTTTGAAATTGTGCTTTTCCAGATCCCATTGAGGTGATCTGGTTGAAGGATGCTATCAGTAACCCATCTTCAACTCATGCCTCAGGTTTCTTTTCAATGCCCGAGTGGTGACCTTTCCCAGGTCAGATCGGCTCCCGCCAGCAACTCCATGACCCGTTCGATCCGGGCATCGTTCAGTACCAGAGAAGTTCGGGCATAGCCTTTGCCGTGGACCCCGAAACCGCTTCCGGGGGAAAGCAGGACCCCGGATTTTTCAAACACCTCGCTGATGAAGGCAAAATCGTCATCGCCCCAAGGCGCGGGGATGCGGGCCCAAATATACATGGCCGCCGGAGGTGACGGCACCTGCCAGCCCAGTTTGCGGTATCCGGCCACCATGAGGTTGCGGCGGCGTTCGTAAAGCTTCCGATTCTGGGAGCAGATCTGCTGACTGCCGGTAAGGGCTTCGACCGCCGCCATCTGGATGGCGCCGAACAGCGAAAAATCCACGTTGCTCTTAACCCGGCCCAAGGTGGCGATGACCTCGCTGCCCCCAACGGCAAATCCGGTGCGCCAACCGGCCATGTTGTGGCTCTTGCTCAGACTCTGGAACTCCACGGCCACGGACCGTGCGCCTTCGACCTGGAAGACACTGGGTGGGGAAAAGTCGTCCTCGAATCCCAGTTCGCTGTAGGCGATATCGCTGACCAGCATGACTTCGTGTTCGCGGCACCAGGCCACGGCCTCCTTGAAGAAGTCCAGGTCGCAGACCCCTCCGGTGGGATTGTGTGGGTAGTTGAGGATCAGCATCCGGGCCCGGTCTGCGATCTGGGCGGGGATGTCCTCGAAATTCAGGACAAAGCCCCGCTCCTCGGCAAGCGCGGGTTCGAAGATCTCGGCCTCGCACAGTCGGGCCGCGCCGAAGTAGGCCGGGTAACAGGGGCTGGGAATGATAACCGTGTCGCCGGCGTTGAGGTAGGCCCGCATCAGGTTGGCCAGTCCCTCCTTGGAGCCGATCAGGGGCAGGACCTCGGTATCCGGATTCATGGTGACCGCGAAGCGGTTGAAGTACCAGGCGGCAATGGCCTCCCGCAGGCGGGGCAATCCCTTGAAGGTTCCGTACCCGTGGCAATTCCAGGATTCGTCCTCCAGGGTCCGGGTCAAGGCGGCGATGATATTGGCCGGGGCCCTTCCGTCCGGGTTGCCGACGCCCAGGTCGATGACCTCGCGTCCGGCGGCCAGCGCTTCTTCTTTCAGGCGAAAGACGGTGGCGAAAACGTAGGGTGGCAGATTGGCGACTCGGTCGGCGCAGGGGATGATAAATTCCGGTCCGTTCATGATCTCCTCGTTTCCATTCTGGGTTGCCGCCTTCAAGGCCGGATGGTCCGCCTCAGGGACCCGGCGGTGCGACGAATAGCGCCGTCAAAACTTCAAGAATCAAAAAATATGTGGGGATGCTGCGGGGGTAAAGGGAAATCGGGCAGGGTCATGGCGGTAACTCAGGAACCGAAGGTGAATTTGTCCTGCTTGCGGTTGAGGGTGTACTGCCAGCCGAGATCATCGACGGTGACCAGGACCGAGGGAGTGAGTTGGCCGCTGCGGACCATTTCACTCAGACTCGCGGGCCACTCGCCCTTCTGGTAGCGGTAAAGGCGGGCGGCGGTGACCACTTCACTCCTGACCTGGGTCCGGCGCAGGGATTCTCCGGGGTTGGGTCCGGCGTCGGGACTGGCCGTCCAACGCAGCCAGCCGAGGGTACCGATCAACAGTAACGTGAAAAGGGTGATGGGCACCGAACGCAAGCCGGACTTGAGTTTCAATTTGAACTGGTCGCCCCGACTGTTGGAATCCTCGTCATCGGATCCCATCTGGGCGCGTTCCAGGAACCCTTCCTCGCACCATGTCTTCAACATGTTCCGAGCGACGAAACTTTCCGTCCGGCCTTGGCGGATAATCCGTCCCAGGGGCAGGCCGCCCAGGGCCATTTCCATGATTCGCTTGCGGGTTTCGGTCAATTCATCCGGGTCCAGGACCTTGTTTCCCTGTTTGAAGGTGATGGCCTGGGAATGTAGATAATCCTTGAGCATCCCTTCTTCGTCGAGGCGGCGGGCCGCCTCCATCAAAAGTCCCTGAACATCCAGGTTGTACCGCCATTGGACGCCCGGGGGCGTGTCCTTGGTCGGAGTGAAATGATAGCGCCCACGGCGCATCTTCATTCCCGCGTGAGCCATTTCCTGGGCCAGGCTCTTGAGGGCCCGGTCCATTGCTTCGTTGTCCATCAGACCTTCGGAAATCAGGATCTCGGTCAGGTCGAGGGAACTGTTCTTGCGGACGTATTCGATGTGCTTCCACTGCTGCTCGTTGAAGAAGCCGTAGGCGCGCAGAAAGGATTCCAGCGGGTCACGGGACCGGCTGCGGCGATCACGGGTGGATATCAGCATACCCTTGTCGAAGACGAACACCATGTTGCGCTTCGCTTCCAGATTCAGGAACCCGGATTTCTGCTGACTGGCGAGCAGTTGCAGGATCTCCGCCAGGTTAAAATCGCTCAGCTGGCCTTCCATGGCCATGGTCAACCTCCTCTATCTGGTCACCAGACCGTCACCAGGTGTTGTTTCACGGTTGGACGTGGGGGACAAGGAATAGCGATCGGGTATGCCGCGGCGCAATCCGGGGCCGTCCAGAAAGGCAATGATCCAGGACAAGGCGATCAGGCCGGCACCGATCAGGACCGAACTACCACTCCAGCCCGGCCACATGGCCGCCGGCATGGGGAGCCATTTGGGATGGAGGGTTTCGCCGGGCAGCATCAGGCCGGGAGAGGCCCAATCCGACCCCAGGTCGAAGGTCCAGCCGGCAAAGAGCAGAAACAGTCCCACGGCCAGGATCGAAAGCCGGAGCCACGCCGCGCGGAAGTGTCCGGTGGCCAGGTGTCCGGCCCCCGGCACAAGCCGCCCGACCTGGAGAACCCGGTGGCTGAGGGCCATCCCCTGTTCCCGACTGCGGTTTTTTAGGAGGGTGGCCAGCACCATGTCGCTGCGGGATCGTTCAGCCGTTTCCCCGCACCCCGCGCAAAGCCAGGCGCCGTCATGAACCTTGGCGCAATCTTCGCACAGGGGGATGCCGCAATTCTCGCATTCGGTCGGGTCGTTTTGGCGGTTCCACCACATGATCATGAACAGGGCCAGCAGCAGGGGGCCGCCGACCAGGGCATACAAGGGCAACGGGGGGGCTCCCAATTGGTGGCGCCATGAGGACAGAATTACCAACGACGGATAGTTGGACGCCTCGAACCGGCAGGCATCTTTCATGGCCTGGTTGGTCAGCGGTGGATAGACCACCGGGGCGTAGCCTTTTTGCGGACCATTTCCCTTGGTGGAAAATGAGGGAATGAATCCGAGGGATCTGGCCTTGTCCATGGCCTCGGTGGCCTCGGGCACGAAGAGTTTCTTGAAATAGACTTGGGCCAGGTTGAAAGGAGCTTCACCCCGATCTGGGTGAGCCAGGGCAATTTTCGAATAGGCCTTGGCCGCGCTATCCATGTTGCCCCGGTAATAGGTGTTATTGGCCACGCCGACTGTGGCCGGGAAATTTTCCGGGTCGACTTCCAGGACTTTCTTGAACAGGCGGGTGCTTTCGGCGTACCGGCCGCGGCGAGCTTCCTGGATGGCCAGGGCCACCGTCAAGCGGTTGGTCCGGCCCTGGTCTTCGGATTCGGCGAGACGCTTCTTCAGGGCCTTGATCAGGCTGCCGGAAGGTGGCAGGGAGCAGGATCTGTCCAGAAGGGTGACTTCACTGGCCGGGTCGATGGTCGGGACGGCCGAACGCAGCATCGGCCAGGCGGGGAACACCAGGACCAGGGCCATGACCCAGGTTGCCAGCAACAGGTACCGAACCTTGCCGCGGGCGTGGACCAGCAGGGGAATCGACATGATGGCCAGGAAACCGAACCAACCCGGCTTGAACACCACGAGGATCACCGGTAACAGGAAAGGCAGCACGAATCGCGGGGTATGTTTGGGGTCCTTCAGGATCGTGGCCCCCATGTCGTGAGCCATCTTGCGCCACCACGCCAGGTACAGGCCGCCAACCAGAACCGTCCAGAAAAAACCGTTGAGCAGAGTGGCTCCCTGATGCCAGGCCACCAAGAAATGGCCACGCCCCACCGGAGAGTTCAACAAGGCCCGGACCGAGGTGGGCAGAACCTTGAACAGAGTGGCCGTATCCAGGGACTTCACGGCCTGAACCGATTGCCACCATTGGTAACGGGGATGCCCGGGGGCCGCCTCGATGGCCGCGGCCAGATTTTCCGCCACGCCGGTCGGATCGTCGGCCATGGCCGCCTGGCGAGCCAGGTGAAAACGCCAGGCGCCGGCCATGGGGTCATCCAGACGGGGTGGCATCTTGGGGGCCCGCGACTTCTCGATGGTGGAGGCCTGGGCTTCGGGAAGGAGTTTGCGGCTGATATTGACGTCGGCGCCCGCGTATCGCGGGTCCAGTTCCTCGGCCTCGGCTCCGTATTCCCTCAGGGTATCCAGGGGAGCGGGATTGGCTGCGGCTCCTGTAGTCGCGATTCCCAGACAGACGCCGATCAAGGCCAGTCCCAGGTAAAGGTTCGATACCTTCATTTCACAACCCGTTCGCTTAGAGTTCCGCGTTGAGTTCCGCATTGAGTTCCGCATTCGCTTGTTGAATCTTCCGTCAGATCGTTGGATGATCCCGCCTGTGGACGGGATACTGCACCCACGGCTCCGGGTATCTGGACCGGACCGGGTATCCTTTGATATTGGTATCGTTCGAATATGGGCGGGATTAACAGGAATTTTAGCAATTCCTTCCCCGCCGGAGGTTGGGAAGCCTTGTTTCTGGACGCCAGCGGCCGTGTCATGATCCGACGCCTGATTCTGGCCGTCGCCGGTTTGTGTGGAACCGCGGGCCTGATCATTGAATACGGCCTTTATCCCTCCGGCGGGTTGCACCTCGCCGCCAGTGTGTTGAGTGGAGCCGCGGTCGGCCTGTTTCTGCTGGAACAAGCCCTTTCCTTGCGGGACAGCGGGAGCTTCAGGCGCTACCTGAAGGAAAGGTGGCCTACCTTTACCCTGTCGGTGTTGCTCATCCTGGAAATCCTGACCCTGGTCGCCGGTCGAAGCACCCCCTGGCTGAACAGCGCCTTGGGATACCTGTCACTCGGTTCGGTGACCCGGGCCTACCTGATCATCATCCAGGTCTATATCCTGGCTGTCTTCGCGGTCCAGTTGCCCCATCTCCACCGTCGTTTCGCCAGTTTGCGGATGCGCCCGGCGGTGGCCTTCGTGATGACCTTTCTGGTCCTGATCATTCTGGGGGCGGGGCTTCTTCTGCTGCCCCGGGCCACACCCCAGGGGCAGTCCTTGTCCCCGCTGGACGCCCTTTTCACCTCCACCAGCGCCGTCTGTGTCACCGGTTTGGTCGTGCGCGACACCGGGAGCGGATTTACCCTTTTCGGTCAGACAGTGATCCTGGTCCTCATCCAGCTCGGTGGGCTGGGCATCATGTCCCTGACGGCCGCTTTGAGCTTGCTGCTCGGCCGGGGAATAGGGGTGCGGGAAAGCAGTCTTTTACGGGAGGTTTTCCAGGTGCCCATGCTCAGTGCCGTGGGTCGAACCGTGCGCTTCATTATTCTCATGACCCTTGGGATGGAACTCATTGGGGCTTTTACACTTTACCAGGGTCTGGCCGGGGTGATTGACGATCGGGGGGAGAGGATTTTCACCGCCGTGTTTCATGCCGTGAGCGCCTTCTGCAATGCTGGCTTCAGCACCTTCAACGACTCCCTGATCAGCCTGCAGGACACCCCTCTGGTCATGGCCACGGTTTCCGGCTTGCTGATTGTTGGAGGCCTCGGATTCGGCGTGGTGGCCCAGCTTCTGGCCTGGATGCGCGGTCGGCGTCTCAGGCCCGGCGCCCAGAAGGTCCGGTTGGACCTGCACAGTCGTGTGGTCCTGATTGTATCCGGCGGACTTCTGGTGGTCGGAACTGTTTTTATCGCCTGGTTCGAATGGAACCACGCTTTGGACGGGCAGCCGATCGTCATGAAGGTTTCCCAGGCGTTTTTCCAGGCGGCTACCTGCCGCACTGCGGGTTTCAACAGCATGGATCTGACCCTGATGGCCCCCGCCTCCCTGTTTTTGATAATTGTCCTGATGTTCATCGGGGGCGCCCCCGGCTCTACCGCCGGCGGGGTAAAGGTCACGGCGGTGGCCATCGTCTGGGCCAACTTACGCTCCATCAGTCGGGGCCTGAACCGGGTCAGGCTGGGCCGTCGCGAACTGGACCAGGTCCACGTTCAGCGCTCCATGCTTGTGCTTTCGGCGGGATTGGTTCTGGCGGCGGTGGGGGTGTTCATCCTTTTGGCCACCGAGAACCGGCCTTTCCTGGAAACCACCTTCGAGGTATTTTCGGCCCTGGGGACGGTGGGCTTGTCCCTGGGGATGACCAGTGTGTTGTCGCCGGCCGGTCGGATCGTCATCGCCGTTTTGATGTTTGTCGGACGCCTGGGTCCGCTGACCCTGGCCAGCAGTTTGACCGGCGCCAGCCGCGACCCACGGGTGCGTCTACCCAGGGGTCGGGTCATGATAGGTTGAGATTCACGGTCGATTTCACGGGAGTAGCGGCATGTTGAAAATCGTCGTCGTTGGATTGGGCAAATTCGGTAGCACCCTGGCCGTGAACCTGTCGCGCCTGGGAGCCGAGGTGCTGGCCGTTGACCGAAATACGAGGCTGGTGGAAGCCGTGGCCGAGGATGTCA
>RCNF010000590.1_pt1 | contig 18658 bp, 17 predicted proteins | sample 2041311 | NCBI WGS metagenome assembly RCNF01 (sample SAMN09708228, study PRJNA481090) | Marine sediment metagenome, whole genome shotgun sequencing project. | biome: marine sediment; feature: ocean; material: sediment; isolation source: Sewage treatment plant 2 marine sediment (STP2) ... | reverse complement strand
GGAAAAAGTCAAGGACTGGGATGATCTGTACAGCCTCGGCTATGGGCTGACATATCCAGTTGCCCTGGAAGGCGCACTGAAGTTCAAGGAGATCACCTACGCCCATTGCGAAGGCATATTGTCCACGGAATTCAAACACGGCCCTTTGTCAGCGGTCTATGACGGCTATCCAGTGATCTTCACTGCCGGACCAGATGACATCCCGCTGATCATCAGGTCCATGCAGCCATCACTCTCTCGCCCGGCTGCCAAACGGTTGTCAGCATCATGAGCGTCGCCTCCCGCCGATGGATTCGAACTCTGTCCGCCTTAGCCCTGGCGGCGACGTTGTTGGTTCTGACGGTGTTGGTCGTCCAGCGATTGGAGAAGTTCAACCCTCCCGTTCCCTCGGTGGACGACCCTGCCGTCGCCGGAGAGGGCGACGATCGAGCAGTCGGGGTCTATACCGGTTTTGAATTTGTCGAGCGGGTTGCCGGGAAGAAGATCTTCGAACTCCTTTCAAAGCGAACGCTGGGTTTGTCATCCGGCTGGCACGAGATTGAGGGTGTGAGGCTGCAGTTCTTCCGCGAAGGCGAGGCCGGACCTGTTCTGACCTGCGACGGGGCTCGTTTCAACATTCAAACCCGGGACGCCGAACTCGGTGGGAGCATCCGCATCGATTTTCCGAGCGGCGCGAGCCTGACCACCGACGCCGGGAACTTTGAAGCCGGTTCTCGAAGGTTCACGGCCAACGGCGAAGTGCTGTATGTATCCGGTGGGACTTTCGGGCGGGCGCAAACTGCGACCTACGACCTGGAGCTCGACGAGATTCTGCTCGAAAACGGGCTCATGCTGCGGACGGCGACCGGGGCTACTCTGTCGGCGGCCACCGCCATTTACCGGCGGAGAGACGGCATCATCTCCTTCCCGCAAGGGGGGAGGCTGACGATGGGCCAGTCTGAACTCGAAGCACCCCTCATGCAGTTGGGACTCGAGGAAGAAGATGGGCCACCGCGACGGATCGAGCTGAATGGGGGAGTGACGGCCCGGTCCACCGCGCCAAACGGGGACGGTCTCGTCCTGGCCCGGATGGAGAGGATCGTCGGCGTCCACGACGGCACCGGTCACTGGCAGGTCGACGCCACAACCTCCCGATCGTGGATCGATGTCCGGTTCATAGGTGGGGAGGGATATTTCGAGCGCGAGCTCAAGGCCTGGGTCCTACGCGGCGTTGTCGGTGACGAGGGTCTCATCAACCTCCGCGCCGAAAACGGAGTCTGCATCAAAGAGGTGCCGATCGAGGGGCCGGTTCGCCGAGGCGAATCGAACGAGGCCCGGGTGTGGTTTTCAGAGGGTCAGGCCACCGACGTGGAGATGTTGAAAAACGTCATAATTCAGGGCGAGGGTGTCGAAGGCCGGGGCTATCGCGCGCGGATGTCTCCCCAGGCCGGTCTGCTGATGCTGCACGGAGACCCGACGGGCCCCGAGCGCGTCCTCCTGATATCAGAGAGGGGCCGCCTGAGCTGCGATCAGGCGCAACTCCACAATGACAAGGGGCGATCCGAGGCCCGCGGCAACGTACAGGGCCAGATCCTCAACGTTTCCCTGATCGGCAGGTCCGCAAGCGATGCATCTCAGCCCACTCATTTTGCATCCGAGATCCTCGACGTGACTGACGAAGGCGGCATCTTCCATCTTCGTGAAAACGCGAGATTGTGGCAGGGACACCGTCTCCTGTTGGCCGACGACGTCGTTTTTCACCAGGATGCCGCCACGGTGCGGGCGACCGGGCATGTGCGAACGACATTTCCGGCATCACAACTGAACCTCGAGGGAGACGAGGGTGAAGACGTCGTGGTCGTCGCGAGGTCACTTGATTTTGACGACAACAAGGGCTCGGCCATTTACCGCGGCAACGTACGCTACTCCGATCCGGGTCACACGCTCGCCGCGTCAGAGCTGAGCGTGTTTTTTGACGACAACAACGAGGTCACGACGGTCGAGGCGGAGGGATCGGTCGAACTGGTGATCGTGGAGACCGGTCGCCGCATGACGGGGCAATTGGCCCGCAGAGACGTCCAGACTCAGCTGGTCACGATCACCGGGTCGCCAGTGCGGTTGACAGACCCCGGCGGAAACGTGGTCTCCGGATCGTCGTTGACCTGGAATCAGGCCGATGGTACGGTCTCGGTCGCCGGCGGGACCGAGACAATCTACTATCCGGAGGAGACGCCCTGAGCCCCAAAGCCCTCGATCTGGCGGCGCACGGCCTGCGCAAGGCCTATCGTGGAAGATGGGTCGTCGACGGTATTACGCTCGACATCGCACCCGGCGAGATCGTCGGGCTCCTTGGGCCGAACGGCGCCGGCAAGACCACGACCTTCTACATGATGGTGGGTCTCGTGCAACCCAACGAGGGCAAGGTCATCCTCGGTGACCGCAACATCACGTCCGAACCCATGTACCGTCGCGCCCGAATGGGTGTCGCGTACCTCGCGCAGGAACCGAGTTCCTTCAGACGGCTTTCAGTCGAAGACAACATCTGGCTCATTCTGGAAGCCCTCGGCGTCGACGCCAGGGATGCCCACCGGAGAATCGATGGACTGCTCGAGGACTTCGGGCTTTCGGATCTCAGGAAACAACGGGCCGAGACGCTGTCGGGTGGCGAACGCAGACGGCTCGAGGTCGCAAGAGCTCTCGCCACCAAACCGACCTTCATTCTTCTCGATGAGCCCTTCGCAGGCATCGACCCGCTGGCGGTGCTCGACCTGCAGCGGATCATTCGACGTCTTAAGTCTTTGGGAATAGGCGTTTTAATTACCGACCACAACGTTCGGGAAACATTGAAGATCACCGACCGTGCCTATATAATCAAAGACGGCAAGATTTTTGCTACGGGAGACCCCGTTGATCTGTCAGAAAACCGGGACGTTCGTCGGATCTACCTCGGCGAGGAATTCAGGCTCTGACCCGGAGCACGGCTGACGGGTCGCGGTTTGCCCTGTCCTCGAGATCCAATTTGACGACGCCTCGCGATGAGGTTTATTCACTCAATGGCCCTGGAACAGAAACTCCGATTGAAACTGGCGCAACGGCTGGTCATGACGCCGTCGCTTCAGCAGGCGATCAAGCTGCTGCAGCTTTCGCGTCTGGAGCTCGAGGAAACACTGGCCCAGGAGATTCTCGAAAACCCCATGCTCGAGGTGGAGGAATCACAAGAGGAAGTCACCACGGGCAGCGACGAGCCGGTAGGGGACAGCGAGGCGAAGTCCGCAGAGGAGACCCCGGCCCCGGACGGAGCACCGGAAGCCACGGTCGAGGTGAGTGATGATGGATTGCCTTCCGAAGAAGAATCCTACGGAGATATCGATCTCGAGGCGTTTTTCTCCGACTATCTCGGAGACGGCCGGAATGAAGGACCTTCGATGTCGGCTCCGTCGATGGAGAACGACAATCGGCTGGAAAACATCGTTTCGGGCGCCGCCGGTCTGTATGACCACCTCCTCTGGCAGCTCCATCTTCTGGACTGCACGCCCGAGGTTTTCGAGGTCTGTGATTTCATCGTCGGCAACCTCGATGAGGATGGGTTCCTTCGCGCTTCTCTGGATGAGATCAAACAGGGAACCGGCTCCGGCGAAGGCACCATCGCGACGGCCCTGGCGGTTGTCCGGTCCCTGGACCCCCCCGGCATCGCCGCGACCAGTTTGCAGGAATGTCTGGCCGTTCAGGTGGAGCACCTCATGCGTGAGGGGCTCGAGAACGGAGACCTGGCGATCCTCAACCAGGCCCACCGGATGATCACCGATAACTGGGACGAACTGCTCCACCAGCGTTGGGAAGTCCTGGCAAAGGCTCTCGAATGTTCGGAGGTTGCGGAAATCAAGCCGATCCTGGATGTCATTCAGGGTCTGGAACCGAAACCTGGTCGAATGTACCGGCAGAGCGACAACCAATACATCGAGCCGGATGTCTATGTGCGCAAGATCGACGACGAATATGTCATCACGCTGAATGACGACGGTCTGCCACGGCTTCGGATCAACACCCGTTATCAATCGATGCTCAGGGCGAGAAACCTCGACTCGAAGGCGAACGAGTACCTGCGTGACAAGATGCGTTCCGCCCTGTGGCTGATGAAGAGCATCGACCAGCGGCAACGAACGATTTACAAGGTGGCGAGGAGCATTGTCAGTTTTCAGGATGAATTTCTTGACAACGGCATCGAACACCTCAGACCGATGGTCCTCAGGCAGGTCGCCGAGGACATCGGGATGCATGAATCGACGATTTCCCGCGTCGTCAGCAACAAGTACATGTACACGCCTCGGGGCCTTTTCCCGATGAAGTACTTTTTTCACTCAGGCGTCGATTCCGCGCGGGGTGAAAACATATCGTCCATGGTGGTCAAGGAACGGATTCGAAAGGTCGTGGAGTCCGAAGACCCCGAGCGGCCTCTGTCCGACTCGAAAATCATGCGGATGTTACAGAAGGAAGGGATACGATTGGCGCGTCGAACAGTCGCCAAGTACCGCGAAGAGATGATGATTCCATCGTCCGATAAGCGGAAAAAAGTGTTTTAGCACCAGGGAGAAAAGATGAAAATCGACTATATCGCGCGCAAGGTAGATCTCACGGAACCCTCGCGACAGCTTGCCGAGAAAAAGCTGGCAAAGATCACGAAGTATTTCAACGACATTCTCGATGTCCGGCTCGAGGTTGAGCTCGAACGACATCTTCACGTGGTCGATCTCTCGATCAAAGGGAAAGATTTCGACGTCCAGGCAACGGCTCAGAACAAGGACCTGATGGCGGCGATCCAGGACGCGGTAGACAAAATAGAAATCCAGGCGCGTCGGGCCAAGACCCGCCTCAAAGATCACAAGAAACGTGCGGGCTCCGAAGCCAAGATCGACACGGGCTGGGCGGTCGACGTTTTTGAGCGCGACTCGATGGAGTCCGGGCAACCGAGAATCGTCGAACGCAGCTCCATCCCGATCAAACCGATGTCGGTTGAGGAAGCGGTCCTACAACTCGACGACTCGCCGTACGATTTCCTCGTTTTTCGCAACGCCTCCACGGACAAGGTCAACGTGCTGTACCGTCGCGATGACAAAAACCTGGGATTGATCACCCCCGAGCTCTGATGAAGATCCACAAGCTGATAGCACCTGAAGATATCTTCCTCGATCTGGAAGCGGAGGATGCTGCGTCCGCTTTGACTGCTGTGGCTGGGGTCTTCGCGCCGACTCTCGGTCTCGACGAAGACGAGGTTCTCAAGGCACTGCTCGAACGGGAGGCCCTCGGATCCACGTCGGTAGGGAATGGGTTCGCAATTCCTCACTGCAAGATCCAGGGATTGAATCGCATCGCCATCGCGCTGGCCCGCCTCAAAACGGGTGTCAACTTCGGGGGAGAAGCCGATCAGCCGGTTTCGTTCTTCTTTGTCGTGCTGTCGGCCCCCGACCAACCTGCTGCGCACCTCCAGGTCCTTTCGCAAATTGCTCGGGTGTTGAAACGGGACGATCTTCGAACCGAGCTCCTGGTCGCGGAAGACCGGGAGGCGGTCGCCGATGCCATTTACCGGACCGCCAACGCGGAGGGGCTGTGACCCCCCCGCGATCCGTCACGATCAAGACGCTCCTGGCCGAACCTCGTCTTGCATCGCTCGCGTTCGACGTGATCGCCGGTTCTTCAGGGCTCAGCGAGCGGAAAATCACAAATCCGAGAATCCAAAAACCGGGCCTCGCCCTCGCCGGCTACCTGCCCTATGTTAAAGCCGGTCGTTTGCAGATTCTTGGTGAGTCGGAATACGACTATCTGGCGACCTTTCCGGAAAAAGAGGCCGAACGCCGCCTGCAGTGTCTGATGGATCTCGATATACCTTGCGTCGTATCGACAAAGGGCAAACGGCCACCAGCGCGGGTGTTGGAAGCCGCACGAGCCGCCGGGCTGCCGTTGCTGGTGACCGAAACACCGACATCCAAGGCCATCGAAGCCATCTCCGATTACCTCGAAGAGGCCCTCGCACCCCGTATTCAACTCCACGGTGTCCTCATCGACGTTTTTTCTCTGGGCACCCTGATCATCGGCGATCCAGGGATAGGAAAGAGTGAGTGTGCGCTCGAGTTGGTCTATCGAGGCCACCGGCTGGTGGCTGATGACACCGTGGCCGTCCGACGTACCCATCACCAGGGACTGGTCGGGAGTCCGCACGAACTTCTTGAGAATTACCTGGAGTTGCGGGGGGTGGGCATCATAGACGTAAGAAAACACTTCGGGATGACGGCCACCTCGCCGAAAGTGGCGGTTTCACTGGTCATCCAGCTCACCAAGCTCACGCCTCAGGCCCGGGAGATGGAACAGCGCTGGCGGGAACAGATGATGGAACGGCCCAGTGCGTGGACATCGACCGAGTCAATCCTCGGGATTGAAGTGCCCAAGTACACAATGGTCGTCGCTCCAGGGCGCGATCTGGCAATCATGGTCGAGACTGCGGTTCGGAAATGCCTGCTCGCGCAGCGCGGCATCCAGGATGAACGTGGTTTTCTCGAGAGCATCAACCTGATGGCACAGGGAGGGACCGGTGACGCGGACTGAGACCAACTTCAGCGGACCGTTCGTCGTGACTGGATTGTCGGGCGCCGGAAAGACCGTGCTCAGCCGGTGTTTCGAGGACATGGGCTACCATTGCGTCGACAACATTCCTCTCGACCTCGTGCCCCTGTTGTTCGCCCGAACCGAAGAGGAAATGAACCGCCTCGTGATCGTGCTGGATGTTCGAACCAGCGGGATGATTCAGCTCTTTCCGAAAGTTTTTGGAGACCTCAAAGAGTCGTACAACGGTGTCCGCCTGGTGTTTGTCGAAGCTGCGCCGGAGATCCTCCTGCGCAGGTTCTCGGTTGCCCGACGGCCGCACCCTCTCCGGGAACTCAGCCTGGAACAGGCCATCACCGAGGAACGTTCGACTCTGGCTGAGGTCAGGGATCTTGCGGACCTCATCGTCAATACCACCAACCTGTCGCCCCACGATCTCCGACGCCAGGTCCTGACCCTCGGCGGACGCGAAACGGATCGTCCGCAGCTGACCGTCGAGGTGCAGAGCTTTTCCTATCTCCAGGGAGTTCCGGCGACGGCGAGTCTCGTCTTCGACATGAGATTTCTTCCCAACCCGTTTTTCGAACAAAGCTTGCGGACTCTGGCGGGGGACGACGAGCCGGTCGCCACCTGGCTGGGCGGGTACGAGGAAGTCGAGGACGCCGTCAAACGAATCATGGACCTGATAACGTATCTCCTTCCCCGATATGCCGAGGAAATGAAAACGCACGTCGGCATAGCGCTGGGGTGTACTGGTGGTCGACACCGTTCGGTCTACGTAGCAGACCGGGTGGCCAAGGCGCTCTCAGAGGCCGGTCATGAGGTTGTGGTCCACCACCGTGACAAGGAACGTTGGAGGTATTCATGATACCGGTGCTGGTCCTCACCCACGGCGATCTCGCGACTGAACTGCTGCAGGCCGCACGGACGATCGATCCGACCCTGGCCGAACAGACATCAGCGATGCCGCTGCCGTGGGACGTTGACTCCGACGAGGCCTCCCGATCACTCAAAAAACAGCTTCGAGAGCTCGATCAGGGCGAAGGCACCCTGGTGCTGACCGACATGTTCGGCGGCACGGCCACAAACCTGGCCTTGCCGCTGCTCGAGCCGGACAAGGTCGAGGTCGTCACCGGCGTCAATCTACCGATGCTCGTCAAACTTGGTTCACTCCAGGGTCGAGATCTGTCTCTGCACGAGCTCGCCGCGGGTCTGACAACCGCCGGTCAAAAAAGCATTCGGGTCGCGAGCGAGTTTCTGCATTCCAAAACCACGTCAAAATAGCCCCGCACCGCACGTGACTGCGGTACGGCGGATACAATGGACCTGAATGAACCGGTCGCACAGAGTTTGAAGACCCCCGCTGCGACCGCCACCACGGCAGGAGTTGAATAGAAATGACACGGGAGCAGGTGATGATAACGAACAAGCTCGGGCTCCACGCCCGGGCGGCGGCAAAGCTGGTTCATACGGCGAGCGCGTTCACGTCCGAGATATTCATTGGCACGGAACACGAGGAAGTCAACGCCAAATCAATCCTGGGAATCCTGACGCTGGCCGCTACAAAAGGGACCCCACTCGTTGTCCGTGCGGAAGGCGCCGACGAGCAGGCGGCCGTTGACGCCATCGCAGCGCTCTTTGCCGACAAATTTGGAGAGGGGCAGTGAGCCAAGCTCTCAGCGGCCTCGGGGTGAGCCCGGGTATCGCCATCGGCGAACCGGTGGTGCACGAGACGCGACCGATATCGACGCTGCGCATCACGATCCCGACCGATATGGTTGAGGCGGAGGTGGAGAGGTTTCGAACTGCTGTTGCGGCGACGATCGAACACATCAAGGATAATCGCGATCGGGCCGCAGAACAGATGGGCGATGAGTACGCAGCGATATTCGAGGCCCATCAATTGATAGCGTCCGATCCATCCTTCACCGTGCCCGTGGAGCAAATGATACGGGACCAGGAAGTCAACGCCGGGTGGGCCATCGACCAGGTTCTGGAGCCCCTGATCTCCCGTTTTGAAGCCCTCCCAGACGAATACCTCGCGGATCGGAAACTCGATGTTCTCGATGTGGCGACCCAGATCCACAACGAACTCCACGGCCCCGATCTCGTCCAGCTCGAAAAACTCGAGCATCCGGTGATACTGGTTGCCGACGATCTTCCGCCCTCGACTGCCGTGCAGCTTCCCCTGGATAAGATGTTGGGGTTCGCGTTGGAAATGGGTGGACCGACCTCCCACACGACGATCATTGCGCGAGCCCTTGGCATACCGGTCATCGTTGGAGCGCGAGGCCTCTGCGAGGCGGCCAAGCAGTCCCGGCGGATCGCCCTCGATGCATTCGAGGGCAAGATTGTACTTGATCCCAACCCGGCCGAACTCAGCGAATATGAATCGCGGCAACGGGAATACGAAGAACACCAGACCGGTCTCCAGCAGATGCGCGGCCTTTCCACGGTGACCCGTGACGGCCGCGCCATCGAACTGCACGCCAACATCGAGCTCCCGGCGGAAGTCGACCAGGCTCTGCACTGGAACGTCTCGGGCGTTGGCCTCTACCGATCCGAATTTCTCTATATGAAGATGAGCCCGGCCCTGCCTTCGGTCGAGGATCATCTCGAGACCTATCGCGAAATGGTTTCGAAGATGGGGCCCTCTCCAGTCACCATCCGCACCTTCGATCTCGGCGGGAGAAAGCTCGCGCGGGAGATCATCGGTGGCGATACCGAGGCCAACCCGGTATTGGGGTTGCGCGGGATTCGCCTGTGTTTTTCGCGGCCCGAGTTTTTTCGCACCCAGTTGCGGGCGATCCTCCAGGTGGCGGGGGAATTTCCCCTGGGTAGGGTTCGGATTCTTTTCCCTCTCATCAGCGGGATCGAGGAATTCCGGATCGCCAGACTGCTGGTTCGCGAGATCAACGCCGACCTCGAGGAAAAGCAGTTCCCAGTGCACAGAAACGTCCCATTGGGGGCCATGATCGAAGTCCCTTCGGCGGCAGTGATGGCCCGCGATCTCGCCAACGATGTGGATTTCATGTCGATTGGGACCAACGACCTTATCCAGTATTCGCTGGCCGTCGACCGTTCCAACAACCTGGTGGCCGATCTCTATAAACCAGCCCATCCTGGCGTGCTTCGTCTCATTTCCGGAGTAATTTCTGCGGGCCAGCTCGAGGGGGTTGACGTGTCGATGTGCGGCGAGATGGCGGCCGACCCGCTGATGGTTCCGGTGCTGGTGGGTCTCGGGCTCGAAAAGTTCAGTATGAATCCGCACGCCATCCCGGTGGTTCGGGCTCTGATACGGCAACTCTCCTATCGCGAGGCGTCCCAGATCGCCCGGCAAGCCCTCAAACTCGTAACCGCCAGAGAAGTCGAGGAGTACCTGCTCGAGCGGCTTGCCTTTCTTCTCGCCAAGACCAAGATTCACGTATAGGGGATCCAATGGGCATACACGCAGCACGGATGATCGACAAACCATGGGGCCACGAAGAGATCTTCGCCGAAACCGAGAACTACGTCGGCAAGATCCTGGCCATCCGTGCCGGGCAAGCTCTGAGCCTCCAATACCACGAGGTGAAAGACGAGACCCTGCGCGTCCTCGACGGCGAATTGGACATGGTCACAGGACCGGATGTCGACACCCTGGAACCAATTCGGATGATTGCGGGGGATGTCTTTCACGTTGCGCCCGGCGAGCTCCACCGCATGGTCGCCGTCACGGATTGTCGCCTCCTCGAGGTCTCGACCAATCATCTCGACGATGTCGTGCGTCTCGAAGACCGATATGGGAGAGAGGGAACCAGTGCGCCATAAAAGCGTCATACTGGTTGTGGCCACCGGGCCGAGGGAGCCGAAATGAGTTCACACAGTCGATTGTCGTTTCAGGTCGTGAGAACGGCCGCTCTCGTTTTGAGTATCGGGATGTTGGCGCAGGCCGCGGACCCACCGACGCCCACTCCTACGAAGACGCCACGCCCAGCGGGCGGCACCTCCCTCAACGAGATGGCGAAAGACACGGAGCTCAAAGGGGGCGAAAAGGGCAAGACCATCGTCATCACCAACGAAAACCTTTCCGAGTATGCGGAAAAGGGATCGGTCACCGGCTCCTCCGAGACCGCCACGCCGAACCGCCGTCCGGTGCGCGACCCCCTCAAGGTCGAGGTGATTCCACCAAGCGACCCTCAGCACACCGACGAACGGCGTCGATATTGGCAGGGTCAGTACAAAAGCCAAATTGAACTGGTGAGCTCAATCCGCTATCAGATCATGGTGCTCGACGGCGAAATCCCCGGTCTGTGGCGGGATTTTTATGCGTGGGACGATCCGATGTATCGCGATGGCGTTATCAAGCCAAAGCTTGATGCCGCGACCAAGCGGCGTTCGAAGCTGGAGCAAGATCTGGTGGCCGCCGAGGCGAAATTGAGCCAGATCAAGAGCGACGCCCGCAGGGATGGTGCGGAACCGGGTTGGTTCAGGGGCATCTCGGTGCCAACACCGTATCCGCCGACCCCCACTCCGGGCATCGTTGTCTACTGACCCGGCTTCTCGGACAGGTCGACACCACGGACTTGCCGCGCACGTTGTATGAGGTTACACTCACGGCGATGGTTGGAATTTGCGAATGAGAACCTATTTCATTGAGACCTGGGGCTGTCAGATGAATCAGCACGACAGCGAGCTGATCGAAGGGCAGTTGCGTGAAGACGGCATGGCGGCCGCAGCCGACGCCGAGACCGCGGATCTGGTGATCCTGAACACCTGTTCGGTTCGGGAACGCCCCGTGCAGAAGATCGTCAGCCGCATTGGAAGGCTGGAGAAACTCGATCCAGCGCCAGTCATCGGGGTCTGCGGTTGCGTCGCGCAGCAGGAGGGAGCGTCCCTACTGAAGCGCTCGCCGGCCGTAGGATTCGTGCTCGGTCCGGGTGAGATCGCGAGAGTGGGGGAGGCGGCGCGGGCGGTTTCACAAGGCAACCGTCCTGTCTTGACCGGCTTTGACGCCGAACGCGATCACAACTTTCAGACGATCTTTCGCAAGAGCTCGACCCGGGGCATGGTGACGGTCGTGGAAGGCTGTAACGAGTTCTGCACGTTCTGCGTCGTTCCCTACACCCGCGGTCGCGAGCTCAGCCGGCCGATAGCGGATGTGCTCGGTGAAGTGAGGGCCCTCGCCGCCTCCGGCCTCAAGGAGGTCGAGCTCCTCGGACAGACCATCAATTCCTACCAGTGCCCTGAGACCGGTGCGGATTTCGCGGCGCTCCTCGAGGCGGTTGCCGCGATTGAGCCGCTGCAGCGGGTTCGATACATCACGTCACACCCCCGCCACTTCACTCAGCGCACGATTGATGTCCTCGCCGCCAGCCCCAAAGTCTCGCGGTACCTCCATCTGCCGTTCCAATCGGGCTCCGATGAGGTCCTCAAACGCATGCACCGTCGCTATACACAGGAGGAATTCCTGGAGCTCGTGGGCCGGATCCGAGAGGCGGTGCCCGACATCAACCTTTCGACCGATGTGATCGTGGGTTTTCCCGGCGAGACCGATGAAGACTTCGACCAGTCCCTGTCGGTGCTCAACAAGGTGCGATTCGGACAGGTCTTCGCCTTTGCCTATTCGCCGCGGCCGCAGACACCGGCCGCTCGTTACGAGCTTCAGATCGGCGAAGAGGTCAAGAAAGGCCGTCTGCACCGGCTTTTCGAACTCACCGAGGGTATCTCCCGCGAGCTCAACGAACAGCTGGTGGGACACGTCATCCCCGTGCTTATTGACGGCGACAGCCGACGGGACCCGCTGCACTGGCAGGGCAGGGGAGAGGACAATCGGGTCGTCAACTTTCCCAAGACCGGGCGCGAGGTCCTCGGCGATATCGTCGACGTTGAGATCATTCGCGCCGGATCACACTCGCTTTCCGGCGAGGCTAGCAAAGGGTCACTCACCTTGCCGGTCCTCAGCACGGTCGGCGGCGCCGCTTGACATCGGTGCGCGGCACCGACAGATTGGGGAGATGAACGAACCCCGAGATGTCCAGTCCGCCGTCAAAATGACGATTCGTGGCCTGGTGATGGATCCAACCTCCAACACCCCGGTCGTGGTGCTCGAAAACCCCGACGGGGACCTTCTGTTGCCGATTTGGATCGGGGTCTGCGAGGCCAATTCCATCGCTCTCGAACTCGAAGGGGTCGCTGCGCCGCGGCCCATGACGCACGATCTCATTCGGAGTCTCCTCCAGACCACAGGTTGCGCCGTCGATCACATTTTCATCCACACCCTTGAGGACAGCATTTTCAAGGCGTCAATCCAATTTCGAGATGCCGGTGCCACGGTTCACACCGTGGATTCACGCCCGTCCGATGCCATCGCCATTGCCCTCAGAACCAAAGTCGATGTGCTGGTCGACCCTGCGGTGCTCGAACATGGTGTGATGAATGCCTCCACGGTGGAAGAGACAATTCGCGAGTTGTTGGAACAGATGCGCCCCGAAGACATGGGTGAGTACGAGATGTGACCTCTCGTTTCCCGGCCCCGGCGTGCCTCGAGATGGAAACATCCGTGAAGAAACAGTCAATCGCCGGGTCCCACCACCAATCCGTTGACACCCGAAACCGAGCGCCCCTATAGTGGGCTCAGCACCGTCGCAGTCCCTGCGGAACCCGGAGAATTCATGAGGATCGCCATCACGAATCAAAAAGGTGGTGTGGGCAAGACCACCACCGCCATCAACCTGGCAGCAGGTCTCGCTCAAAAGGGTCTGAAAACACTGTTGATCGACCTCGACCCCCAGGCCAACTCGACCATGTCCAATGTCGAATTGGAACAGATCAATGGACACATGTACGACGTCCTGCTTGCCACCTCCCGGCTCGACGAAGTGATTCTCGCCGGGTCCCAGGAAAATCTCTGGGTGGCACCTTCACGCATCGCCATGGCCAAACTCGAGGTGCACATCGCCGGCGAGCTTGACGCACCCTACAGGCTGAAGGACGCCATCGAGGCCCTCGAATCACCGTTTGACGCGATCATCATCGATACGCCGCCAACCCTGGGATTGCTCACGGTCAACGCACTTGTGGCGGCCACTCACGTTCTCGTACCCATTCAGGCGTCCTATTTCGCGCTCGAGGGCACCGACGACCTTCTCGAAACCATCGACAAGATCAAGGCCCGTCCCAACACCGATCTCCAGATGCTAGGTATCGTCGTGACCTTGTTCGATCGCCGAACCGTCCTCGCTCGCCAGGTTCGCGAGGAAATCGAAGAGGTCTTTGGCGATCTCGTGTTTGATACCAGCATCACCAAGTCTGTGCGCCTCGAAGAATCCCCCGCGCACCGGACCAGCATCTTCAGCCACGCACCGTCATCGAGTGGTGCCTACGAATACTATCGCCTGTGCGAGGAGGTTCTCCAGCGTGTCGGCTCCGAGTAAATCCAAAGTCGGTCTTCCGCCGAATCGTCGTATGCGCCACGATCGACACTTTGTCGACGAACTCGCCCAGCGAATGGGGGAGGGCATCGGTCGCATGGTCCGCATCACCTCCATCACCAGCAACCAGGATCAACCGCGTTCGAATCTCGGTGATCTCGAGGATCTTCAGTCCTCGATCGATGCTCACGGCGTTCTGGAGCCCCTCCTGGTCCGCAACCTCGGCAAGGGGAAATACGAACTGGTCTCCGGAGAGCGCCGTTTTCACGCCGCCATGGCAGTTGGTCTCACCGAGGTGCCCTGTATCGAGCTGACCGTCAACGATCAACAGGCCCTCGAGATCGCTCTTATCGAAAACCTTCAAAGGAAGGATCTTACGGCATTTGAAGAGGGCGACGGCTATCGAACATTGATCGATAAATACAGCTACACCCATGAGCAGGTGGCTCAGGCCGTGGGTCGATCGCGAGTCACCGTCACCGAGGCTCTGACCATGCTCCGCATACCGGAGGCGATCCGCGATCTCTGTCGGCATGCCGACATTACGGCCAAGGGCATGTTGCTCGAGATCGCCAGGGCCGGTGACGAGGCGTCAATGGAACAACTCGTCCGGGACATCGTCGAACACCGTCTCGATCGAGCAGCGCTCCGCGAAAGAAGGCACGGGGAAGCTGGTGCTCCAGACTCCGACACACCCGACGGCGGCCAGTCTTCAGATCTGAGGCCGTACCGTTTCCAGTTCCGCAACTCGGATCGTTCGTTTTCGGTTTCGTTGGCATTCCGCACGACGACACAACCCGAACCGAGGGAGGTCATCGAGGCCTTACGGACTCTGATTCGGGATCTCGAAGCGGACCTGGACGAAGAGGGGCCAGCCCAAAGCTGAGGTCCCACACGACCAAAAAGCTCTCTTTATTCCCTTTCCCCATATTCAGGTTTACATAATATATCTTATCGGACATTGCTAATGGCGCAGTCTCCTGTGGAATTCTCCTCCCCTGTGGAAAAACTGCGGAGAATTCCTCCCATTCGGGGTTTTCAGTTGAATGCGCGTCCTGGTAGTGGTTCCGGGGAGCGCCGAAGCGTGTAAAATCCGGTGGATGATTTGGATCACCGCTCCTGTAGCACCCGGAAGCCGACAGTGAAGTTCTTTGGCGTCCTGGACCGCCTCACCGTGCGTGAGATCTTCGCTCCGACGGCCCTGGGTTTCGTGACCTACACCTTTCTGGTGGTCATGCGTGGCATCTACAACCTGATCGAACAGGTATTGGTGCGAGGTGTCTCACCGGCCGATGCCGCAAAGGTGCTGTTGATCACCCTCCCGCATGTTGTCGTTCTGACGATTCCGATGAGCTTTCTCTTTGGGGTTCTTTTGGCCGCCGGCCGTATGAACGCGGACAGCGAGCTGGTGGCGCTCCAGGCGGGCGGGATCCCGATTCGCAGGCTGTTACGACCAATTCTGGCGTTCGCTCTGGTGCTGGCCGCTTTCAACGCCTACCTCTACCTCTTCATCATCCCGGATTCGAGCACGCAGCTTCGAGACCTCAAGGTGAAGCTGTTTGCCGGGGCCAAAAACCTCGGGAGAATCGATCCCCAGGTCTTTCACGAAGAAATACCCAACGCCCTGTTGTACCTGCGTGACGTCGACTCGGACACCGGCGAATGGCAGGACATCATGCTGTTTGACAACAGCAATCCCAACGAGGAGCGGCTGACCCTCGCCCGAACCGGCAGGATGGTGTCGGCCGGAGGTGCCGGGAGCATCGATCCGATCTCAGCCTCGGGTCCCCTCCCGGAGCCGGAACATTGGATCCGACTCGAGGACGTGGTGACCCACCAGTTTTCTCGGGACGACCCGGAGACCTATCGCGTCAATCGCACCACTTCGCAGCTGATTCGCCCGTCCTTTGGCGGCGGTGGCACCATCCAGTATCGGCTGAGCATGCGGGAACGCTCGAGTGGCCAGCTGATAAGGTACCTTCTCGGCGGTTCGCTCGTCGACGCCGACGGTCAGCCCGAATCCGGCGATGCAACCCCCGAAATTACCCGGCGGCACGCATCCATCGAACTCAATAAACGGCTGGCTATTCCCTTTGCGTGCGTGGTTTTCGGTCTCCTTGCCCTGCCGCTCGGGGTCGGATCAGGGTCCGGCGGCCGGGGCAAGGGCTTTGTGATCTCAGTTGCGGTCGTTCTTGCCTATTACCTGGTCAACAACCAGGGTGAGGTGCTGGCACTCAAAGGCGCGGTCCCGACCTGGATCGGCATCTGGCTGCCAAATATCGTCCTTTCGATCGTGGCGATTGCGCTGATGGTTCGGATGGGCCGTTGGCTCGGTGAGAGAGAACCTCGGGAGAATGTCGTCGTTCGAGGATTCAAGGCGTTCAAAACATGGTGGCAGCGGCATCGACGGCCCCAAACGACATCGCGGGTCTTTTCGGATGAGATGACCGGCAGCATGCCGATTTCCATCCAACGTCGCCGCTACGCGAATATTTTTCCGGCCCTCCTCGATCGATACCTGACCGGACGGCTGCTGCCTCCCCTGCTCCTCGTACTGTGCAGTACGGCCCTGCTCTACGTCGTCGTCGATCTCAGTGATGCCATCGAGGACATGACAAAGAACCACATCTCGGCCGACGTGATCTTCACGTACTACGCCAACCGGATTCCGCAGGTCTTCCTCGACGTCACGCCCATGGCGCTAATGATTTCGGTCCTGATCCTCCTGACGGTCATGGAACAACAACGCGAACTCACGGCGCTCAAAGCGGCCGGAATCTCGCTCTACCGGCTAACGGTCCCGGTGCTTCTGGTCGCGGCGGTCGCGGCGGGTGGTTTGTGGATGCTCGGCGAGTTCATCGTGCCGGACTCCAACCGAGAAGCTCAACGCCTGCGAGATGTCATCAAAGGGACCGACACCGCACGATCCTACCGTTCGAACGATCGCCAGTGGTTGCTCTCACGCAACGACGAATCGCTCTACAACTTTCTCCGATATGACGGTGAGACCAGGACCCTGATCCGATTCACCATGTTTCAAATCGACGACGATATGAACTTGAAGTTTCACCTTTTTACCCGGCGAGCGCGGTTTCTCGACGGAAAATGGATCGCGGACTCGGGGTGGTTCCGGCAATTTTATCCGGACGGAACCGATGTTTTTCGACGTATTTCCGCTCCGCTGGAACTGAAGATCGACGAAGGACCCAACTATTTCGGTCAGGAATACCGGCGCCCGTCCGAAATGACGGCTGGAGAGCTCCGAAATTACATCTCGGAGCTCGTCGATTCCGGCTACCGGCCCGCAAATCTCATTGTTCAGTGGCACCAGAAATTCACCTACCCATTGTCCGCCTTTGTCATGGTGTTGCTTTCACTGCCCTTTGCCCTCAGCCGCGGCGGACGGAGGGTCAGCACTATGCAGGGCGTGGCGGTGGCTCTGACACTCGGGATCGCATATTTCATGCTGGTGGCCCTTTTCGGCAAACTCGGGGAGGTCGAGGTCCTTCCGCCTGTTATTGGAGCGTGGGCGCCGGTTCTGCTCGCGACGCTCTTTGCGGTGAATCGGTTGACCACCCTCAGGACGTGAGCCGGCGCCCGTAATGTCGGCATGCCGACAATCGAGCCTGTGAGTTCTGAAGGTTCCGGATGCCTCAGGACGTGGACGCCAGGTCGTGAAATCTTCGCCTCACCGGATGCAGATCGACCCCACGCTGGCTGAGATGATTGCGGTTGCTCAGCAACACCCAGATGCCACCGTGCTCGGGTTCGGCCCACACGGAAACCCCGGTGAACCCGGTATGTCCGAACGCGGTCGCGGGCAACCCGGCACCTGCCGAGCAGCCAAGCGATGTCGCGATCTGCCAGCCATAGCCCCGATCCTGTTCGAGCCCCGGCGTCTGCGACTCTAAAGCGGGACGTACGTCTTCTCGGGTCAACACGATCGCTTCAGCCCCAAAGTACTCGGCCGTCAATCGTTCCACACCGCGCACAGTGCCGAAGAGCCCCGCATTTCCGGCGGCACCACCGAAGAATCTGGCGTTCCCGTCATCTGGACGACCCATTGCGACCGGCGGGATCCACCTTGGATCGAGACCGAGGTCCAGCACCAGACGCTGTTCGGCAAGCGGATCCCTCGCCCCTCCAGCAACAGGCCTCAGGACGGGATCGGGGTTGAATCCCAGATCGTCTTCGAGGCCTGTCGGGGCCAGGACCTGGCGGCGGAACACATCCTCGAGATTGGCGCCGGAAAGCTGTTCGAGGATCAATCCAAGGAGGATAAAACCGACACAGGAGTACACCACTCTCGAACCCTGAGGTGCTTCGACCGGGATCCGCTGCAACACCTTTGCCAGCCCGCCACGCTGCCCCTCCGTCAGACAGTAGAACGGAAGCCACGCCGGGAGACCTGAGGCGTGCGTCAAGAGGTGGCCAACCTCGAGATCGCCAACCAGCGAACCACCGGTCTCGCGCAGAACCTCCCCCACCCTTGTGGTCGGCGTGAGCACGCCGTCCCGAAAGGCCAGGAGCGACAAGGTGGTGGTCACAAGGGGCTTGGTCAAGGACGCGAGGTCGAACCACGTGTCGACGACGACGTCGCGTGGTGCCGGCCGAAGCACGGCCCGGCCCTCGACGCATCTCGAAGGCGGAACGCCGGTTCGGCTCCACAGGGC
>RCNF010001438.1_pt1 | contig 18666 bp, 14 predicted proteins | sample 2041311 | NCBI WGS metagenome assembly RCNF01 (sample SAMN09708228, study PRJNA481090) | Marine sediment metagenome, whole genome shotgun sequencing project. | biome: marine sediment; feature: ocean; material: sediment; isolation source: Sewage treatment plant 2 marine sediment (STP2) ... | reverse complement strand
TCCTCAAAACCAAGTCGGATCAGTTCCTCCTCGGCAGTCGTGGCGGGGACCCCTTCGAGGTTTGGCATCGTGAGAAAGCGTGGCCCGGTCGAGACGACAAGGTTGACGAGCGTACCGGGAGCCGCATCGACGCCGGCGGGGAGCGACTGACTGATGACGATCCCCTCGGCATAATCCTGACTGTCCTGCGGTGTCTCTGTTCCTACCTCGAAACCGTCTGCGTTGAGCAAGCTGCGTGCCGTTTCAATATCAACGTTGGTGACGTTGGGGATCGGGAACTCTTCCGGCCCTGCCGAGATAACCAAGACGATCTTGGTCTTGGGCTCGACCTCTTCGCCAGCCTCCGGCTCAGACGTGATCACCAGATCCTCGGCCACGTCAAGGCTTGGCACCTCCCGGAAAGCGACCAGCAGGTTGGCCTCTTGCAGGGCTTCGGTCGCTGCTTCTCTGGTCATTCCTGCGAGTTCGGGGATGGCGACTACGACCGTCTCGTTGGTTTCGGCCGGGGGTGAGAGCAGCCTCCACAGGAGGAAGACTCCAATAAGCAGAAGGGCAACCAGGCCGGCAATGGCCAGGATGTAGCTGCTTTGACTGCGTTCCTTGTCCGGGTATTGGGCGACGTGGCGTGCCGTCTGGTCCGGTGTTGCTGTCGGCGGTGGTGCCGGACTGTTCATGAGACGAGTCTGTGCGGTCGGTTGGGCGGGGACGATGGGAGCGGCCGGTGGTGCCGCCGCGGCCACGGCCTCCTGCTCGATGGTCATCTGGTGGGCGACCGTCATTTCACCGCGGAGATAGCGGAGCAGATCGGCACGGAGGTCTTCGGCCGACTGGTAGCGGGCGTTGGGGTCCTTTTCCATAGCTCGTTCCACAACAGCTTCGAGCCCGGCGGGAACATCGGGGTTGATGCCACTTGGCGGCGTGGCGAACTCTGCAACGTGCTGATAGGCGACCGCAACGGGGCTCTCTCCCGTGAAGGGTGCCTGGCCGCACAGCAGCTCGTAAAGGACGACACCAAGCGAATAGATGTCGGAGCGAGCATCCGCGGGCAGACCCTGGGCCTGTTCCGGGCTGAAGTAGGTTGCGGTCCCGATTACTGCTCCGGTCCGGGTCAGTTCCTCGGAATCGTCGAGGGCTCTGGCGATGCCAAAGTCGGTGACCTTCACGGTGCCATCCGGGGTCAGCATGATGTTGCCCGGCTTGATGTCACGGTGATAGACACCAGCCTGGTGGGCGACGGTCAGTGCGGCAGCCGTCTCGGCGGCGATCTCGGCGGCGCGTCGTGGCAGCAGCATGCCTTCGGAGCGTCGGATGTCGCGCAGGGTCCTTCCCTGAATCAACTCCATCACCATGAAGTACGTGTCCTCGTGGTTCCCAAAGTCGTAGATGCTGACGATGTTCGGGTGATTCAAGCCTGCGGCGTTCTGTGCTTCCCGGCGGAACCGCGCGACGAACGCAGCATCACTAGCGAACTGAGGGTGCAGAACCTTCACGGCGACGCGACGACCCAAGGAGAGGTCTTCCGCAGCGAAGACATCTCCCATGCCACCTCTGGCGAGGTGACCGGTGATTTGGTAGCGGCCTTGAAGCACGCGCGGTTCAGTCACGACGACGAATGGTAACGACGCTGGGGACTACAAGCACAGTTCAGGAACCTTCCTGTCCAACACCAAAGAACTCTGCAAACATCAATTGAGCTATCGGAGCGGCCACCGTACCGCCTGTAGCGGCCTCTCCGGCATCACCACCGGACTCGATCAGCACGGCGATTGCGATTTGCGGGTCCTCCGGTCCTGGGTCAACTGGCCCAAAGCCGATGAACCATGCATGCGGTGCGGAGTCGGGCACCTCTGCAGTGCCGGTCTTGCCGGCTACCCGCACTCCTGAGACAGAGGCACGGCGACCGGTGCCCGAGGTGACGACACCCTCCATTAGGTCGGTTAGCGCAGCCGAGGCACCAGGGCTTGTCGCCCGTAGCCAGACGACCGGCTCCGTCGATTCCTCGACGACGCCTTCAGCGTTGAATATCTCTTGGACTAGGTACGGGACCATGATTTCGCCACCGTTGGCGATAGCGCCGGCCGTGAGAGCCATTTGCAGCGGCGTCGCAAGGACGTCGCGTTGTCCAATGGCGCTTTGGGCGATTCCCGGCACGTCGAATTCGAACGTTTCGGCGGCGGGAATGGTTGAGGCGATGGCGCGGATTTCCAAAGGAACCTCGGCATTGAATCCAAACGATTCTGCAGTTGACACCAACTGTTCGGCGCCAACCGACATCCCTAGCATGCCAAAGATGGTGTTGCAGGAACTCACAAACGCGGTTGACAGCGGGACCTCCGACCCTGATCCACAGGCGAGGCCATCGAAGTTGCTGATGGTGGCGGTCGAACCCGGCAATTCCAGCGCAACGGGGTTGGGGAACGGTGTTCCCGCGGAGGCAACACCCGATTCCAGCGCTGCCGCTGCGGTGACGACCTTGAACGTGGAGCCCGGTGCGTAAGAGGCGGCACTGGCCCTGTTGAGTAGAGGCTCGAACGGGGCTTCTTCGAGGGCAACGCCAGCCGGTCCAGCGCTGGAACCGGTCAAGACATTCGGGTCGAAATCCGGTGTCGAAACCATCGCCAGGATCGCCCCTGTGGACGGATCGAGGGCAACCACCGCACCGCGCTGATCGCCCAGCGCTTCCCTGGCCACTACCTGGAGGTTGTGTTCAAGGCTCAGGCGCAGGCCCTTCGGCCGAATATCGCCACCCAGCAGCGCTGACAGCACACCAGAAATGGTGGCATCGCGATCCGAAACCAGATCGTCGCCATGGGTGGCTTCTATTCCCTTGCTGCCAAACAGCAGGGTTGTGTATCCAACGGTATGGCCGTACAAGGAACCCTCCGGGTAGCTGCGGCGGAAAACGAGGGAATCGTCGGGATTGGCTTCCGACACCGCGACAACAACGTTATCGGCGGTGATGATGGTTCCCCTTTCCCGGCCGGTGCGTCCAGTGGCGACCCGAACGTTGCGGGGATCATCTCGGTAGTCCGGTCCGACTATCACCTGGTGATAGGTCACCGCGGCAGCCAGGACGGCGAAGATCGCAAACACAGACACCGCCAGGATCCTGATTGGTCGGTTCATGTTCGCTCTCCATGTGAGGCGCGAACTAACAAGGCGACAAGCACCATGTTGGCCAGTAGCGACGAGCCACCGTATGACATGAACGGCAGGGTGATCCCAGTCACGGGGAAGAGGCGCAGTACACCAGCAAGGATCAGAATCGACTGCACCGCGATGACGATGGTCAGACCAAAGGCGAGGAACTTGCGGAAAACGTCGCGCGAGCGGATGGCGATGCCAAAGCCAGCGGCTAGGAGCAGGGCGTAGCCGGCCAGAACCGCAATCGAGCCGGCGAACCCCATTTCCTCTGCTACTGAGGCAAAAATGAAGTCGGTGGAGGCGGCGGGGATCAGGTCAGGTCTACCCAAGCCGAGTCCGCTACCGGTCAGTGATCCGCTTCCCATCGCAAAGAGGCTCTGCACTATCTGGTAGCCGGCGTCGGCGAAGTCATCGAAGGGATGGAGCCAGGCAAAAACGCGTCGTTGCACGTGATCGAACGCCTGATAGGCGAAATAGCCGCCACCGGCGACCAAGACGAAACCCGTGACGAGATAGGCAACACGTCCGGTTGCGACGTACACCATGGTTATGAAAAGTATGAACAGCAGTAGGGAAGCGCCCAGGTCTCGCTGGTAGACCAGCACGGCAAAGCTGACACCGGCTGCAATCAGGATGGGGCCCAGCTGACGTGGTTCGGGGAGGCGGAGTGGACCGATCCTTCTTCCCGTAGTCGCCATGGCCAAGTGTCGGTCGGCCAGATAGGAGGCGAGAAATATCACAAGTAGCACTTTGGCGATCTCGCCGGGTTGGAAGCTGAGCGACCTTGCTCCGGCGGGGAGCTCAAGGCGGACCCACAGCCGCGATCCGTTTACCTCGGCGCCGTGCAACGGCCACGTTTCGGGGAGCAGCGGCAACAGCAGGAAGATCACTGCCGCGGCGAGGAACAGATACCTGTAGCGGCGGAGCATGACCACTCCCTCGTCTCGCAGCAAGAGCAGCACGGCGGTGGTCACGGCACCGGCAAGTAACAGCGACCAACGCTGGATCGAAGCCAATCCGGGATCGAGGCGATAGATCTCAGTGAACCCGATGGCGGCAAGGAAAGCTGCGATCGGGAAGAGATAGGGGTTGCCCTCCGGTGCCCAACGCCGCAGCGCCATGTGCACGGAGCCGAAGCTGACCGCAAAAACAAGAAAAGTCAGGGCGACCTGCGCATCAAACCCGGCTCCGGTCGCAAAATTGACCAGGGCTACCCCCATCGAGGCCACAACGGCGGCGGCGGCGAGTAGGGCCGCCTCAGCGTTGCGGGTCACGGCGAGACGTCCACCACCGCGACGGTCGTGTTGTCCGAACCTCCCGCGGCGTTGGCGGCCTCGACCAGTGACCAGGCGGCATCGGACGGTGACGATGCTTTGTCGAGTTTGGCGGCGATCTCATGGTCACGCAGCATCGAATTCAATCCGTCGGAACAGATCACGATGCGGTCGCCCGGTTCGAGTTCGAGGTCAAACTCGTCGACGACGATCTCAGGTGTCCCGATGACCCGCGTAACAAGGTGGCGGCGGGGGTGGGTCTCAGCTTGTTCCGCAGTGATCTGGCCCATTGCAACCAGATCGGCAACCAAAGTGTGATCCCTGGTCAGTTGACGTAACTCGTTGTTGCGATAGAGGTAGAGACGGCTGTCTCCGATGTGTCCTATCTGGGCGCGGCCGCCCGGCAGGAACAGGCCGAGGGTGAGCGTTGTGCCCATTCCGGAGAGGGCGGTGTCGGCAGCCACCGCGGCGACGACTGCGGCGTTGCCGTCACGGACCCGGTCGCCGGGGGTGATGTCACTCGCCGCCTCCTGTGCCATGGCGGCATCGATGGCGACCCTGGAAGCAACCTCGCCGGCAACCGCGCCACCCATTCCATCGGCAACTGCAATGACGATGCGAGCCTCGGTAGATCCGTCAGCAATAGGCCGCACCGAATCTTCGTTGCCGGCGCGGACCAGGCCAACATGTGTTGCGCTTGCCCAGGTATATCTCATCTGAAGTATTGGTATCCGTTTCTTTCAGGTCGTCAAGATATCGGGAAATCAGAATTGCGTTCCGATCCCTACCTTGCCACCGGTCACAAGGATAAGCCAAGCCGCCCCCGAAACTGGCCATGGCCTTAAGTAATTCGAGTAAATGCCGACAGGGACATTGTTCGGCTGAGACGCCTATTTGGGGCTGTATGAAGTGACGTCCGAGGTGCGACCGTTGCGAGCGGTGCCCGATCCGATAGGACCGGGGCAGCAGGCGCGCCAGGATGTTCGCCAGTCGGAAGAGCTTGCCCTCCTGCTGCGAATCACCAATGCCTTTTCTTCAGGGTTGCGGGTCCACGAAATCTTGGACTCTTTGTTCGACGAGCTGCAGCAGATCTTGCCGTTTGACCGTATGGAGCATGCCGTCCTCGATGAGAGCGGACATGTACTCACAACTGAATGGTTCCGTGCTACATATCCGTCAAAGCTGGTACCGATTGGATATGCGTATCGCCGTGAGATCCCGATCGCCCGCAATGAGCGGTATCGGGTGAGCGCTGTAGAGAACGACCTACCGAACTACGCACTGGATCGTCCCGCCGACCACCCGGTGAGTCTGCTTGCTGAAGAGGGGATTCGGTCGTCGCTGAGTTGTCCTCTTGTCGCCGGTGATGAGGTCACCGGATACCTGTTCTTCAACACACAGCGTTTCGATAGCTACACCTCTCATCATGCTGACCTGATCCAGCTGATCTCCGGTCACCTCGCTTCGATGCTCGAGCAGAGCAAGCTCACCGACGAGCTCAGAGAGCAGAATCAGAAGCTGAGAGACATCGAGCAGTCCAGGCTCGAGTTCATCGCTTCGATAAGCCACGAGTTGCGGACACCGCTAACTGTGGTCGTCGGGTTTGCTTCCGAGCTCCAGGATCGGCTCGACTCGTTCTCCAGCGAAGAGGTGTCGCAGTTCGCCAGCGTCATAGCGGTACAAAGCAATGAGGTTGCCGGCATCGTTGAAGATCTTTTGGTTATCACCCGAGCTGAGGCCGGCTACCTGCGGGTCAACCCCGCACCCGTGAGCCTGGCCTCCGAAGTTAGGGAAATCGTCGATCGTGTTCCCCGCGAGCGACCCAACCAACACATCAGACTCGACGTCAAAGATGTGGTTGCCTGGGCGGATGCGATGCGGGTCCGTCAGATCGCCAGGAATTTGTTGTCGAACGCTGCTCGGTACGGCGGCGATGACGTGGAACTCTGCGTCTCCAGCGAAGGCCATTTCGTCGAGATGGTTGTCACCGACGACGGAGTTGGCATTCCCAAAAAGCATCGTGACCTTGTGTTCCAGGCCTACGGGAGAGCAGAGGTAACCGAAAGCAAACCAGGCTCGATCGGTCTCGGTCTGACGGTTTCTCGATATCTCGCAGAAGCCATGGAGGGTTCACTCACATATGAGCGGACCGACGGACGTAGTCGGTTCACACTGGCACTTCCGTTGTATCGTCCCGGGCGCAGTCGCTACGACCGACTCTGAGCTAGCGAACTTCGATGATTGTCTTGCCGATTTGTACGGCGTCGCCCTTTTGCAGCGTCGTCGGCACTGTCACTCTGCGCCCATTGACATAAGTGCCATTGGTCGAGCCAAGGTCGTTGAGAACGACGGAGTCGTCTTGTACCCCGATCCTGACGTGAAACTCCGATGCATAAGCGTCATCGAGGTAGATGTCGGCGTCTTCGCTGCGGCCGAGCACCGCGGGTGCCCCGATCGGGTATCTCTGCCCGGCGATGGTGTCCGATCGCACAACAACGAGTTCGCCACCCTTCTTGGAGCGCCGCACCGACTGGGAAGGACCGATATGAGCACCGATCGACCTGCCGATCTGCCACAGGAATAGGTAGATCAGCGCGATAAAGATCAGCTTCAATACGTTCAGAAAAAGCGCAGGCACGTGGTCCTCTCAGCTCACCTGAACCGAAAAAGTGCTCGGTCCGAATGACAGCATATCTCCCGAGTCGATTTCGACGGGTTCTGTTGTAACCCGCTGACCGTTTACGGAGGTCCCGTTGGCCGAGCTGAGGTCGGCAACCCACACCCGGCCACCCTCACGGAAGATCACTGCATGGTGTCGCGAAATCTCGACCTCATCGAGACGAATGTCGGCGCTCTCGGAGCGTCCCACGATGCAGCGATTGTCGCCGAGTGGGACCGACCGTTCCCCCCGGTGTTCGACTAGTTCCCCCCATGGCGTGATTTCCGCGGGCACGGGGGTGGCCACACACTTGATGGAGCCGCGTCCGACGGATGACTCGGTGGCGATCCGCACCGAGATCGGCCCGCCGATACGCCAGCCGCGGTCGGTTGCGGTTGCTGCGAGGGTTTGGGTTAGCTCAGCGGTGAGTTCGGCAGTGTCGAGACTCGGGTCAACATCGGACTCGCTGACCGTAACCTCGAAGTGATTAGGGATGCTGGGACCGGTCGGGTCATCGCTGACCATCAGGTCGGCCTGGCGCACGAGACGGTTCGCCAAGTCGACAGGGTGCATCCGTCCGCGAAATACGGCCGCCGACAATCCGTCGGCGAACCGCTCCAACCGTTTCTCGAGATTCCTGGCGATACCCACAACGGGATTGTACGGACAGTTGTGAACTACGTCTGGCGTCCGCTACCGCTCAATAGAGCGGTCAGGGACGCCAGACTCGGTGAGGGGGATAGATCCATCGTGGCTGTGGTAGTCGGCGTGGGCATCGAGGAGGGCCTCCCAGTTGGCGGGATTCTCGACATCGACAGCAACCCGGTGCACCGTGCTGGGGCTGCCGTTACGGTCGAGGCTGCGTGACTTGCGGAGGATGGCGGCGCTGGCGTCATCGATACGACGATGTTGGGCGAGGTGTTCCTCCCACGACACGGTGAGGAACAGTTCGGTGAGCCGATGCGGGTCGGAGGCGTCACGGTAGAGACGCCAGCGGTAGGCACCGGTGCGGAGTCGGACCAGCCGTACTTCCTGCATGACCTCCAGGAACTCGCTGAGTCTGGCGTGGTCGACGTCCCAGTTTGTTGTGATGAGGACCGGACCGCCCACGGTGTCGACGTGATCTGGCTGGTGTCTGTTCTCGTCAAACTCGGGGGTCTCGACGTCGTCGAGATTTGGGATCCGCAGCAGCGGAGCAATGAGAAACCCAACGGCGGCACCGGCTCCGCCGAGGATGACGTTGGCGGTGTCTGCTCCGATTCTGTCTGCGATCCAACCGGCAAGAATCGAGCCAAGGGGCAGGACGCCGACAAATGACAATGTGTAGAGGCTCATGGCACGGCCTCGGACCCACTCTGGCGACATGAGCTGTGCTGTTGCGTTCAGGGTCGCCAACGCCCACACCCAGGTGGTCCCGGCAACCAGCAGAGAGACGGTGGCAAACGGAATTGACTGGACCAGCCCGAGGCTGACCCCGGCGATCCCAAACAGGCCGACTGACAGGGGAAGCGTCAATCGACCGAGCCAGCGCGACGCAAGCTGTCGGCTGAAGCCACCACCGAGAGCCCCAAGGCCCATCGCACCGAGCAAGATGCCGTATGCACCTTCACCGCCACCGAGTTCAACGGTGCGGTTTGGCAGGATCGACTGAACAGCAGCCGAAGTCATGGCGAACATCGCTCCAAGCGCAAGCAACTTGCGGAACGCCGGTGTGAAGCGGGCGAACCGGACCCCCAAGGCGATGGCATTGATCATCGAGGTTTCCTCGCGGTCAGGGGTTGGCATCTCCCTGGCGAGGACAAGGAGTACAACGATTACCCCTAGATAGGAGACGGCATTTAGGGCGAAGGCCAGTCCTGGACCAGAGACGACCAGGATCAATCCGCCAAGAGCTGGGCCAACGGCCCTGGCGACGTTGAAAGCCACTGAATTCAGAGCCACCGCACTGGCAACCATGCCGCGAGGTACCAAGTCGGGCACAGTCGCCTGCCACGCCGGCAAGTTGAAGGCGAGACCTATACCGAGAAGAAGGCCAAGGGCCAGCAGCACCCCGGGTGTGATGCGGTCCAGGATGGTCAGTATCGACATTGCCGCGGCAGACGCGCCCATCGTCGTTTGGGCGAGCACCAATACCCAGCGGCGATCGAACATATCGGCAACCGCCCCGGCCGCTAGCGCCAGAAACAGAAGAGGCAACGTCGACGATGCTGCCATCAGGCCGACCCATGCTGCTGAATCGGTCAGCTCCAGCATCAGCCAGGATGCCGCCACCGCCTGCAAGAACGAACCGACGTTCGAGACAATTGAAGCTACCCACAGGGTCCGGAATCTGCGGATGCGAAGCGGTGCGACTGTGCCAACCATTGGCGCAGTCTACGAAGGGTCTCCGCTGAGTCGTAGTTGCCGCTGAGGTGATACCATCTTGGCCCCAAAACGGGCGAGTGGCGGAATTGGCAGACGCGCAGGATTCAGGTTCCTGTGAGGTAACACTCGTGAGGGTTCAAGTCCCTCCTCGCCCACGGGTACTCGGCGAAGCCGAGTACCTTGCGAGTTTTGCGGGACGCAAAACTCGTGGGAACTCGGGAACTCGCAAAATCGCGTTCCTTGCGAGTTGCCTTCGCAACTCGTTCGCCCGAGTTTCTGGTTGTTTTTGCGTTCTGTCCTGTAAGGCCTCTACCCATGTCATATTCCGACTTCGGACCGCACCGCCGGTCGCGGCGGCGACGCAACGTCGTCGTCCTGATCACAGTGCTGGTGATCGTGGGCGTCCTGGCGCTGGCGGTGCGATACCGGACTGAGCGTCGCGAGAGCATCGACTACTTGTCCACGGCCGAAGAGGTGGCGCTGCAGCATGCCGAGATGGCCGATTTCCTCGGCGCTCTATTCCAAGGCCTGGGCCAGGAAGATCGGCCGGCAGTAGAGCTCCGGCTTGACACACTGGCACTCGATGCCAGCGAGGCGAGGGCGCGTTTGGATGAGCTAGTGGTTACCCGACCTGTCGCCGAGACCAGCGGTTTGATGACGGTGGCGGTCAGTGCGTGGGGAGACGGAGTCGTAACCTTGAAGAATGCGATCATCGCCGTGCTGGACGCAGAGGAGAATGATCTGACAGCTGACGAGGAGTTGCGGGCTGCTTTCGAGATGCTCCGGCTCGGCGATCGTGCCTACGAGATGGTCATCGCCTCAGTTGCAGAGCTCGATCCCGAGATTGTGCCGATGGACTTTCCCGAGGTGAAATACACAACGGGCGACTACTCGACTCTCTACAACGCTGAAGTCATTGCCGAGCGTCTCCGCCGCCTTGGCGGATTGTCCGAGTCTCGCGATCTTGCGATCTCTGCAACAACGATTCCGGAGCCGGCTAGCGAAGGCGTCGGCGGGATTCGGATCATCCCTGCGTCAGACGAGATTGCCCTTGAAGTAACTGTGAGCAATACCGGCAACGTGGTCGTCGAACTGGTTACGTTGACTGTTACGTTGCAGCGGGTGGGCGGTGTAGATGACCCCATTGTGCTCCGCCAGGTGATCCCGGCCATCGAATCGCCGGGCTCAGAGGTGCGGCTTTTTGAGAACCTTCCTGCGGAGCCGGGGGTCGTATACAACATCACGGCGGTCGCCAGCCTTAACGAGGGTGATGACCCAACCGAAGACAACACCTTCATGCTCGTGTTTGAGAGGAATGCCGAATGAACGAGATTGCGATGGTTGTAGCCATCATCGCCCTAGTTGGCGTGATAGTTGCCGTCTTCCAGGCCAACGCATTGCGCAAGCGGTTCGACGCTGTTCCGGCTGATCAGAATGTCTTTGCGATACTCAAGGGCGTTGAGAACGAACTGGGACGACTCGATGCGGTCACGGCGGCCCTCGAGCCACGCTTGGCTGGCGTAGAGCATCTGATTCCACATGCGATTGTCAACATCGGTGTTGTCAATTACAACGCGTTTGGCGATATCGCAGGGAACCAGTCTCGCTCGGTGGCCCTGCTCAGCGTCGACGGAGACGGGATCGTGCTGTCGATCCTGGTAGGTCGTCACGATGTGCGGATTTACACAAAAGAGGTCCGTGGTTTCCACGGCACCGAACAACTGTCGCCAGAAGAAATAGAAGCAGTGGACCGCGCCGGTGGGCGGTAGTGTGTAGCCGGTCATGATTGATCCACGCATCCTCCGCAACGAGCCAGAAGTACTTCAAGCGTCACTGCAGCGCCGCGGCATCGAACTCGATGTCAGTGCTCTGATTGCTCTCGACGAACGTCGCCGTACCGAACGAGTCAAAGCGGAGGAGATCCGCGCTGAGCAGAAGACGGTTGGCAAGTCCGTCTCCAAGCTCGAAGGAGACGAGCGGCAGGCCGCTATTGCTCGTGCCGGTGAACTCTCCGGGGCATACAAAGCGACGTTGGCCGTGGCCGATGCTTCGGATACCGAGTTCAATGACATCTGGGTATCGTTGCCCAATCTCGTCGACGCAACGGCCGCCGCGGGCACCGAGGAAGACGATGCCGAGCTCGTTCATAAGTGGGGAGAGCCTCCCGTTGGCGAGTTCCTTGACCATCTTGCGCTCGGTGAGAAGCACGGCTTCCTGGATGTTGAGCGAGCCGCCAAAGTCTCCGGGAGCCGCTTTGGCTTTCTGCTCGGTCCGTTGGTTCGTCTCGAGTTTGCGCTGGTCAGCTATGCGCTCGACAAGTTGGAACCGCACGGATTCACTCCCGTAATCCCACCGGTGTTGGTTCGTGACCATGCGCTTTACGGCACGGGCTTCTTCCCAGGGGACAAGGACCAGGTCTATTCGCTGGCCGATGACGATCTCTATCTGATCGGCACTTCCGAGGTGGCTTTGGCTGCAATGCACAGCGACGAGATCCTCGACAAGGACAAATTCCCGATGAGGTATGCCGGCTTCTCGACGTGTTTCCGTCGTGAGTCGGGAACATACGGCAAGGACACTCGGGGCATCTTCCGAGTGCATCAATTCGACAAGGTTGAGATGTTCTCGTTTGTGCATCCCGATACCGCTGTCGAAGAACACGATTTCCTGTTGGCCAGGGAAGAAGAACTGGTGCAGGGTCTGGGCATCCCGTATCGCGTGATGAACATAGCGGCCGGTGATCTCGGCGCCTCCGCCGCCAAGAAGTACGACATTGAAGCCTGGTTCCCCGGGCAAGGGCGGTACCGCGAAATCACGTCGACCTCGAACACGACCGACTTTCAGTCGCGCCGTCTCAAGATCAGGTTCCGTGGCGATGAGGGCAACCAACTGGTTTATACCCTCAACGGCACTGCGATTGCCATGGGTCGCTGGCTGATCGCCATCGTCGAGAACAACCAGCAGCCCGACGGGTCAATCGTGGTGCCCGAGGCGCTGCGACCACGATCGGCTGACGTTGAGCAACGGGTCGGTGTTCACCGACATTGCGGACAAGTACGACCGGATCAACCGCATCCTGTCTCTCGGTCGCGACCAGGCCTGGCGGCGGCGTGTTGTCGGGCTGCTTCCCGAGGGTCGGCTGCTTGATCTTGGTGGAGGCACCGGCGCTGCCAACGAGGTGTTCGGCAAGCGTGATGTTGTTGCGCTTGATCCATCCCCGGAGATGCTGTCTCTGAACAGCTCGCCCCGCCGTATCGTCGGAGTCGGCGAGCGTCTGCCATTCGCAGACAACTCCTTCGACGCCGTGTTCTCTGCCTATGTGTTTCGCAACCTGGACTCAGTGGAGCACACAGTGGCCGAGGCCGCCAGGATTCTTCGACCCGGAGGTCGTCTTGGTGTGGTGGGCCTGGGCCGCCCGGGCAACAAGTATGCGGCGATGCTGCATCGAACCGGCTCGTCGGTGGTGCTTCCTGTCGTGGGCACGCTTGCCGGCAACCGCGACGAGTACGTCTACCTCAACCGTTCCCTCGACAAGCTTCCCCCACCAGAGAAGCTGTTCGCCGCCACCCCCATGCGCAAGGTCGGCCTGTGGCGCATGGGCCCCCTCGGTTTCGTCTACGGAGTAGTCCTCGAAAAGGTGTAGCGGAGCAGAAGCCCTCACCTGCTTCGCTCCGCTCGCGTCCTCTCCCAAAGGGAGAGGAGATATTCCAGGCCTACGGAGTGAAGCACGCCTCTGCGGATCGTGTCCCTTCATTGCCGCTCAGGTCCACGGCGCTGATCTGATAGCAGTGCCTGCCAGGGATCAGGGAGCGCGGCCAGTCGATGATGTACCACCGGTTCCCGGTCGTCGTCTCTGGACCGAAGTGGGGGTCGGCGATCAGCGTCTTGGTGTCGCCAGAGAACTCGCTGTACCAAACGTTGTGGTCGTTGACGTCGAGTTCCGGTACCTCGTCCCAATAGATGGCGATCTCGCCGGACCCGCCGCTCGACGTAGCGATGACCCCGGTCACCTGTGATGGTGGACCGGGAGTCGAGTCGAAGCACGCCTCTGCGGAACGGGGCCCTTCCTGGCCCGCCATGTCGACGGCACTCACCTGATAGCAGTCGTACCCGCTATGCAGCGAGAGCGGCCAGTCGATGATGTACCACCGGTTCCCGGTCGTCGGCTCTGGACCGAAGTAGGGGTCGGCGATCAGCGTCTTGGTGTCGCCGGGGACGTAGCTGTACCAGACGTTGTAGTGGTCGATGTCGAGTTCTGGGGCGGTATTCCAGTACACGGATATCTCGCCGGAGCCACCGCTCGTCGTTGCGTACACGCCGGTGACCTGTCCAGGAGCGCTGTCCAATCCGCGACGGAGGAATGCCGCCATCTGCTCCCGCGTGACAAAGCTGTTCGGGCAGTAGTGGTCGTTGGTTGGTGGGTTGCATCCTTGGGTGATGCCTGCGGTGTAGATCTTGTCGATGCTCGACTCGAATACGCTGCCGTCATCGTCGGTGAAGTGGTCGCCACCACCGTCATCGGTTAGCCCGAGTCCACGCACCAGGAACGCTGCCATCTCCCCGCGGGCAACCCGATCCGTGGGACAGAACTGATCGTTGGTGGGCGGATTGCAGCCTTCGGTGATACCAACCCGCGCGAGCCACTCGATGTCGTCAGAGAAGATGTTCGTGTCAGGAACATCGGTGAACGAGGGAGTCGCCGCAACCGGTGCAATCACGGCGATGCTCAGACTGAGCGTCAGTAGAAGGAGAAGCGTCCGTCGTGCCATTGCGAAACCCCCCGGTTCCTAGGTTGTCCCAGAATCCTAGGCCCAAGCCTGACGGAGAGTGCAGTTTTACAGAGCTCCCAAGCTCTTCACGCTTCCAGCCTGGAGCTTTGGCTTTGCAAAGCTCCCAAGCTGCCCGGTCCTCGCCTGGAGCTTTGGCTTTGCAAAGCTCCCAAGCTCTTCACCCTCTGGGTGAAGAGCCGTGCACCCGCCGTCGGATGAATTATGCCTGGCGCTACTGGGTGGTTGACTCCAGCCAGGCGACCCTACGGCACCCGGGTGCTAACCGCTTAGGGCTGCTTCCTTCCGGACCTGACCCAATTCGCGGCGCCCCGCCGCGCAGGACCCAGCCTTCAACATCAACACGTTCCCAGTGCTAGACCCAGACACAGTCCACCCTCGGGCGGGGATTCAGTCCCGCATGAGAGGGTTTCGGGCTACAAGGCACCTCTAGTGCCCCACCTAGCACGGCAGCGGCAATGCTAACCAGTTGTGGAGGCTTCTGATCTGACACCGGTATGTTGCTGCTAACTTCACATATCCCAGGAGGGATCGCATAGTCCGGCCTAGTGCGCGCGCCTGGAAAGCGCGTAAGCGGGTAACCGCTTCGAGGGTTCGAATCCCTCTCCCTCCGCTCCACGTCTGGCGTCCGTGGGCGCCGCATACGGCGCCCAGCGACGCCAGACTTCTACGGAAGGTCGATTAATGCCCGACTTCACCACAGCAATGGATCGTGCTCTCGTCGAGGCTCGTCTTGCGATCGACCATGGCGATGTGCCGATCGGTGCGGTGTTACTTGGCGCTGATGGTGTTGTCGTGGCTGCCGATCACAACCGTCGTGAGGAGAGCGGCGACGCCACTGCCCATGCAGAGATGCTGGTTCTTGCGGCGGCATCAACTCGTCTCGGCGATTGGCGGCTGACCGGGCACACCCTTGTCGTCACTCTCGAACCGTGTGCCATGTGTGCGATGGCTGCGGTGTGGGCGAGGATCGATCGCATCGTCTACGCAGCCGCCGACTTCAAGGCAGGGGGGGTGTGGAGTCTGTTCAACATCCCGCAGGATGAGCGTCTCAACCATCGCTGTGAGGTCGTCACCGGGGTCCGTGAAGACGAGTCGAAGCAGATGCTTGAGGAGTTCTTCGCCTCCCGCCGATGAGTCCCCTGTGGGACTGGTTACAATCCCGCCGAAGAAACACTGAACCGTAGGTTCGAGGGTTTCCGGTGACGTTGTCACCACGCATGGAGAGATGGCCGAGCGGACGAAGGCGACGGTCTCGAAAACCGTTGAATCTCATTGGGGTTCCGTGGGTTCAAATCCCACTCTCTCCGCCGCTCAATGACCCTCCCCTTGTGGGAGGGTCGGTCGAGCTCAGCTCGACCGGGGAGGGGCGAACTCACTTCGTGAGTTCGTTGGCAGTTGCTCAGCAACTGCAGGGTCGACATTGGAGGGATGGCCGAGCGGACGAAGGCGACGGTCTTGAAAACCGTTGAGGTAATACCTCCGTGGGTTCGAATCCCACTCCCTCCGCTCAGCGAAAAGCCTTGCTACGCAGGGCTTTTCGCCGTATGTGCGTCTATCGGCAGCACCTCCGCAGCGCCCTCCGGGGCGCGCTGGGGGCGCGATAGGGGCGCGGGAGAATCACTCGAGGCGCGTTGGGATCGCTCTGTGGCCGGTGTGGTGGCGGCGATGTAGCGGCGATCGAGCGCGTCGGCGAGGGCGTCGAGGTCGTCTTCGTAGAGGTGTCCGTATAGGTCGAGCGTCATGGCTGCTGAGGCGTGGCCGAGTTGGCGTTGTACTGCTTTGATGTTTGCTCCGGTGGAGATCATCAGCGATGCGGCGGTGCCGCGCAGGTCGTGGATGCGAAGTGGTTCGAGGTCTGCTTCTTCGATGGCCGGTTTCCAGACGGTGTGCCGGAATGGGGAGGAGCGCAGCGGGCCTCCTTTGGGTGCGGTGAAGACCAGACCGTCGTCGGCGATGGTGCCGAGGTGTGCGGCGAGACGGTCGGCGAGGAACGCCGGCATGGTGACGAGACGCCGTTCGTGGGTCTTGGGTGTTCCCCATGACAGACCCGACCCGAGCTCGGTTGCGGATTCGGCGATCTCGATGCGACGTCGCAGCAGGTGGACTCGGTGTCGTTTCAGTGCGACGAGTTCGCCCCAACGCATACCGACCCATGCCAGGGTCTCAACAATGAGCCCGGTTCCGGTTTGAGCATTTTCAGCGGCTGCGGCGAGAGCTGTGACTTGTTCGGCGGTGAGGAACCGCTGCTCGCGTCTCCGCACCGTTGGAACCTTCACAGCAGATGTCGGGTCCCGGGTCAAGATCCCGTCGTCGACGGCCAGCTTCAGCGGGGCTGAGAGGACCTGTTTGGCTTGTTTGATCCGTGACGCAGAGAGCCCTTCAGCGGACATCTCGGCGATCCACTCTCGCACCATGGCCGGTGAGATGCGGTTGACCGGTAGATCGCCGAACGCCGGCAGTACTCGTGAGCGCAGCAGCGACTCGTACCCGGCGCGGGTTTTGGGTTTGATGTCGAGTCCGGCGAGCCAGGCCGTGGCGGCTTCGGCTAGTGGGATGTCTCCGGCTTCGGGGGCGATCCAATCGCCGCGGTCGATTGACCCGAGTCTGGCGACCAGCCAGCGGTCGGCGTCGACCTTCCGATCGAAGCTCCGCGAGCGGATACTTCCGTCGGGACCTCGGTACCGGGCTCGCCACCTTCTGCCGGTCCGTCCGTGGCGATCCTCGATCCAACCTGAGCGGCTCATGTGGTGATCCCTCCCTACGTCTTGAGGCAACTTCTACTCGTATCCATATCACGAAATCCGGCGTGGCGGGCTGTCGATTCATTGCCGGCCACAACTTTGAGGCGGCATGAAGGTGAGTTCACGTTTCTCATCATTACGCATCATCTTTCATTAGTTATCAATATTCGTACACTATCAACGTTGTATAAGAGTTATGATAGTCGAAGGAACCGACATCTGTGCAGAGAATCGGATCATGACACCGGCCACCAACCCGCAGCGACCCCACAAGGTCATCAAGGACAGACGAGTGCACACCTGCGGTGACAGGGTGGGGGTGGCGCGGTGACGGTGCGGGTGACCACGTTGAAGGGCACCGAGGCTGGTCGCTACTACACCGAGAACCTCCCGTCGTACTACCTGGATGCGGGTGAGCCGCCGGGTCGCTGGTTCGGACACGGCGCTCGGATGCTCGGCCTCGACGGTGTTGTCGACGACGAGGCGTTCCTTGCGGTGATGACCGGCCATCATCCAACGACAGGGGAGCGGCTGGGTCGCCGCTTCGGGGAGGACTCGGTGCGGGGATTCGATGCCACGTTTTCGGCGCCGAAGTCGGTGTCGGTTCTGTTCGCCATCGGCGACGAGCAACTGCGAGCGCAGGTGACCGAGGCGCATGACCGGGCCGTCGACGCGGTCCTCGACTGGGTTGAGTCGCAGGCGCACACGAGGCTACGGCGGCGGGGGCATGTGGTGTGTGTCGACGCCGAAGGCATCGTTGTGGGGGTGTTCCGTCAGCACACCAGCCGGCGCCTAGACCCGCAGTTGCACACCCATGCGGTGATCGCCAACCGGGTCCGCGCTCCGGACGGACGCTGGCTGGCACTCGATGCGCGCACGATCAAGATGGACCAGCGCACCTTGTCGGGGTTGTATCACGCCGGGCTGCGGACAGAGCTGACCCGCCGCCTCGGAGTCCGATGGCACCAACCGGTGAACGGGATCTCTGAGATGGTCGGTGTCGACCCGGAGGTGCTGGCCGAGTTCTCCCAACGCAGCCGAGACATCGAACAGAGGGTCGGCGAGAAACTGGACCGGTTCCGCACCGACCTCGACCGAGAACCGACGCCACGGGAACGGTGGCGCCTGGAACGAGAAGCCGTGCTCGACAGCCGCCCCGGCAAAACCCACGGTCACGCTGCGGGCGAGCTGCATGCCGAGTGGCGCAGCAGGTTGAGAGGACTCGGCCACGAACCACACCACCTTGTCACCGGCACGGTGGGTCATGTCCGTCGGGCGACCGGCATCGACCAAGCGACAATGACAGGGATGGTGGAGGGGGCGTTGGAGGCGTTGACGGAGCGGCAGTCGACGTGGCGTCCCGCCGAGCTGGTCCGTGAGCTCGCCGCCCAGGTCCCCACTCAGGTCACCGTCGAACCCGATCGTCTGTGCAGCTTTCTGCAGGATCTCGCTGACCATGTCGCTGCCGACCGCTGTGTCGACCTGGCCCCGCCGACCCCGGACGGTGTGGTGCTGCGCCGTGATGGGCGCCCGATCAGCGAAGCCGCCGTCGACCGGGCCCTCACCACAGCCTCCATTTTGGGTGAGGAGGAACGGATCGTGGAGTGGGCTCAACGGCAGCGCCGTTTCGCCGACATCATCGACATAGAAGCCAGAGGCCTCGATACGGAGGGTTTGAGTGCAGGCCAGGCCGA
>RCNF010001359.1_pt1 | contig 18692 bp, 21 predicted proteins | sample 2041311 | NCBI WGS metagenome assembly RCNF01 (sample SAMN09708228, study PRJNA481090) | Marine sediment metagenome, whole genome shotgun sequencing project. | biome: marine sediment; feature: ocean; material: sediment; isolation source: Sewage treatment plant 2 marine sediment (STP2) ... | reverse complement strand
ACACTTTCTTTGGCAAGTTGTTTCTCTGTTAATGTTTTTCCGAAAAATCCACAACGGTTTAAGTGACGTGCATCGCGTTCTTCATTTCCAGCTTTTTCAGGGGTATGCGTGGTTAAAACAAATTGCTTTTTCTTAACACCTTGATCTCTTAAATAATAAAAAGCTGGTAAGCCATGACCTTCGTTTAGGTGATATACATCTGCACCCCCCAGGGCTTCAACCACTTTGGCACCTCCAATACCTAATACGATACTTTGTGACACACGTGTTATCTCATTGGCATCGTATAAGTGATTGGTAATTGTTCTTGATAAAAAATCATTGCCTTCAACATCCGTACTTAAAAAGTATATCGGCACGGTTCCAAAAATCTCAGGTTTTAATACGTAAGCTCTTACTTTTACGTGCGGATTGTCATGTATCTTCACTTCAACTTCAATGCCTGTATCTTCAAGAAAATCATATTGTCTTTCAATAAATTCGGTACGCAAGGTTTGGTCATCATTTCTTGACTGGTCGTAATACCCAAACTTCCAAAGCATACCAATTCCGATCATATTTTGTTTTAATTCAAATCCTGATCGCATATGTGAACCCGCTAAAAAGCCTAATCCTCCTGAATATATATGAAAAGCCTGATCAATACCAAATTCCATACTGAAATAGGCTGATTTTGTGTTAAATTCTTTGGCTGGTTTATATGGGTGATACCATTTATTATATTTGGTTGGCATATTATTGTATTTGATTGGCATATTATTATCTATCGCTGTTAGTTGCATATTATTGTATTTGATTAGCTTATTGACTATATAATTTTAAAAAGTGCAAATTTAATATAATACCTTAAATATAATAGTGAAACTATGATTAATTATAAGTATTCTTTTAATGTTAAAAGACTCTTAAGGTACTAATTATCAAAATGTAAAAAAGCTAATTGTTTGAGTGTAAACAATTGTTGATAAAAATATTGGTTTTAAAATTCAATTGTTTGTTGTCATTATAATTGGAAGACTTAATTTTGATAATTACCAAAGGCTAATAATAATGAGGATAGAAAGTGACTTAAAATTGGGGTTTAAAGATGTTATGATCAGGCCAAAGCGTTCTACTTTAAAAAGTAGATCTCGAGTTAGTTTGGATAGGGAGATTAAATTCTTGCATAGCACCACGATTTGGAAAGGGGTACCAATTATGGCAGCCAATATGGATACTGTTGGTACTTTTGAAATGGCGATAGCCTTATCAGAAAAAAAGTTGTTTACTACTATTCATAAACATTATTCTCTAAATCAATGGAATACGTTCTTAAAAGAAACACCTAGCTCAATTGTTGATTATATGGCTGTTAGTACCGGAACCGGAAAGAAAGATTTAGAAAAGCTTGCTGGAATATTCAAACATAACAATCAGTTAAAATTTATTTGTATTGATGTGGCCAATGGATATTCTGAGCACTTCGTAAGTTTTGTAAAAGAAGTACGGAATAATTATGCTAATAAAGTTATTATTGCCGGTAATGTTGTTACGGGTGAAATGGTTGAAGAATTACTATTGGCTGGAGCAGATATTATCAAGGTTGGTATTGGTCCGGGATCCGTTTGTACAACAAGAGTAAAAACGGGTGTTGGTTATCCACAACTTTCGGCTATTATAGAATGTGCTGATGCTGCTCATGGTTTGGGTGGGCAAATAATAAGCGATGGTGGATGTGCCACGCCTGGAGATATTGCAAAAGCGTTTGGTGCTGGAGCTGATTTTGTAATGCTTGGGGGTATGTTTGCAGGACATAATGAATGCGGCGGTGCTCTTATTGAAAGAAATGGGAAAAAATATAAGGAATTCTATGGTATGAGCTCTACCGCTGCTATGAAAAAACATGTTGGCGGAGTTGCCGAATATAGAGCCAGCGAGGGAAAAATAGTTGAAGTACCCTATAGAGGTGATGTTGAAAGTACAGTACAAGATATTCTTGGCGGATTGCGTAGTACTTGTACATATGTTGGTGCAAGACGATTAAAAGAACTGACAAAGCGGACTACTTTTATCAGAGTTGCTGAGCAGGAAAATAGGGTTTATACAGAATAATTCAATGTAAAGTTTATTAAACAAATCCTTGTCCCATTATGCTAATGATTCGAGTAGGTGCAATATCATTCTTAAAAAAGGAATGTTTTAATCATTCTATCATTTCCGAAAACATCTTTTCGTAATTCAATAGTTTTAAATCCCTTTTGTCGAAGAAGAGTTGTCGTATTTTCGGCTAAATACTGATTTATTTCAAGAAAAAGTAAGCCATTTGCTGTTAGATGTTGCTTGGCAAAATCGACAATTTTATCGTAAAACAAAAGAGGATTGTCATCACTAACAAAAAGGGCAATGTGAGGTTCATTTTGTAAAACATTACTTTTTATTTCAAGCTTTTCTAATTCTCTTACATAAGGAGGGTTGCTAACAATAATATCAAATTCCATTGGCAAAGAGTTCATTACAGGGCCAGACCCTAATGAAGTAGGATTACTCGAAATGTCATTATTTTTTAAAATATCTTGTTGAAATAAATTAATCTTGACCTTATTGAGTTTGGCATTTTGTAAGGCAATTTGCAGTGCTTGCTTTGAAATATCCATACCGGAGATATTGGCTTCAGGTAAATGTTTGGCTAATGAAATGGCAATACAACCACTACCGGTGCCAATATCAAGTATGTTTAGTTCTTTCTTTTCTTTGAATTCTTTTAGGATCCAATCGACTAATTCTTCGGTCTCGGACCTAGGTATCAATACCTCTTCATTTACTTTAAAAGTCAAACCATAGAATTCTGTCTCACCAATAATATATTGAATTGGTTTTTCACCTTGTAATTCGGTTAATGCGTCCAAGTAAAAATTTAAGTCTTCCTTTGGTATAATTTGGTTTTGATTAAGGGCAATTTCGGCTCTCGTCAATCCCATTTTATGGTGTATTAATAAAAAGAAAAAAGAAAGAATTTCCTCCTTGGGATAAATTTGTTTTAAGTCGGTTAAAAACTTTAATTTTAATTCTTGCAAAGTCATTATTCTATGTCTTTTATCATCCAAACTCCACAAGAAAAATGTCCAGTATTCCCTATAGGATTGTCTAAATGCACAAAACCATTCTTTTCGTAAATATGGATAGCGGCTTCCAAATCAAATCCAGATTCTAAATAGCATTTTTCATAACCGAAATTTTTTGCTGTTTTTAAACATTTATGAAACAGGCTTTTTCCATATCCTTTTCCTCTTATAACGGGAGAAAAATACATTTTTTGTAACTCACAAATATTATCTTCATTCTTATTTAACTTTTTTATTCCTCCACCTCCCAAAACTTTACCATTTTCTTCTAAAACATAGTAAACTTCTCTTTCATTTTGATAAGATTGATACATGTTTTTTGTTTCAATATCTTCATATGCAGTTCCCACTTTGGGCAACCCAAACTCTATGAAAACAGATTTTATAATTTGCTCTAAAATGGCATTATCAGAAGGGTATATTTTTCTAATGATCATGCTTGTAATAACTAAACATTAAACAGTATTTTTGTAAGGTGAAGATACACGAAAATTATATAAATCGTTGTATACAACTGGCCAAAAACGGATTGGGTAATACGTACCCAAATCCTTTGGTTGGATGCGTTATTGTTCATCAAGACAAGGTCATAGGTGAGGGTTGGCATCAAATAGCCGGTGGGCATCATGCAGAGGTAAATGCTATTAATTCAGTCAAGGATAAAAGTTTGCTCGATAAAGCAACCTTATATGTAAGCCTAGAGCCTTGTAATCATTTTGGTAAAACACCTCCTTGTTCAGATTTAATTATATCACATCAAATCCCTAAGGTGATTATTGGGTCCATTGATCCGTACGATGAGGTGGCGGGGAAAGGAGTAGAGAAGCTAAAAAAACATGGATGTGAAGTGGTTGTTGGAGTATTAGAGAAAGAATGTGTTGAATTGAATAAACGATTTTTAAATTATCATACCAACAAAAGACCATATATCATATTAAAATGGGCTGAAACAAAAGATGGATTTATTGATATTGATAGACAAGTTATTAATGGAGATGAGGCGAAGCCGAATTGGATTACTAATCAATATTCAAGGCAATTAGTTCACAAATGGAGAACAGAAGAACAAGCAATAATGATTGGTACGAACACTGCGGTCAATGACAATCCTAAATTAGATGTGCGTACTTGGCTTGGTAAAAATCCAATCCGAATCGTAATAGATAAGAATCTTAGGATCCCAGATAATTATAGAATATTTGATGGTAATGTAAAGACCATTATTATAACAGAAAAAGCAAAAGATTTAGAGGTTAATAATCTCTTTTTTGAACAGATAGATTTTTCGAAGAACATAGCGAAACAAATTTGTAAGGTTTTGTATAAGCATGAAATACAATCAGTAATTATTGAGGGAGGTTCACAAACACTTCAAACTTTTATTGATGCTAAATTATGGGATGAGGCAAGAATTTTTGTCGGTGAGGTCGCATTTTCAAACGGAATTCATGCCCCAAATATTACAGGTTTAGAATCTGACTCAAAAATGATTCGATCAGATGTTTTAAAAGTGTTATACAAAAGGAGTTGATCGTGCAAGACACATATAAAACAATTACTAACCCTTCAAAAGAAGCTATTTTTAAGGACAAGGGAAGTAAATTTTTAGGATTTGCCTTTCCTTTACAACATGAAAATCAGGTTAAAGAAATAGTTGATAGGTTAAAAAAAGATCATTATAAGGCACGTCATTGGTGTTATGCTTGGCAATTAGGAACTGATGTCATACAATTTAGGGTTAATGATGATGGTGAGCCTAACAATTCTGCAGGACAGCCCATATATGGTCAAATTCTTTCAAAGGAATTAACAAATGTTTTGATAGTCGTTGTGCGTTATTTTGGAGGAATAAAATTAGGAGTAGGGGGCTTGGTAAATGCTTATAAAACAACAGCTCAACTTGCATTAGAATCATCTCATATAACTACCAAAACTATTGATGATCATTTTAAACTTCTTTTTGAATATTCAATTATGAATAAAGTGATGCGAATTATTAAAGAGAATAATGTTGCCATAGTTTCTCAAAAGATGGAATTAAAATGCGAATTTGAAATTTCTATACGAAAAAAAGAATCATTGAAAGTAAAAACGGCCTTAGATGATTTGAGACATGTTTTAATAATTGAACTTTAATCAAAAAGAAGATTTACCTTTTCCATGATGAAATTTGGAGCTTTGGTAGGCTTGTTCTTGTTCATATCAATAAACACCAGTGAAGTATAGCCTTTGGTTAATAATTCTCTGCCTTCATTGTACAGATTAAAATCAAATTCAATGCGCACAGAAGGCTTTCTGAGCAAGGTGGTTTTTAAGGTTAATAAATCATCGTATTTAGCGGGTTTTATATAATCTACATTTAAATTTAATACAGGCAGCATAATACCTGAAGCTTCCATGCGTTTATAAGAGGTGCCTAAGTTACGTAACCATTCAACTCTTCCCATTTCAAAATACTGGGCATAGTTGCCATAGTAAACGTAACCCATTTGGTCAGTTTCGCCATATCGGACTCTAAAGGTTATTTCATGAGTAAGCATAAATTTTATTTTAATGAAGAGCGAGATTATACGAAAAAAATAATTAGAAATCAATAGTAATTATATTTTTTTATAACAAAAAATATTCACACTTTTGTAACAGCATAATTAGGAGAGAAAACCCTGAAAAATCTCTCAATTATCTTAACCAAAAAAAACTAGACCCTGAGAATGTCAAAAACTGCTACTTCAGTTTGGAATAATTGTTTGTCTTTTATCAAGGATAATATAAAACCTCAAGCGTATAAAACTTGGTTTGAACCAATTAAACCCATAAAAGTTACCGGAGAAGCGTTAACAATACAAGTTCCAAGCAAGTTTTTTTATGAATGGTTAGAAGAGCATTATATTAAATTATTAAGAGTTGCCTTGGTTCGTGAGTTAGGTGAAGATGCAAAGTTGGTATATGATGTGAAAATGGAAAATGCCTACAGTAGTAAGAATCCACATACAGTAAAAATTCCAAGTTCTAATAGAAAACCTTTTAATTCTCAAGGGATCACTGTCCCATTAGAGTTTGATAAAAGAGAACTTAGAAATCCATTTATTATTCCGGGAATACAAAAAGTTAAAATAGAATCGCAGCTTAATCCTAATTATAGTTTTAATAATTTTATTGAAGGCGATGCTAATAGATTAGCTCGTTCTGCAAGTATGGCTGTTGCTAATAAACCTGGCGGTACATCATTTAATCCTTTATTAATCTATGGAGGTGTAGGTTTAGGCAAGACACATTTAGCACATGCGATAGGAGTAGAGGTTAAAGATAAATATCCTGAAAAAACGGTATTGTATATTTCAGCTGAAAAATTCACTCAGCAATATATTGATTCGGTTAAAGGAAATTCAAGAAATGATTTTATTCATTTTTACCAAATGATCGATATATTGATTGTTGATGATGTCCAATTTTTATCCGGTAAATCAGGTACCCAAGATGTGTTTTTCCATATTTTCAATCATTTACATCAAAATGGCAAACAAGTAATCTTAACATCTGATAAAGCTCCTGTTGATATGCAAGATATTGAGCAGCGTTTGTTATCCCGTTTTAAATGGGGACTTTCAGCAGAGTTGCAATCACCTGATTATGAAACCAGAATATCAATATTACATAACAAACTATTTAGAGATGGCGTAGAAATGCCTGAAGAAATAGTTGAATATATTGCAAAAAATATTAAGACAAATGTACGAGAGTTAGAAGGCGTTTTAATTTCTATGATCGCTCAAGCATCTTTTAATAGAAAAGAATTTACATTGGCTTTAACCAAGCAGATCGTAGATAAGTTTGTTAAAAATACGAAACGAGAAGTATCAATAGATTATATTCAAAAAGTAGTATCAAAATACTTTGAAATGGATGTTACTACTTTACAATCTAAAACAAGAAAACGTCATATTGTACAGGCTCGTCAGTTAGCAATGTTTTTTGCCAAACGAATGACTAAGGCTTCTTTAGCCAGTATAGGGTCACAAATTGGCAGTAGAGATCACGCTACGGTATTACACGCTTGTAAAACAGTAGATAATCTTACCGAAACAGACAAGCAATTCAGAAAATATGTTGAAGATATTACCAAAAAGTTGTCATTTTAATTTTTAAAAATGGTAAGTGTTTTAATGGTTTGCCTTGGAAATATATGTCGCTCACCGTTGGCAGAGGGTATTTTAAAATTAAAAGTCAATTCTCAAAAATATTTTATTGATTCAGCAGGGACGGGTAGTTATCACCTTGGTAGCCCACCGGATAGTCGATCTATTGCTGTTGCAAGAAAAAATAACCTAGATATTTCGTACCAAAGGGGCAGGCAGTTTGGTGTTTCAGATTTTGATGAATTCGATATTATTTACGTAATGGATAATTCTAATAAAAGAGATGTGTTGGCATTGGCCAGAGATGAAAATGACAAGGCAAAAGTGAAAATGATTCTAAATGAAATCTTTCCAAACGAAAATGTAGATGTTCCAGATCCCTATTTAGGAGGTGATCAAGGCTTTGAAAAAGTGTATAAACTTTTGGAAGAAGCTTGCTCAATAATAGCACAGAAATTGTAGAATGAAAAATACAGGAACATTATATTTAATTCCTACTACCTTAGGAGAAAACGAACCGCTTGAGGTTTTGCCAATGTCTGTAAAAAAAACTATTGAACAGGTTAATTATTATATAGTTGAAAATGAAAAATCCGCACGAAGATTTATAAAAAAAATCTCTCCAAGAAAATCACAGTCGTCACTTCATCTATATATTTTGGATAGATTTACAGATGAAATTGAATCGCAACATTATTTAGATGTTTGTTTTGAAGGTGTCGATGTAGGGTTATTGTCTGAGGCAGGTGTGCCGGCTGTTGCAGATCCGGGTGCTATCGTTGTGCAGATGGCTCATCATAAAAATATTAAAGTTAAGCCGTTGGTTGGCCCTTCTTCAATCATCATGGCAATGATGGGGTCAGGTTTAAATGGAATGAATTTTGCCTTTAATGGGTATTTACCTATTGATAATGTTGAACGAAAAAAAAGCATCAAGCAGCTGGAAAGGGTGTCTTTTGAAAAAGATCAATCTCAATTATTTATTGAAACTCCATATCGTAATGAAAAAATGTTCTCCGTTTTAAAACAAACATTATCGATTAATACTTTCCTCTGTCTAGCTGTTGATATTACACTTTCTACAGAAGATATTAGAACCATGTCAATTGAAGAATGGAAGCATATAAAAATAGATTTACATAAACGACCAGCTATTTTTATCATTCATAAAAAATAAAAAATCCTCGAGATATCGAGGATTTTTTTATTCAATTCTAACCAATATTTCTTATCAATCAAATAACTGGTTTTTTGTTTGCTTCTACAAAAGATGTATCATAGCCTGCAAATTTTTTCAAGTAATGTTCAATATTTGTACCGTAAGCATCGGTAAAGTTATCAATACCATTACTGCGTAGATATTTTTTTACACTTCCCGCGCCAGCTAAATGTGCAGCAGCGAGTATACCTGATTCAGTAATCCTGATACCATTGATTCTTCTTCCAACACTGCGTTTTATATCTCGAATTAATATCCATTTATTAACAGAACACAATGCCAAAAAAGCATCTTCTTGAAGTGCAGGGTCTTTTAGGAATTCAGAAGTGTTGTAAATATTGAACCTTTTTAAGGTTGATTTACCAAATTGATATTTGCCTAGATACCCTAAGGTATTAATTCTGCTATATATACCCTGTGATTCTTTGAAAGCAAGAGCTTCTTTGAATCCAACATATGATTTTCCTACAAAAGGAAAATTATAATATTGTTGGGTAACAGATTCTTGATGTACGGTGACAATAACATTGCCTTTTGGCACGTTATACTTTGCAACAGTAGATTCCCATCTTGAAAATCCAGTAGTTACGACATAAATAAGCGTAACTATAGCAATTAATTTTACTAGTTTCTTTTTCATTTTAGATGCATTTAAAGGGGTTAAAACGCATTTTAAATTCAGCATGCAAATTTACAACAAAATATTAGATAACAAAATTATTTTGTAAAAAAATTAATTAATTGAAAATCAATATTTTAAAAATAAAAAAGATGAAATTTACCCTTACCATTAGAATTAAATTCGAATGTTGGAGCCGGAATTTTGATAAAATTGAAGGTTGAGAACACTGTTTTTAAGAAATTTGAGCGTGTTTCTATTTTAGTAAGGTCAATGTCTAAACTCATATAATATTGTCTGAATCTATTTTGTTCAGGCAAAATGATAGGATCCAATAAGATATTGTTATTACCAGAGATCATTCCCTCAGCACCATAACCAAATGCAAGATTTAACCATTTAGGGATTTTACTATCGTTAAGGAATGATCTAAGATTAGCTGATAACCAGTAAGTTTGTCCATTATAATCTTTTAAGGTTTGTTCTAAAAAATTTTCACCAAGAATTTCTGGTCTTTTATCAGCGAAATGTGTTGTATGAAAGGAGTATTTTAGTAGTAACCGTTGTTCTTCCCAAAGTAGTTCCTGGCCAATAAGTAAACCAGTACCGGTTGCATTGGAGATAACATCACCAATTGAAAAGCCCCACTCTTCTGAAAAGCCATCTAATATTTCAACGGTACTTAAAAAAGCAAACCCTAAAGTAGCACCATAAATTAACTGGTTTTTTTTAGTCTCACCGGCCCAACCCAATACATTCATTCCCATTTTTCCAACATAATATGAGCTTAAAACATGTCCGGCTTTATCCATTTGCAACCATTCACTATTATCATTTATAGTATGGAAAGTAGAACGGTCATTATTAGCATACCACAATTGATTCAAGCCAATTAAAGTAACGGTTGCCGCGGCCGCCTCGGTTATATAAACTGTATTTCTTCGTTTAATATTTAAAGTGTCAGACTTTTTCCAGAATGATGAACTTGTTTGAGCGCTTATATAAATAGATCCAAAAAGAAAGAATAATGTTAAAACTGTATTTTTTATCAAAGGTGATGAAATCAACATAGTTTATCTGTTAATTCCTTGTTTACTAAGCCATCTTTGATATTTAGATGCGTTAACGTTATGTTGAGAGAGGGTTTTTGCAAATTCATGTGAGCCAATATTTGTTACACTGGCACACATATAATAGTAACCATGATTTTTTGGGTTTAGCACTGCGTCAATTGATGAAATATCAGGCATGGCAATTAATGAAGGAGGTAATCCAGCGTTTTTGTATGTATTATAAGGTGAATCAATATCCAGATCTGCATTTAATACCCTCTTAACTTCATAATCTTGTCCATGTTTTTGTTTCAAGGCAAAAATAATGGTTGGGTCTGCCTGTAAAGGCCATCGACCTTTCAGCCGATTTATATATAGGCCAGCTACAGTAGTCCTTTCATTGACTTTAGCCGTTTCTTTTTGAACTACGGATGCTAAGGTAATTACTTCCTTCTTGCTGAGGTTCATTGCCTTTGCCTTTTCTTCACGAGATGAACTCCAGAAATTTGCATATTCTTTTAGCATTCTGTCCCTAAATTGTGAGGCAGAAGTATTCCAGTAGACCTCGTAGGAATTCGGAATAAACATCCCTAAAATGTCATGTTTATTGAAATCATTCTTTTTCAGAAAATTGGTATCTAAGACTGTTTTTAAAATATCAATAGAATCTGCTTCAATTTGTTCGGCAATTCTGCCAGCTAATTTTTCTAGACTATCTTGATTATTAAAGGTCAACGTAATTGGAGATTGCTTGCCACTCCGTAATAAATTAACCAACTCATTATTGTTCATTCCTTTTTTAATAAGGTATTTACCAGCCTTAATTACGTTAGGATAATTTTTTCGATGAGCAACCCAGTTAAAACTATTTGAATTATTTACATAAGGGTGAATGATTTTCGAAACTTCATCAAAATTAGCATTGCTTGGAATAAAAACTGCAGAGTTTTCAATTACATTAGAAACATATATTTTTGAAAAATATTTATATACAATAATTGCACCAACAATAATAATTATGGTAACAACAGATATTATTATTTGTTTGATCTTCATTTATTTATCAATTGAAATAAAATTTCATTCTTAAATACTCCGTTAGAAAAAATCCATTCTTTTTTGACACCAATTTTTTTAAAGTTTAACTTTTTAAATAATTCTAAACTCTTGGTATTGTCGGCCGTAATATTTGCAAAAAGTTGATGTAAATTGAGTTGATTAAAACTATAATTTATCAATAGCTCTATCGCTTCTGATGCAAACCCTTTATGTTGTTCACTTTCAATAATTAAAATACCAATTCCTGCTCGTTTATGCAAGGGATTAAATTCAAAAAGGTCTATCATACCAACACTAATATTTGAAATATTATCAACTATTATTAATCTTAGTTGTTTTGCTTCAAAAATATCTTGATGTGAATTGACTATATATTGCTCTAAAACAAATCTTGAAAAAGGAGTTTGCGTACTACTTACTTCCCAGAACGATTCGTTATTTTCTATAGTATATAAAAAATCCAAATCTTCCGGCTCTAAAGCTCTTAGATGAATTTTTTTTCCTGTAAGTGCTTTCATTAGACAGTTATTTCTCCGTTAAACACGTGCGTAGCTTTCCCTTTTAAAAACACGTTTTTATAAATATTATTATCATAATCAAAAGAAACTTCTAATTTCCCGCCAAGCGTATTTAATGTAATTTCAGTTTTATTAGTTTTTTTTGCCTTATGCGATGCAATGGCAACGGCCGTTACTCCAGTTCCACAACTCAAGGTTTCATCTTCAACACCTCGTTCATAAGTTCTAACTTTAAAAGTGTTTTCATTCTCTTTTTCTACAAAATTTACATTGCTGCCTTCCATAAAATATGGAGCTCCATATCTAATTTTGCTTCCTGTAATTTTGACATTAACATTTTTCACATTATCCACATACGTGATGTGGTGTGGTGATCCTGTATCTACAAACAAATGATCTTCATAGTTCTCAATCGTTGTAACATCATTCATTTTAAGACTTACCGTATCGTCTAAAATAGAGGCTTCATGCAAACCATCTATTGCTTCAAAAGTAGCTTTACTCTCAATAATTTGAAGTTTATTGGCAAAGGCAACTGTGCATCGACCTCCATTACCACACATGCTGCCTTCGTTACCATCAGCATTATAATAGACCATTGTAAAATCATGTAATTCTGACAGTTCAAGTAATATTAGTCCGTCAGCCCCTATGCCAAATTTTCGGTCACAAAGTTGTGCAACCAATTTGGTATTATTTTTGGGGAAGAGTTGTTGACGATTATCTATTAAGATAAAATCATTCCCTGTACCTTGATATTTGTAAAATGGCAGTTGCATTATCAAGACAAATGTAAAATATTTTCTAGTAATGGGGGCTGTTAAAGTATAGTTAAAGTCAAAAATGATTCATAATAATCAAGTAATTTTGACTGTTACATTGAAGTAAATAGTTACGAATTAAAATATAAAATTTAATCTCTTTTAAAAATGAAAAAAATAGCATCATTAGTATTAGCATCAATTTTAGGGGGTGTTTTAGCTCTAGGAGGTTATATGGTTTTGATGGGTGGTGATCAACAGAACGCCGAAATTCTCAACCTGAAGTTGTGCAAACTAATTATATTCCTACTTCTAATTATGCAGCTGAGGTAACGGATTTCACAAAGGCAGCGGAAGAGACGGTAAATGCTGTTGTGCATGTTAAAAATGTTTCTGTCTCTAGTTCTAACCCAATATTGGAGTTTTTCGGTCAGGGTGTAGGTGGGGGTAAAAAAGCTACCGTTGGCGCTGGTTCTGGAGTAATTATTTCTCCAGATGGTTATATAATTACAAATAACCATGTTATCAAAGGAGCATCAGAATTAGAAATAACATTGAATAACAGAAAATCGTATACAGCTGAAGTTGTTGGTCTTCATGAAAGTTCTGATATAGCTTTATTAAAGATAGATGAGTCGGATTTACCCTATATCACTTTCGCTAATTCAGATAATGTGAAGGTTGGCGAATGGGTTTTGGCAGTAGGTAATCCGTTTAATTTGACATCAACTGTAACGGCTGGTATTGTAAGTGCGAAGGCTCGCAATATTAATATTTCTAGGGGAACCCGCATGATAGAATCATTTATTCAGACGGATGCGGCTGTTAATCCTGGTAATAGTGGTGGCGCATTAGTGAACGTTAGGGGTGAATTAATAGGTATTAATACCGCTATTACTTCCCAAACGGGCTCTTATGTTGGCTATTCTTTTGCGGTTCCTTCTAATATTGCGAAAAAGGTAATTGAAGACATTATTGAGTTTGGCGATGTGCAAACGGCGTATTTAGGAATCAGACCCGCAGATTTGAATAGTGAGGCGGTTAAAGAACTTGATTTAAATATAACTGAGGGTGTTTTAATAGCGGGATTAACTGACGATGGAGCTGCCAAACCTGCAGGATTGAAAGTAAATGATATTATTACTAGAATTGACAATGTTGAAATTTCTCAATTTGCTGATTTACAAGGTTACTTGAGCTCTAAAAGACCCGGAGATGTTGTTGGTGTAAGTGTAATAAGAAGTGGTGGTAAGAAACAATTTGAGGTTAGATTAGCAAATCAATTTGGTAAAGAGATTATTGGCGAGCTTGATTTCAGTAAGTATCTTATAGGAGATCTTAAAAAAATATCTAACGAAGATGCTACTAAGTACAGAGTTAATTATGGCCTTGAAATTTCTAAATTAAGAAATAAGAATCTTGCTGAAAACGAGGTTAAAAATGGAGATATTATCCTTAGAATGGACAAAGAAAAAGTATATGATATAGATGGAATTGAAAAAATATTAAGAAAGAATAAAGGTAAAAATGTGATACTTCAGATTTTGAATCAGGAAGGTGTAGTTGAATACCATAGATTAGTGGTAAATAATTAAGAAATAGGTTAGTTATAGGTCTAAAATCCTTTTATACCTTGGCTACATATATTTCTAAAGTCAGAGGATACTCTTACTATTAATTAGCCTAATTTACTAATTTGCTGCAATTTTTCGTAATTAATTAATTCTATTTTTCTGTCAGAAACCTTAATAATTCCTTCCCTATTAAATTTTGAAAGCGTATTAATAACACTCTCTTTTGAATATCCAAGTAAGTTGGCAAGCTCTTGTCTAGTCATTGGCAAAGTAAAATCCTTGGAACGATATATATTGCAAAAATCTAATAATAATATGGATAAGGCACCTTCAATATTTTTTTGTGATAAAGTTGTTATCCTATGGAACATCTGGTTTGTTATACCAGACATATGTCTGATTAAATTTAAGGCAAACTCACCGTTACTTTTAATAAACTTCTCAATAATATTAATATCAATAAAACTAACATCAGTTCTTTCAATAGCTGTGACAGTGAAATCGTATTTTTTAAAAGCAAAACAGCAAATTATTCCAATAAAAGAATGAGGTTGAATTAAGCCTACGGTCGATGACTTGTTATCGTTTACAATATCTAATTTTACTAAGCCTTTATTTAAATATAAAATATTGCTAACTAAAATACCCCTTTTAACAATGATTTCACCTACTTCAAATACAAGATCCGTTTTATTGTCTACCAATTCTTTTTTCTCTTTATCACTCAATATATTCAAACACTCTTTAGCATCTAAAAAGTGAAAATCAAGACTGCTCTTTTTATTTAAAAAATCTGCCATAATCAAGTAATGATTAAATAGTTCATTGACCTTAATGTAAAATTACATCATTCTGCAATAATAATTCCATTAAAAATTGTAAGATTTACTTATTAAATAAGCTTTAAATCTAATCAATTCAATATTAATTTTAGAGTGTGATTAAATAGTATTAATTAAAATATTCATATCATGAAAAATATAGGCTTTAAGTCAATAGTTTTTTTGCCCGTTTTATTTTTTGTTGATTACTTAATCATGGTTATTATTGGATGTACTTCAAGTTTATTTGGTTTTGCAGATAACTTCTATAATGGCGCATTTTGTACGATTGGTAAATTGGTACTCGTTGTTTCATTGGTTGGATTTGTATTAATAATAATACCAGATTTAAAATCTTTAGTTAAAAACCTAAAATTAAATTAAGTTATCACATAGATAAAATGTTCAAGATCAATTTATGTTTTGGTTGAGGGTTACCTGATCAACAAGGAAGTCTATACGAATATTTCAAGCAACAAATGTTGCATTTTATGGTATTTATTAAGGGTATCTTTACCTTATGAAAATGACTAATTCTGTAAAAGGATTTTTACTAGCATTAGTTTCTGTAATAGCTGTTTCTAACGTTTATATTTTTAGTAAAGTAGCCTTAAAAGAAGTTAGTTTACCGCAGTTTGGAGTATATTGGTTTGGTTTTGGGTTGTTGTGGATTCTACTCTTTGCCTGGTATCGTAAGTCTTTCAAAAATTTTAAAAAGCTTTCGCTTCGCTGTTATTCAGTTTTGGTTTTTTTGGGAATTATTGAAGTTATTGGCACCTATTTTTTCTTTAAAGCTATACATACTATTTCTAACCCCACTATAGTTTCATTTATTGGCAATATTTCACCTGCTTTTATTATTACTTTGAGTTTTATTGTACTCAAGGAACGATTCAATACATTAGAATTTTGGGGGATAATTTTAGCATTATCCGGTGCTTTTGTAATAAGTTATAAAGGGAACGCAGGAATACAAGACATGTTTATAGATGGTGCACAATATGTGCTATATTCGAGTGTATTAGGTGCAATAAATGCCGTGATCATCAAAAAGAAGATTGAAAAAATTCACCCTATTATATTAACAATAAGTCGAAGTTTGTTTCTACTAATATTTTCAATAATTGCATTAGTATATATAGAACATTCCTTAGTGATTCCTATAAGTGCGTTAAAAAATATTTTTATTGGCTCACTGTTAGGTCCATTTTTGACAGTAATTGCCGGTTATTTGGCCTTGCAATATATTCCTCTTTCACGTAAGGCAATTGTAGCTAGTACAAGAGGGTTATTCGTGTTAGTAGGTTCTTATCTTTATTTTGGAGAATTTCCTAGTACGATTGCTTTAATAGGAGGAATGGTGACTATTGCTGGTGTTTTATTGATTGCTTTTGGAAAAATGAAATTACGAAAAGAAAAGTTAGAATAGAAGTTAGAAAAATTGAATAAAAAAACCGAAGTCTAAAACTTCGGTTTTTTTATGAATTATGACTTATTATTATGTGAAAATAATTTGAGTTCTATCTCCATCACATAATTCATAGAATTCACCGATGGTGATAATATCTTTTACTTCATCTGACAAATCCTTTTTTTCTAATTTAAACATGTCAACAGCTAATTTACAAGCATATATTGTACCGCCACCGGCAGTGATCATTTCTAAAAATTCATCTACAGGAGGCATATCCAACGCTTCCATTTGTTTTCTCATCATACCTGAAACTGCGGTTTCTACACCTGGCAATCCACCTAACATTGTAGGAAAAGGTAAGCCTCCTGGCATTCTCATGGCAGGATTACCTGTGGTGGCCGTATGTAAATGATTCATTGTTTTTTTTGTAATACCATCAAGTCCAAAAAAAGTAAAGAATACATTCGTTTCTATCCCCTCCATTACAGCACCATTTGCCATAACCAAAGAAGCATAAACATCCTCTAAGCTTCCTTTAGCACATATAAGACATACTTTTTCTAAAGGTTTTTTTTCTATTTTTTTTGCTTTTTTTTCTATATCTTTTGTTTCCATTTTTTTTATTTTAATTATTTAAAGTTACTAATAAAGTGACTTATATACAACTTGTTGGTTTAGGGATTCCCGCTATTTTTGACGAGAATTTTAAAGGCCCTTTTGGAAACAATTTATACAATCCTTTAATATCAACAATACCTGATTTTCCAACCTTTCTTATAGTTAAAGCTTCTTTTGCGGCTGTTTTCTCACGCAAATAATTGATCACTTCAAAGTGTTTATCGGTTAATTCGATACCAATTTCTTCTGCAATTTCTTTTGCAATATTTTCGTTCCATTGAGACATATCTTCAAGATATCCATCTTCAGAAACATTTATTTCTACTCCTGCTATAATTTGTATTGACATAATATTTAGTTATTTTATATAAAGTTAATAATTATTTTATTTCTGGTTTTATATCAAAGATCTTACCCTTAAAGCTCATATGTCTACGAACAAACGGAATTGGGATTCCTTTTAACAACATATTCCAATAGATCCATCTAAAGGCTAACTTTCCCCAATGATTAAAAACACTTTCTTTTAATAACCTTAAAGGTCCTATTTTTGCGAAAGGAAATTTTCCATGTACGGGTTCTGTCACATAATTAAAATCGATTAGTAAAGCTTTGTTATTTCCAGTTTCGATGAAACAATTGGCATGCCCGTCAAATTCTTTTTTTAATTGATATCCATCAATGTATAAAAGAATATTATCCGTTAATGTTTCTGCTTGAAAATGTGCCACTGAGCCGGCTTTAGAGGCAGGGACATCAGTTGCATCACCAATTACAAATATATTTTCATGTGCTTCAGATTGTAAAGTGTTATGATGGGTTGGTATAAAATTCAAATCATCACCTAAACCTGATCTTTCTATAACCTCATCTCCCATATTGGTGGGTACGGTTACCAATAGATCAAAAGGAATTCTACGATCTTCATAATCAACTATTTCCTTTTTTTCATTATCTACCTCCATAATTGCAAAATCGGCTTCCAAATGTATATCTTTCTCTTTTAAAAGGTAAGCCAGTGCCGTTGAGCATGTTGGTTTTGTAAATGCTCCGGTAAGAGGAGTAACATATGAAATTTCAACTTTGTCTCTCATTCCCTTTTTACGAAAATAAGAATCAGCTAAAAAGGCGAATTCTAAGGGAGCAACTGGGCATTTAATTGGCATTTCAGTAATATGAACTACTAGTTTTCCACCTTTCCAATCTCTTAATTTATTTCGTAAAGCCAAAGAACCTTCATATGTGTAAAAATCGAAAATATCTTTTTTCCAAAGTGGTCCAATTAACCCTTCAGTTTCTTCTGGGGCAATTTTTGATCCGGTTGCAATTATTAAAATATCGTAATTTAAAGTTTCGTCTTCTAATTCTACTTTATTTTCTTCAGGAAGAATTTTTTCAATTTTTTTCTGAATATAATTGACCTTCTTGTGAATTAATTTCTTTCCTACTTTTTTAACTTGATCTTCTGTATATGTATCAAATGGTAGAAATAAAAATCCAGGTTGATAATAATGAGTTTTATATTGATCAACTATAGTTATATTCCATTCATTATGATAAAGTTTTGGCCTTAAGTGATTGGCCATCATTGTGCCGGAAGTTCCTGCTCCTAATATCAATAAGTTCTTCATAATTTATTATTTCAATTTTAGAGTACAAAGGTATTATGAATTAAAAGTATAAAAATTGATTTTTATCATGTTTATGTGACTAAAGTCACTATTTTCAGTAACTTATGTTACATAAAAGCATTTATTTGTAATTTTTATTACATCTTATAACTATTTAAAAATACGAAAT
>RCNF010000587.1_pt1 | contig 18698 bp, 16 predicted proteins | sample 2041311 | NCBI WGS metagenome assembly RCNF01 (sample SAMN09708228, study PRJNA481090) | Marine sediment metagenome, whole genome shotgun sequencing project. | biome: marine sediment; feature: ocean; material: sediment; isolation source: Sewage treatment plant 2 marine sediment (STP2) ... | reverse complement strand
CGTCACGACAGCCTTCGGTGAGGGCAGCCTTACACCCGTATCACGACAGAACTCGGAGAATGTCGCCAGGGCCGAAGGATAACCGATCAGGATCGACGGCCTGAACCGCCTCATCCTGGATGCGTACAGCTTCATCGTTTCCGGAGTCATCTCGAAGGAGGAAAGGGTCAATATATTGTTGAAGAAATTCTTCGCGCCTTCAGAGATCCGTTCTTTCACCGGCCGGTCCAGATTGAACCCCCAGAGCAGCGCCTGCCTGCCGCCGATGTCGAATCCTGTCCATCGATATCCCCTCATCGTCGTAGCGCGCCGCACGGGGCCGGCGGCACTGTCCGCCCAGAAATAGAGCGGATCTCCCGTCGATCCGCCCGTACTGGAGAGATATCCCCTGCGAAGGGGGTCCTTCGAGATCATCCGTCTCTTTTCGCCGCGTATTATCTCTTTGGTCAGGAAAGGGATCTTCACCATATCCGCCGGACTCTCGAACTTGGAAGGATCGATGCCCTCACTCTCGAAGAGATCCCTGTAATATGGAACATGGCGCCCGGCAGCCTCGAGCAGCACGGTCAGCTTTCTCCACTTCAGATCCTCGATCTCCCTCTCGGGAAGGAACTGGTTGTGCTCGAGCTGATCCAGTATATCGAGGACCCTGTCCCTGCGGAATCCCCTGTATACGGGATACACTATGTTTCTGACGACTGATTCAGGAAGAGGCGGGAACATAGACCGGAGCAACTCCACGGTTAAGTAATCGGTTATCTGGTACCTGTAAGATAATGGCACAGAAGGTATTTTAATTTATAGAATCTCATCGTCCAAATCGTATTTTGCTCCCCGGCAAAGTTTTCCAGTATCGATATGAAGAATCCAGGGTCGGTCCTGCGGAAGAGTTTTCCCTTCCAGACCCATGGCGAGCCGCTCCCTATCCGTCCTATCTCGGACGGATCCTGCCCGAATACATTTCTCTTTTCCATCACCTGGTAGTGGGTCGTAGTGGCGAGATACCCGGCCTTCTTCGCCAGTTCAAGGACCTCCGGATTCCTGCCGCCGCCCGGCCAGCAGAGAAAATCGATACTGTGGCCGAGGCCCTCGGAGAGTATCCGCTTCGATTCGGTCAGTTCGGAAAGGACCCTCTCGAGATACTCAGCATGTGTCTCCACACTGTCGGCTGCCGGTGGGTTCTGGGCCGCTATCCCCTCCAGCTCGCTGCGCCAGCCTTCTCTCGCGAAGAAATTATCCCCGCCATTCTCTTTTACGTGCTCGACAAGCCTTGCAGAAAGGGCTGGATCGGGATAGTACCTCGGCGCCTCGAGTGACTTGGAATGCCGATAGACCGGTGTCCCGTATGGTATCTCGTCTTCCCTCCCACGTGACATATATTCGTATTTACTCTCGGGAAATCTGTTCCACGCGAGCCATGGCGGAGGTGTGTACCCATCGACCCCTATCGGCCTGTGAAAGTCTACGACCTCCGGCCCTGTCGGATACCATGTATGCGTCCTGGCGTGGCTCTGTATCTCGATATGCCCCGAAGCTTCCATGAGCCTCATCTCAGCCATCGAAAGGAACCCGCTCACCGGCATCCCCGACTTCCAGGCGCCGCCTTCGGCCCCGCTCTCCAGCGTCGGCCTCGGTTCCAGTGAAGGATCGATAAAATCGGTGGTCATCCAGATCACGGCTCGATGCCCGTACTTCTTCAGTATCGGCCAGGCAAGGACGTAGTTGTCGAGATACCCGTCGTCGAATGTCAGGACCACCGGTTTTTCCGGAAGGGGATCGCCTGAGGAAAGATGGGCATGCAGCTGAGCGAGAGTGATCGTCGTCCATCCGCCGTCCCGCAGGGCTTTCATCTGCCCCTCGAACACATCGACCGGGGTCAGCAGGAAGTTCCAGATCCAGCCGGGACGGTCAGGGCCCACACCGTGATACATCACGACGGGAACGCCGCGCGACCTGCCTGTTTCTTCGGCAAGATTACGGTTCTTGCAGACTTCAGGAGCTCCGATCGTCCTCACCTCTTGCAGCGGCAGTGAGCCGCGTATAGATATCCTCTATCTCTCTGGTAATGGCTGATGCGCTGTATCTCTCATCTATGATTCGGGAGGCATTCTCTCCGAGCCGCGCGCCGAGTTCCCTGCCGCTCAGCAGACGGCCGATCGCGCCGGCCAGTATCCTCGGTTCACCCGGTGAAACGAGCAGGGCACTCTCTCCATCCTTAACTGCTTCGGGTATCCCGCCGACATTCGTAGAAGCTATCGCACAGCCGGCTGCCATCGCCTCGAGAAGCGAGACGGGCAGCCCCTCCCTTACCGACGAGAGGACGAATATGTCGCAGGCTGACAGAAGGTCGGGGATATCATCCCTGGCGCCCGGCAAAGAGACATTATCAGAGACCCCGAACTTCTTTACGGCCTCCTCTATCTCTCCGCGGCAGGGGCCGTCGCCTGCGATAAGGCACCTGACCCCGGGGAACTCGTCCTTCAGAAAATATATCGCCTCCACGAGGGACGGATAGGCCTTGGCCACTACGAGCCTTCCCACCGTGACGATCAGCGGATCCTCGACATCCCACCCGAATTCAGCCATAACAGCGGCCCGTCCCTTGACCGCACCCCGGAGAAGGGCCGGATCGACAGAGTTCGGTATGACTGTCAGTTTATCTTCAGGGGTGCCTTCGCGGTTGACCCGTATACGTGCTATATCATCGCTGACACATATGCGCATGTCGGTTGAACGGGCCAGCCACTTCTCCATCATGAGGTAAAGCCTGCCCTTCCAGAGATGCTTGCCGTGTTCGGTCGTCATAAGGACCGGGACACCGGCCTTCCTGCCGGCGATCCGGCCAAGTGAATCGGCGAGGGCGAGATGCGCATGAAGTATGTCGAATCCCCCCTCCTTGAGATATCGAACGAGGCGCGGAAATACGACAGGCAGTTTTCTCCAGCGGAAATCTAGAATGGTCAGCGACTCGACATTGCGCCTCGCCGCCTCTTCCATCTTCGCGTCCCCTTTGTTGAGCAGACAGAGGTGCGGCTCGAACCGGGTACGGTCGAGATTGGCCAGAAGCCCGAGGACCTGCATCTCGGCACCGCCGATCTTGAGCTTCGGCAGCATCACGCATATTTTTATCTTGCTGTCAGACATATTACGATTCCTTATACACCAGAAAACGGCTCAGGTCGAGATTATACACAGTAAATGCAGCGGTTCCAACAAGAACGGGCGCGATGCGAAATGCGCACCACGCCCGTCTGAAGTCAGATCCGAGTCGATTCTACAGGCTGAATCCGAACCCGAGAAGGAACTGGAACCCGTTGTTGAATGCCTCAATATCCTGTTGGTCTGCATCATATATCTTCGTGAATCCCATCGAGTAGCGGAAGTCGAGCTCCAGCAGATGCTTTCCCTCGCTCAGATGGAAATCGGCGCCAGCTCCGACAACAAGGCCGAAATCGGTACTGTTGAATCCTTCACGTCGGTACCGTCTACGTCCGCTCCCATAAGGAACGCCAGGTAGGGCCCGGCGTACAGGTTCGGGGCCCAGCTCTTACCCTCTAGGGGCAGATTGAATTTCAGGAGGACCGGAATATCGATGTAGCTGAGCCTCAGAGTCTCCTCAACGCCTTCGTCCTCCCCTTTCCCACCCTTTACCGAGTAATAGAGCTCGGGCTGGAGCACGAATATCTCGCTGAACGGGTGGTAATAGAAGACACCGATCGCATAGTCGGTGTGGTAATTGGCGTCAGTCACATCATCGCCGTACGGCTTGAACATGCTGACTCCGCCCTTGAGCCCGAACGCTTTTTCTGACTGGGCAGAAGCAGAAACGGCGAACATCATCACGACGACCAGAATTACGAGAATACGTTTCATCTCTCATCTCCCTTGTTAAAATGCGAACCCGGCCATGATCATCCATGACTCGTTTTTAAGATCGGTCGTCTCGGCGTCCTCGATGCCGAGGATACCTCCACCGATCCCATCGTCAATTTCCGTCAGGCCGAGATTGTAGCGTCCTTCCAGGATCATCTTACCCGATCCCAGGCCAAACTCAATCGCGGCGCCAAAAACAAGGCCGGCATCGTACGACATCGTGTAGTCCTTGAGATCAAGCGACGCATCGTTGTCGTCAGCCTCGAGAGTAAGTTTGGAATCGAGCAGCAGACTGACATATGGGCCGGCATAGAGCACGGGGATCAGTGAGCCGCCCACCGGAAGATCGACCTTCGCGAGCACCGGCACCTGCAGGTAATTGAACTTGAACTTCCAGTCTATATCGAGGAATTTCGTCTGAGAGCCGTCCTGGACATAGAGAAGCTCGGGCTGTATTCCGAACAGGGTAGTGATCCCCCAGTCGAAAAAGATGCCGCCTGCAAAACCTGTTTTCCAGTCGCCTTCGCCATCTGAATCATCGCCGTGGAAATTGGCGACATTGATCCCGCCCTTGATACCGAAATCAAGGCCCCCTGCCGTCACACTGCCGGCAGCGAAGACACACAGAAAGAATACAACCAGGAAAATATTCTTCATTTACTTCCCCCTCCAGGAGACGTGACATTAACAACCATTTCGCGCTATCGTCAATGCAGCCAATAATAAAATCAACAAAACAGGCGCGGTGCAGGGCACCGCGCCTCTAATAAAAGTTCTCCTATAATCCCTACAGGTTGAATCCCCATCCGATGAGGAACTGGAACCCGGCGTTGGTAAACTCATCAGTATCTTCGGGGTCTTCGTTAATATTGGCAAGCCCCAAGGTGTAGCGGACATCGATATTGACCAGCTGCCGGCCTTCCTTGAGAGCCAGGTCGACACTCGCTCCCAGGAGCACCCCGTAGTCGGTACCCGAGACACGATCCTTCACGTCGGGATCTTCACCCTTTGCGCTCATCAGGAAGGAATAGTATCCGCCAGCGTATACGCACGGCGTTACAGTGCTCTCGGTCGGGAACATCAGCTTGAAAAGAACAGGGATATCTATGTACCCGAGTTCAAGTTTGATATCTTCTTCTGAGTTCTTCGCACCCTTGAGCGAGTAGTAGACCTCGGGAGAGATGGCGAACCGGGGATGGAGCCGGTACTGGTAGAACGCTCCGAACGCATAGCCGGTAAGATTGTCCATGTTTTCGAGACTATCACCTTTTAACGTAACGTAGTTGACTCCGCCCTTGAAGCCGAGGTAGCTCCGGCTGAGTTCCTGTGCGGATACGCTCGCTGTCAGAGCGATAAGTACGAATGAGGCGATCAATAAACGTTTCATCATGAATCTCCAGTCTTCAGAGTGATATTACAGATCCACGAAAAGTCTCACACTATCCCCGTCACCTCCTGTGCAGTACTGACAATATTCTCCCTGATAGTACAGTTGTGTTTAGTACGCTCCCGACCCTCTTCAGGTTCCCGTTGATATTCAGGATATAATCGAAAGATGACAACTGGTTTTTTTTGGCACCCGCCTTGCAAAAAACAACTCCGGCACAGTGTAATTTAACGAGTTAGCAGCTTTTTGCGCCCGAACCGGCAATTTTACAGTCAGGAGGCGGTATGTCACAGTTCATGGAAGTCCTCGAGTGGTTCGATGAGACAGGCGAGGAGATCGTCCACAGGATGCCCACGGAGGGGTCGGCAGAAATAAAAATGGGCGCCCAGCTCATAGTGCGCGACAACCAGTCCAGTGTCTTCTTCAAGGACGGCAAGGGCCTCGACATATTCGGCGCCGGACGGCATACGCTCACGACGAAGAACCTTCCGATACTCACGAAGGTCCTCTCCCTTCCCTGGGGTTTCAAGTCGCCTTTCAGGGCCGAGGTATATTTCGTAAACATGAAGATGTTCCTCAACCAGAAATGGGGAACGAAGGATCCAGTCGCATTCAAGGACAGCAAGCTCGGCCTCGTGCGGCTGCGCGCCTTCGGTATCTACACATTCAAGATCACCGAGCCGGTGCTCTTCATCAACACTGTCGTGGGAACGCAGGGCGTCTACACGAGCGATATGATAGGCAACTATCTGCGTGACGTGGTAGTCGCGAGGATCAACGACCTGTTCGGCGAGAAACTCGACTCGATCTTCGAGCTTCCGCAGTACTACGACGAGCTGGCAGTCGAGATCAAGGAGAGGCTCGTCAACGACTTCTCGAAGTACGGGATGGAATTGACCGACTTCTTCATCAACTCGATAACACCGCCCCCCGAGGTCCAGAAGATGATCGACGAGCGGAGCGGTCTCGAGGCTGTCGGCAATCTCGACGAGTTTTTCAAATTCAAGGCCGCCAAGGCGATGGGTGACGCCGCGTCATCGAGCGGCAGTGGCGGCGGCGGAGCGGGAGCGTCAGCGGCCGGCGGAATGGGCGTCGGCCTCGGAGCCGGCCTCGGGATGATGATACCCGGCATGCTCGCCCAGAACGTAAGCAGGCCGTCAGCGACGGCCACAGGCACGATCGAGATGCTCGAGTGCCCAAAATGTCACAATGAGATCACACCCGACTCGAGGTTCTGCCAGAACTGCGGGACACACATGGTCGTGATGAACCGCTGTCAGGAATGCGGCACGGAACTGCCTGCCGAGGCGAAATTCTGCTCGGATTGCGGAAAAGAGATCGGCGTCGATCTGACATGCCCGCACTGCGACGCGAAGCTGCCTCCTGGAACGAAGTTCTGTACGAGCTGCGGCGAAAGACTGGACAAAGAGGACAATGCAGGTTAATTGCCGCCTCTGCGGGGGCGAAAACAGTATACACCCCGGGCAGGAGATGCTCTTCTGCTCATACTGCGGTTCCGCCCTCGCTGTAGAGGAGGACAGGGGGCCCGAGCGCCTCATACTGCCTCACGATCGGAACGACCGGCACGCCGAAGAAGCGCTCCGGTCATTTCTCGCGGCGAGAAGCCTCGCTTCTCCAAAAGATATTAAGCTCGATTTCGCCTACATCCCCTACACGATGCTCGAGGATGACAGGGGGCGCCTGTTCGGCCAGCCCGGCAAGGACACATGGTCCAGTCTGGGGCCTCTGTCCTTCCCACCTGCCGGCCAGTACCGGTTCTTCGATGAATCTCTGGCCGGTGAAGAGAAGGTCTTCCCCCTCGACGAGGATGCCGGGATACTCGCACAGGCAGCGAGGATACTTTTCCTCCCTGTATATCGGGTCCAGTACAAGGCCGCGGGGAAGAAATATCGCGTGATCATCATGGGCGAGAGCTACTACGTATTCGCCGACGCACTTCCACCCGAACGCCCGGGTTCGGTAAGCGTGCCTAATGTAATCGCGGCAGCGGCGATCGCTGTCGCCTATCTCTTTATCGGAAAACTCGGCCATTCGGCGCCGGCCAGGATACTGGTGATAATGGCCGTCGCGCTTGCCGGATGGGGAGCCTTTGCTCTGAAGACCAGGATTGCGGGTAGAAGTGACTGAGGTTCTCGATAAGTCTCCGGCGGAAAGTTCCGCTCAGGATATACCGCCTCAGACGATGACGTCAGCTGAGACATTCGGCGTGAGCTGCAGTGCGTGCGGCGGATCCCTCAGGGTCCATGAGGGCGAACGAAGCATCCGCTGCGAGTACTGCGACGCCGCTCTGCTCGTCACCAGGCCGAGAGGCGTCCGCGGTTATATCCTCGATCCCCGGATCAGCGAAGGCAAGGCGAGGCTCGCCGCCCTGAAGCATCTGTCAGACAAGACCGGCGGCCGGGTCAAGGCGAGACATGCCTCGATAATCGATCTTCGAATGATCAACGTGCCTTTCTGGAGGATGAACGGGATGATGTCGGGATGGCTCAGCGGTGACGAGGTCATCAGGCACGAGACGGAAGTGCCCGTCCCCGGTCCTAACGGGACCCGGATGGTCAAACGTACCGAAGAGGAACGAAGGCCATTCTCCAGCCTGACATTCAAGCGTATCGACTGGTCGACACCTGCCTGTTCGCTGAGGCACCTCGGCCTGCAGGGCATCTCGCTGAGAACGCAGATGCTGAAATGGAACGTCTTCGAACACGACATGAAAGACAAGCTGAACATCGCCCTGCCGATGAAGACAGCCGCTCAGGCACGCACCGACGGCTCCAGCTACATGACGACCCTGGCGGCGCCATCCGGCGCGTTCATCAAGGCGAGCAGGTTCGAGCTGTTCGGCAACAGGCTCTCGATCTACTACTACCCCGTATATATCCTGCGGTACCGCCATGCGGACCGCATCTACTCGATAACGATCGATGGAAACAACGGCAACGTGATACGCGGCGACGTCCCCACATGGAAGAAGATATCGGCAAAGTCGTTCTTCCTCGTTCCCGCGTTCACCGCGATACTCGCCGCCACCTGGTGGCCCCTCCTGCCGATCGCCGCCGGAGCCGTTTATATCTATGACATGGTCCAGTCGAGCTCTGTCCTGCCGCCGCACCGCTGGATGCAGGAAAGGCTCGAACGCTGGTTCGGAGGAAAGTTATGACAGACGGCCTGCTGACAGTACAGCGTCTTCAGTGCAGCCAATGCGGGGGCGAACTCCCCGTTATGGGCAGGTATGTCACCTTCCAGTGCGGGACATGCTTCCGGCGCTTCGTGCTGACCGACGAGGGACTGACTCCTCTTAAAGTTCACAGGGCCAGCCCTCCGGAAGAGCGTGAAGGCAAGATCGTATACCTGCCCTTCTGGGTAGTGACAGCGGATGTCGACGCACTGCGGAAGAATGTCACCAGTATAATGACCGGACTGACCGAGGTATCGCAGAAGATAGCCACGACTAAGATCGAGCAGGACAACACCGAATCGGACTGGGTCACAGAACTGGGGATGAACATGATGGGAGTCAGCTCGGCCGATGCTCGCCAGCCCGCTGTCATCAATTCTTCCAACATGTCGAACCGCCTGCCATCACGAGCCGAACTGGAGCATATACTCGGCCGTATGGAGTCCGCGGGACGCTGGCACATCTACATTCCAGCCTTCTGGACAACGAATACGAGGGCGTACCTCAAGATCGGACAGCTTATGACGAGAAAGCAGCCCGTGTTCCACGCAGAAAGGTTCGACGACCCGAAGAAGCAAGTCATGTGCGCGCTGGGGCCGCAGGATGCCGTTCGCCTCGTTGATTATATATTCTTCGCGACACTGCCTGGATCTATCCAGACCTGCTCCAGCTTCATGAAGGAGCTTCATCTGAATGCCGGCAATCCTGTCCTGATCGAGTTCCCTTTCCTGGAAAGCCCCGGTTCCCTCGAATCTCTAGTCGGCGGGTTCCACATCCAGCCGCAGATGGTCAGCGACGGCTCATCCTCATAGGATCAACTATACCTGCTTGCCAGCTTCATGCTGATGATGTAGATTTCCAGCGATGAACCTCCACACAAGAATAACTCTCGCGGCGATCTTGCTGGTCGCAGTCCTTTCCACGGTCCAGGCCCCTGCCTCGGTCAAGGATTCCACGACTGTTTCACAAAAGACCGTACATGACGCCCTGGCGACTGAACCTCTGGCCAAAAAGCCTTTTGTGGCCCCTCCCGCCCCCGACGAGGGTTCCCTTGAGGTTAAAGTCTTCAGACTCCTCAATACAAAGGCCGCGACACCGGTCCTGGACGTTCTCATGCCGATCATCACCGATTTCCGGCGCAGCCGGATCGTCCTGCTCCTCGTCTGGATCTTCCTCGTCCTCTTCGGAGGAAACAGGGGAAGGTGGGTGGCGCTGACGCTTATCCCTCTCGTCGCGGCGACCGATCAGCTTTCCGCATCTGTCCTCAAGCCGCTGGTCGCAAGGTCCAGACCATGCGAGGTACTTGGCAGTGTCCATTTCTGGTACGGACCCGAAGGCTGGATGACGACTCCAGCCGAAGTCATACGAAGCTACAAATCCTCTATGTCATTCCCGTCGAGTCACGCGACGAACATCACCGGAGCGATGCTCTTCCTCGGCCTCGCATTCAGGAAGTTCCTCTGGCCCCTGGTTCTTGTCGCTGTGGTTGTCTCATACTCACGGGTGTACATCGGGGTTCACTGGACCTCGGACGTACTCGTGGGGATGATAATCGGAGCGCTGCTCGGATGGCTCGCGTGGTTCGCGTTCAAAAAACTGTACCGTGAACGGATCGACGGATCAGATGATCAGAACGGGACAGACAGCCTTCTGGATGACCCTGGCCGAAGTTGACCCGAATAGAAAATCCCCGACCCCGTGTGATCCCGCTGACCCCATTATTATCAGATCGACCTTCTCGTCCTCAGCGGCCTCGCGTATCCGGTCGACCGCTCTTCCCTCCTTGACCAAATACTTCACATTGAAGCCTTCGAGGGATTTGCCGAGTTCGGTTTTCATCTTCGCTTCCACCCTGTCGTCGAGCTCGGGATCAAGCTGCAGTATCGACGTGACTCCCGCCGTATAGTATACAGGCGGTATCTCCACATCAACGGCGTGCAGCACGATTATCTCAGCATCGCCTATCTTGCTGACCGAGGTCAGCATCTCGACCGGTTCCAGGGACTCATCGGAAAAGTCATACGGGAAAAGGATCTTCCTTATGTGGACCTCATGCGTGTCGGGATCTACAAACTCGTGCTCGGTCTGCTTGACGATCAGGACCGGACATGGAGAATACCTGATCACATTCTCGGCCACACTTCCCAGAAGGACATGCTTCAGTCCGGAACGTCCGTGTGTAGACATGCAGACCAAGCCGATATCTCCCTCCTGCTTGATAAACTCGAGGATGGCGGCGTGAGGTGAGATCCCCTGGGCGAGCGCCTTGCGCACCTTGACACCCGAGTCTCCTGCCCGTTCAAAACAGACACTGAACTTTTCATCGGCGCTCTTTGTCGCCTGTTCGCAGTACGTCTGAAGGTATGGGAAATGATAATCAGGATCGTTCGGATCATTGTCATAGATCGTGACGGCGTGGAGCATGATCAGCTCGGCGTTGTATATCTTCGCCATCTTGATCGCATATGGCAGGGCATGATTGGAAAGATCTGAAAAATCTGTCGTAAAGAGCACCTTTTTGATTTCGGGCATCCTGGGCCTCCATGTATTCCGTTCTGTTTTCTATTGGATGAGCATTTATTACATTCTCGATGCTATCGGCCTTAAAGGCATGGTGTCAAGGCGATTCGAAACCTTGCCGATTTCACTTCACATTGTCTGCCTGCGCTATTATCTTCCCCCTGTTTGATACATCTGCACAGAAGGTGTCTCGGGATGAAACTGCTGATACTCACTCAAAAGAACCGCAAAGCCGTCATGATTCTGGCGATCGCCCTTCTGGCGGGAGCTGCGGTAAGCAAGGTGCCGTTTGACGGGCTTTCCGAGGCAGGCAGGCTGACCTTCGGTATCTTCACAATGGCGGCGATACTCTGGGTCCTGGAGCCATTCTCTCTCTATGTGACCTCATTTATAGTAGTGATTCTGGAAGTGATCCTTCTCGGACGAACCGGGGGGCCGCTCGGGCTGACAGGCTCGGGCTACATGATATTTCTCCACCCTTTCTTCAGTTCGGTCGTGGTGCTCCTTCTCGGCGGATTCGTAATGGCTCAGGCGGTCAAACGCTACGGCATTGATACCTGGCTTTCCAGAAAACTGCTCCACCGGGTCGGAACCAGACCGGCAGCGGTACTGCTCGGGATGATGGTGATGTGCGCATTCCTGTCGATGTGGATCTCCAACACAGCGACGACAGCGCTTATGATGGCCGTAGCCATCCCGGTAGTAAACACCTTACCCGGCAACGAGCCGTTCAGAATGGCGATGATCCTGGGAATCCCTTTCGCCTCGAATATCGGCGGCATTGGCACGCCTATCGGTTCTCCGCCGAACGCGATCGCCATGGGATTTCTGGAACAGTCTGGTTTTGAGATGTCCTTCCTGGGCTGGATGTCCATCGGGGTACCGATCGTGATCGTGCTATTACTGGTCTGCTGGCTCGTCCTCTACACTATCTTCAGACCGAAGATAGAGCATGTAGAACTCGAAGTATCTGAAGAGGTAGAATCACTCGACAGGCGATCGAAATTCATAATAGCCGTGTTTACGCTTGTCGTGATCCTCTGGCTGACATCATCCCTTCACGGGATACCGTCCTCGATAGTCGCGCTGATACCATTTGTTATCTTCTTCGGGCTGAGGCTTCTCGACGATGACGACCTCAGGGAACTCGGATGGGGGATTCTCTTTATTGTAGGCGGCGGAATGAGTCTCGGCGTGGCTATGAGAGAGAGCGGACTGAGCGAATGGATGGTCGCACAGATAGATTTTGCATCGATGGGAACGCTCGGGATATTGTTCCTACTTGCGGCGGTTGCGGCGATCATGACGACATTCATATCGAACAGTGCCACGGCGAACCTGCTTCTTCCCATTGTAGTCGGAATATCCGCGGTATCTCCGATGTCGAGCGCACTCGTTGTAGCGATTGTGTCGTCCGCGGCGATGATACTTCCCGTCAGCACGCCGCCTAACGCGATAGCCTATGGTTCGGGACACATACATGTGCGTGACATGGCGAAGGCCGGAACGATAGTCACGACTATATCGCTAGTTATCGTGACACTTGTGATATACTTCTTATTCTGATAGAGGCCACGCAGCGTTGAAAGGACGCCTGTCATGCATATAAACGAAAAGGAAGGCACGGAAAGCGCGCGGCTGGAACGCTGCCCCAAGTGCGGATCCAATGAGACGAAAAACAACGTCTATTTCCGCAGAGGCAAGAAGATAAGGATCTATAACGAATGCGCCAAGTGCGGCGAGTTCGTATCAAGATATACTCTCTCCGGCTATACTTCCGACAAGTCGTACGAGTCGATTCTCGCGAAGATGAGGACGGTCAGGCTCAACAGCGGGAAACGCACCCTCGACATGGTCGAAGGATTCGGCGAAGATGTGCGCGGCGAGTTCAAGCATGTCCTCGACCTGATCAGAACCCATGAAGATGAGCGCAAGATCGAGGAGATCATCGTGGATGAACTCGGCGATCCCCCCCGATAACAGATCAATGCTCAGTAAGCGTATCTCAACCCTGCCGTGAACGACCTGCCAGGCATAAGATAGAGTCCAGCCGCCGCACCGGGCAGTTCGGTGTAGATGAAGTACTCCTCATCGCCGATATTCCCCACTCCCATAAAAGTCGAGACTCCGCCTGCCAGGAGACCCTCCAGATAAAGATCGACTACTGTATACGAAGGTATCGGATCGGTAGAGTCGTTGCCGCCGAAGTAATCGCTGACATGGCTCCCACTGAGCTTCGCTGTGAACCTTCCCCGGCTGGCCCCGAGATCGAAATCGATCTTCGTTCCGGGGCGTCCCTGAGTCCATCGGCCCGGGTCAAGATATGAATACGAGACCGCTCCGCCCAACCCGCCTGGCCACCTTCCCTCCAGCGCCACTTCAAATCCATTGAAGACGAAACTGCCCGTATTTATGTACTTAACGGGGGGCGGAGGCGAAGGGTTGCCGGCCAGCACGATCAGGTTCTTCCCGTCCATCTTGAATACTGACAAGTCGAGCGCCAGTCCCCAGGGCACCCTCTGCCTGAGACCAGCCTCGTAGTTCCACGCGCTTTCAGCCTCGAGATCCTCGTTGGATGATGGAAACATATAGAGCTCGTTGATCGCGGGCGACCGGAAGCCCTGGGAAGCCACGGCACGAAGGGCCGTTCCCTCTATCGGGCTCCATACCGCTCCGAATGAAGGGCTGACCTGATCTCCCGAGATCTCGTCACTGGTGTACCTCGCGCCCGCTGAGAGGGCAAGCCCCTCAACCGCGCGATACTCCGCCCGGGCGTATATCCCCGCCTCCCATTTCTCCCATTCCGCGCCCGGTATATCGGGCTGTCTCCCCCTGGCCAGCCGGTAGTCGGCTCCGCTCGATATCTCGAGCCTGCCGTTGGGACTGGCGCTGGCATGAACCGTCACTCCGTCGGTAGCGTCCCTCGAGTACCAGCCGTCGGAGAAGGTATGCTCCCCGAAGCTCCGGTACAAGCGGGCGTCGTATTCAAGCCGGGTGCCTTCACCTTCGAGATGAAGATCGAAACTGCCGCGCCTGTAACTGTTCCACGTGTCCGAGACGAGAGAGGGATCGTCGGTGGCCCTTAGCGGCTCCTCCTTGAATCCATCGAAATACCTGCCGTACGCGTTGAGGACGATACCTTCCGACATGACCACACCCCCCTTCGCCGTTACGTCGGTTCCCTTGTATGACGAGTTCTCGACATGCCCCGCCGATTCCCTGTGATCGGCGCTGACCGATCCTGAAAAGCGCCCATCCCTGCCGGCGAGGCGGCCGTTCGTGACATATGTTTCCCATGTTCCCGCCGATCCCCGCAGGTCGAGCTCGAACCGCTCCCTTACTCCCCTGGGAATGACATTCATCACTCCGCCCATCGCCCCAGAGCCGTAAAGCATCGAGGAAGCGCCCTTAACTACCTCGACCTTCTCGACGTCATGCAGAGGAAGGGAGTGGGTGACGGTGCAGTCGAAGAGGGCCATCCTGTCCGGCCGTCCATCGATCAGGACGAGGACCTGCCTCCCCTTAGATCCGAGGCCCCTGATGTTGACGTCGCTTCTTCCGAAATCCCCCGTCTTCATAACGAACACGCCGGGAAGAGCGCCTGCCAGGTCGGTCGAGGAGTTCTTCAGCGAAGTACGTATCTCTCTCTCCCCAAGCAGCGACACCGAGAGCGCGAGGTTCTCGAGGGGCGAACCGATACGCGTGGCCGTTACCACTATCTCGTCCATCTTGTACTGGACCAGCGTGTCAGCCGCGACTTTTTTATCCTTTTTCTTTTCCTTCGAAAATGCTCCGGTTAAAGGCAAAGTCGAAGCGAAAATGACTACGACGGCTGCCCTACAGGCTCTATTTATCGTCTCGTTCATATCTAGGATATCTCCTTTCGATACCTTAAGTGTTACTTTTTATTATAAAGTGCTACTTTCGTCAAGTAATTAGTGACACGTTTGTTACAATAATGCTACTTTACCCGGTAGTCAGCCAAAGGGAGGATATCGATGAAGAAGCTGTTCTTGATTACAGTCTCGACAATACTGGCGCTTCAGGCGCTTTATACGCTGCACGCCGCGACTCCTGATGTCGGCGGTGAAAAGTCGGAAGACAGGGCAGTCATTGTAGACACCGACATGGGGATGGATGACGCGAGGGCCCTGCTCATGATCACAGGTTCACCGGGTATAAGGCTCGCAGCCGTGATCACGACCGGAGGTTCCGCATCCGCTGCCAAGGCGGCCGATAACGCGATCGGGATCATCGAGTCTTCGCAGGCGGGATATGTTCCCGTCATAAGGGGGATCACACCGGACCTCTCCGGGCCCCCTCCATGGAGAAAGTACGCCGAGACCCTCGGCGGGCACCCCTTTCCACCCCCGAGGGATCTGTCACAGCAGCCGCTGGCCGAAGCGGCGAGCGGCGAAGAAGGCATACCGGACGGGATATGGCTGGTCCTCGGACCGCTTTCCAGCCTGGCCGCGCTGGAGGGCCTCGTTCCGGGCACTCTACGCGGAACCGAGATATGGATGCCCGCCGCGTTCGAGGACGGCGCAGCGAGGGGATGGAATATCGGCTGCGATACCGAGGCTGCCCGCACGGTACTGGAGGAAGCGGGAAGGGTCTTCATCGTGGACACCTCGGTCGATATCGACGCTTTGCGCATACTTCGCGGCGTAGAGGGCGACACCCCGGCCGCGAAGTGGATCAAAGCTACGATGGAGACGAAAAACGAGCCGCACGCCTTTCTCTACGACGAGCTCGCAGCGGCCGCGGTGGCATCGCCTCACATCTTCAGGATCTCCAGTGAACGATACGCGGTCTCCGGCGCGAACGGAGAGGCCGTCTCTCTCGAACAATCGGAAGAAGGCAATATCAGCATCGTGAGCCTTGAGGACGAAGCCGCGCTCGAACATGTTCTGCACGGGGCATGGGAACGAAACCCTGATGAATTCCACGGGCAGGCGGGACACAGCCATCACCATGCCGGCTCGGCCGACCCTGTCGCGCTGATGAAACAGTTTCACGGACACCTCGGCCCTTATGTCGTGCTGGGTTACAGGATGGGAATGATCGCGCTCGAGCGCACAGGCTCCTCGGGGCATTTCAATATCACTGCGGAAGTGCACAGCGTGCTTAAACCTCCGCACTCGTGTCTGATAGACGGCGTGCAGCTCGGCAGCGGGTGCACCCTCGGAAAAAGGAACATCGCCATCGAAGAGACCACAGGTCCACCGTTCGCTGTATTTACGACATCCGCAGGCATGAAGGTAAAGATAAGCCTTCTTCCACATGTCCCGGCGATGCTCAAGCGTTCAATCGACTCGAAAGGAGTGGAAGCGACCGGTCTCGAGGTATGGGAGACCGACGCGGACTCGCTTTTCGAGATAAATGCAGGATATTGACCGCCGGGGGTAAGGTAAGGTAGAATCTCCCGCTGTGGATCAGCTTTTTATCTCTGGCGGGGGCAGGCCCGATGGACCGGCAAAAAGGACGATCGAGATTTATCAGCGAAGAGTTTCTCGCGGCGATCGTCGTGCTCGTCGCGGCGACGGTCCGTCTTTTTCACGTTATCTTCACCGCTCGCTTCAATCCCCTCGCCAACAACCTCATACTCGACTCTATCGTCTATGACAAGTGGGCCAAGGCTCTCGTGTGGGGCGGCGAGCTCCCCGCGACCAAGCTTATGCAGGCCCCGCTCTACCCATGGTTCCTGTCTCTGCTATACCGTGTCTTCGGGCCGAATCTTACAGCGGTGCGAAGTATCCAGGCCCTTCTAGGAGTTCTGACCTGCGCGTTCGTCACGGTCTTTACGAGGAGGCTTTTTCGGTCCTCGACGGCAGGTATCGCCGCCGGCCTTCTTACGGCCCTGTACCTTCCGGCGATATTCTACGAGGGAGTGATCCTCCCCGCTACGCTCATTCTGTTTTTCAATGCCCTGTTCGTCCTGCTCATGGTCCCCGATACGGGGCAGGCGGGCCCGGCAAGACTGATGGCCGCGGGATTCGTTCTGGGTCTCTCGGTGATCACGAAGCCTGTGGCTCTTCTCCTGCTGCCGTTCGCGATCATCTACATCTGGATGAGAACAAAGAAATTCAACAAGACCGCACCCGGTCCCGGCACCGGCAAGCGGCTCCTGAGATACTCCGCTGCCCTCCTGATCGGCCTCCTGTTCGCGATGGCGCCGCTGACGATCCGCAACGCGAGGATAACTGGAACGTTCATGCCTCTCACTACCGGCGGGGGCATCAATTTCTACATCGGCAACAACCCGAGAGCAAACGGGTTCTACTCTGTTCCCTTCTACCGCGACATGCCTCTCGGAGGAACACCGGAGGTCCAGCAGGAAAGAATGCGCCTGCTCGCTGAAGCGGACGAAAAGAAAGAACTCTCACCTGGTGAGGTCTCCCGGTTCTGGACGAGGGAGACCCTGAGGTATATCGCGTCAGAGCCGGGCAAGTCGGCGGCCCTGACCTTCCGCAAGTTCCTCTATTTCTTCAACAAGTATGAGCGGGCCAGCGTCGAAAGCATCCCTTTCCACCGGAAGTTCGGCGGCATCATCTCGCTGCCCCTTCCCGGCTACTGGTTCGTACTCTCACTGGCTCTGCTGGGGATATTTCTTACGAGAAAAAGGTGGGGCAGGCTCATACTTCTATACGGAGGTGTGCTGACATACCTTGCCGCGGCAGTCATCTTCTATGTCCTCGCCCGGTACCGTCTGCCGGTAGTGATATTCCTTATCCCCTTTGCAGGAGCGACAGTATCGATACTGCTCAAGATGCTAAGGGACAGAAAGTTCTTCGACCTGGGGATCATGGCGATAGCTCTTGTCATGAGCTTTTACGCCACCGGCCTCACGATAGCGAAGGATACTACCTACGGGAAAGCCACCCGCATGGTGAGACTCGGCAAGATCTACGCGAACGAAGGCGATATGGAAGGTGCGATCAAGGTCTGGCAAAAGGCTCTGGAAACGGATCCTGGTCACCCGGATGCGGAAAGGTGTCTACAGGAGTCTGGTGTTCCTCTTCCTCCTGACAAATAAAGTTTGTGTGTTGAGGCTGATTGATAGCGGCCGGCATTACCCGTAGTCGACCTCGGTTCCTCCGGGGAGACCAAGGGTAATGCCGGCCGTGTCTTTATTCCGCCTCGGCTCCGTCCCTCCTCAACCATTGTTCACACCAGTCAAGGATTGAAGCGTACCAGAAGCGCGCGTTATGCGGCTGCATGATCCAGTGATTCTCATCCGGGTACCTGATCATCTTCGAAGGGACACCAAGACGCTGAAGCGCCGTGAACATCTGTTCGCCGCCCGTGATCGGGACGCGGAAGTCGAGTTCCCCGTGGATTATCAGGTGCGGAGTCGCGAAGTTATTCGCGTAACGGATCGGTGAGTACAGGTCGTTGAGCTCGGGCTTGTCCCACGGCGTGCCGAAGAACTCCCACTCGGGGAACCACAGTTCTTCTGTCGAACCGTACGAGCTCCACTGATCCGCTTCACCGGCATGTGTGACGAGAACGGCGAACATCTTGTCCTCGTTGTGTCCCTGGAACCAGTTGCAGACGAATCCGCCGAACGAACCACCCCAGCCGGCGACCTTGCCGCCGTCGACCCAGTCGTAGTTCGCCAGGACATGACGCACACCGCTCCTGATATCCTCGATCACCTTGCCGCCCCAGTCACCGTTGATGCCGTCGCAGAACTCCTGCCCGTAACCTGTGGAGCCGTGG
>RCNF010000585.1_pt1 | contig 18708 bp, 19 predicted proteins | sample 2041311 | NCBI WGS metagenome assembly RCNF01 (sample SAMN09708228, study PRJNA481090) | Marine sediment metagenome, whole genome shotgun sequencing project. | biome: marine sediment; feature: ocean; material: sediment; isolation source: Sewage treatment plant 2 marine sediment (STP2) ... | reverse complement strand
CTCCTCGAGCTCCCGCAGGGCTGTGATCGGTTCGCCCGTGTCGATCGGCTCGGCGTCGCGTTCGTTGTCATCGTGCTCAGACATAGTTCACTCTCTCAACGTGGGACGGTGTCCCCGAAAGCATCCAGCCACCGTGACCGGAACTCCTCGCGGGCCCGTTTGATTCGCATTTTGACTGCCGACAGCCCGATCTGGAGTTGGTCGGCAATTTCCTGGTAGGACGCTCCGTCGGCATCTCGAAGCACGAGCGGGACCCGCAGGGTCTCCGCCAGTGAGTCGAGAATCAAGACGATGCGCTCGCGGTCGGACGACGCTTCGGCTAGCTGGTGGGCGCGTGAGGCCACCTGGAACTCTTTGCGGTGGGTGAGGGCTGGATCCTCGACGTCGACCACCTGCCGCCGCTTTTGTTTTTCGATGTAGTTGAGGCAGTGGTTGATCTTGATCCGATGCAGCCACGTGGTAAAGGACGAGCGGCCTTCGTAACGATTGAGCGCGAAAAATGCCTTGAGAAAGACTTCCTGCGCGAGGTCCTCCGAGTCGGCCGCTGCTCGCGTCAGATAACGGCAGTTGGCGAGCACCTTGCCGCGGTGGCGTTCCACCAGGCTGTCGAATGGCCGCAGGTCGCCCTCGCCGGCTCGACGGGCAAGCTCCACCAGTTCTTCGTCGGTGATGACGTGATCAGTGTTCAGGATTCCCTCCTTGAGACTATTGGACCGCCGAGTCGCGGTCCGAGTCACATCAGCATGCTGGACAAACTCGTTCTGGGAATTATAAGCCTGTCCCCGGTGCTGTTGACCTGATCAGAGACTCCGGGCCCATTTTTTGAGATGTGACTTTCGCCGGTGGTGTCTGATCCAAGAGATCGAGACGCACAACCGCGGCGTTGCGAGCGCGGGGATGGGCCCCGAACGAGCACCCGCTCCAACCAGGCCTGTACGAACCTGTCACGGCGCTGCACACAACGCCCTGCGGAGAGTCGGCCGACACGAAAAAGGAGAAAGAGAATGGCCAAATCGCTGAGAATCATCCTCTCCGTCCTCGGCCTCGCGCTCCTGGTGAGTGGTGCGGCTGTCTCCAACTCCATGACCGTTCCGCCCGTTGCGGGCCAGCACCCGGACGCCGGTGAGGCCGACGTCACCAATGACGACGGCAAGGTCCTGTTCCAGGTGTGGACCGAGAACGGTTTGTGCCTCCTGGTAGGCCACGCATTGGTCGGCGAGACCGCACCCTGGAAGTCGGCTCCGGGCCGGGTCCCGTTCCCCTTCGATACCTGTGATGCGGTGATCTCGCCCAATGACCCGTGTGCCGAGTTCTTCACCTTCGTGGCCTGACTCGAATTGAATTCCGTGCTCGCGGATTTTTTTGGATGTGACTTTTGGTGCTGGAGAGGTGTCTCAATCATCGAAATCTCAATATGCGGCCGCGGCGCGAGAGTGCTTCCGGTCACGACGGAGCGACGATATGGAGCGAAAAACTGTACTGGCGATAGGCTTCCTGATGACGCTGATCGTCATCTCGCTACTCTGTTTCGGCAGGCATCGGGGGGCGATCGAGGCGGGACTCGCGTCCCGAGCGAGCGAGGCTGTGGTTGCGGCCGGATTCTCCGATATGAGGGTCTCGAACAGCGGCGGTCGTGACATTCGGCTCGACGGTGGGGTGGCTGATACAGGGGAACGGCAGCGTGCCATAGCGGTGGCGGGCGCAGCTCACGGGGTTCGTCGCGTGGACGACCGTCTCCGGATCCAGGCCCCACTGAATGACGGCGGCCTCGAGGTATCAGTCGTTGGCGGCGAGGTGTCCTTGTTCGGAACAGTCGCTGACGACGCGACGCGGGAAGGCCTGGTCGCATTGGCGCGCGAGCGATTCAACCCGCTGGTCGTTGTCGACGGGCTCGAGATCGACCCGCGGGCGGAAGCCAACAGAGCCCGTCTTGGCGCCCTCGTGATCGAGTCCTTCGACCCGCGAATCGCTCCGGGGGCGGTGGAGCTTACCGGCGGTGAGCTGGTGGTGACCGGACAGGTGGGCAGCGATCAACGGCGGGCAGACTATGGCCGCCGTCTGGAGGAGCTGTTTGCCGGGACCACTGTCCTCAACCGTCTGGAAGTCGCTGTGCAACCTGCCCTTGACGACGTTCTGGCGCTGCGTCGGGTGGAGTTCGCGCCCGGCAGCAGCCGGCTGACGGCGGGAGGGCGGCGAACTCTTGACGAGGTCGCGGTGGTCCTCAAAAGGTGGCCTGACGTCAGAGTCGACATCGTGGGTCATACCGACGCCACCGGCGATCCGGCGTTCAATCTCGAGCTTAGCCAAAGCCGGGCGGAGGTTGCACGAGACTATTTGGCGGAGAGGATTCCCGGTGAACGGTTTTCGGTCTTCGGTGTCGGCGCCGAACGGCCGGTCGCAAATAACGAAACCACGGAAGGACGGTTGAGGAATCGCCGTATCGAGTTCCGGGTGGACGAGGAGAACGTGAGATGATGTATCTTCTGGGTGAGATTTTTGTTTGTGTACTGGTGGCAGGCGTGCTGGGTCTGGCGTTGGGCTGGCTTCTGAAAAGCTGGCAGGTGGGTGACGTGGAGGCCGACTGGCGATCTCGCCTCGGCGAGGCCGATGATCGTGTCCACCTGCTGGAGGAAGGATCGAAGTCCCGCATCGCAGGACTCTATGAAGATCTCGAGAACAGGAATGCCAGGATCACGCGGTTGACCGCAAGCAGGGAAACAGCAGAGTCTCGGTTGGCCGCGATGAACGGCGAACGAGATGACCTGGTCGCTACCATCCGTAGGTTCAAGAAAGAGCTCGAAGCGACCCGTCTGCGGCACGACGAGGCGAGGGTGGAGCGTGACGCCGCATTGCAGCGGCTCGAGGAAGCCGAGGGCGATCTCCGGGCGGCAACGGTGCGAGCGACCGAAATAGATACAGGCTGGCAGGCGCGGTGGGAATCCCAAGAGGAACAGCTGGCCGAGCTCGGTGCGGCTGGTGCGACAGTGGAGAGTAAGCTGGAGACCCTCGAACGAGCCAATCGTGAACTCGAGCACCGACTCGAGGCGTGCCAGAGTGGAAGCGACGGTCTGGCTGCCGAGCTGAGAGCTCGAAACGCGCAGATCCAACAGGAACGTCTCCGTGTACATGACCTCGAGGTGCGCACTTCGGCCACCGCCGACCTGGCGTCTGGGGTGGAGGCCCTGAAGTCGGAACTGGAAGAGGCCCATACAGCTGCAGCGGCCTCCGAACGGAGCGCGACCGGTCTGCGGGCCGAACTCGACCACGAGCGGTCCGACTTCAGCGATCGAATCGCAAAGGAACAGACTGCGGTGAAAGAGCTCCAACAACGGTGTGAGCATCTCGAGGCGGAACTTCGAAGCCGGCCGGCGCGGAATGACGTACAATCCCGCCAGAGTTCATCGACTTCCGGGAATGGACATCAGCCATCAGCCTCGACCGCGTCCCCCGCATCGCGGCAGCGCGATGACCTCAAAAAAATTCACGGCATCGGGCCCAAGCTCGAACGCTTGCTCAGTGCCCGTGGAATCTACCGATTCTCCGACATTGCGGGCTGGACGGCCGAGGACATTGAACGTTTTTCACGCTCCCTGGATGTGTTTCCGGGGCGCATCAACCGCGACGACTGGGTGCGTGGCGCGAGACGCGAACACGACCGCAAGTATGGCAATAACAACTGAAACGAACGAAAAGGAGTGATCGATGCGAAAGAGATCTTACCTGCTGAGTGTGGTCCTGATTCTGATGCTGGGAGTGGTCCCGGTCCTCGCCGACGAAGGTGAGGAGACCGAGGAAGAGCCGATCTGGGTGGGTTCCCTGGGTCTGGGGTGGATGGCCACCAGCGGCAACTCGGACACTTCGTCCTTCGGTCTCGACTTCGGTCTCAACCGCCGGCCGGAACCGTGGGGCCTCGGCTTCGTGGCGCGTGCCAACCGTGCCGAAAACGACGGTGATCTGACGGCTGAGAACTACTTTGTCGCTGCCCGTGTCGTGCGCAAGCTGAGCGATCGATGGGAAGCCTTCGGCGGTCTGCAGTGGGGCAAGGACCCTTTTACCGGCTTCGACTCACAGACCGTGGCCTCGGCCGGTGTCACCTATTTGGCGATCAACAACGACAACCAGATCCTGTCGTTCGACGCCGGTCTCGCCTACACCTGGGAGGACCAGGTTCCGCCGGGTATGAAGGTCGACTTTATGGGTGGCCTTCTGGGTCTTTATTGGGAGAAGAAGCTGGGCGCCAGCTCCAGACTCACCGAGCGTCTGATGTTCTATCCCAATTTTGACACAGGGTCGGATTGGCGGTTGACATCGATGACCGCCATCGAGGCAGACGTCAACACCTGGCTCGCCCTGCGGTTCGGTTTTGATCTGCGCCACCGCAACGAGCCGATCGGTGATGCAAAAGGCACCGACACCACATCGACGGCCTCGGTGGTGTTGAACTTCTGATCAGGAATGCAATCCGCGTCGAAAATGCGCTATCGTACTGATCAGCACATTTATCGAGAGAGAAACTGAATGACCAAAAGGAACAAAGGGAGAGAGTATGTTCAAAGAGTTTAAAGAATTTGCGATGCGAGGCAACGTGGTCGACATGGCGGTCGGCATCGTCATCGGTGCCGCCTTCGGGACCATCGTCAAGAGTTTTGTCAGCGACGTGCTGATGCCGCCCATCGGTATGCTCATGGGTGGGGTGGATTTTGCGAACCTGTTCTCGGTGATCAACGAGGGTTCGCCGGCGGGGCCGTACGCAGCGCTCGTCGACGCCCAGGCGGCCGGTGCGGTCACTGTCAACTATGGTTTGTTTATCAATACGGTGATCAGTTTCCTGATCGTCGCGATCGCGGTGTTCATGGTCATCAAGGGCCTCAACTCCATGAAGCGCGAGGAGGAAGCGCCGGCGGCCGATCCGACAACCAAGGAGTGCCAGTTCTGCTTCAGCGAGGTCCCGATCAAGGCCACCCGCTGCCCGAATTGCACTTCGGAGCTCTAGAAATCCCGAACTAAGATCGGCGGCTGATCATCAGCAGCGGGCAGGTCGTGTGCTCGGCAATTTCGAGCACACGTTGACCAAAGATCTTCTGCCGCCGCCCGAGACGTTGCAGACCGAGGACGAGGAGGTCACAGTCGGCGGCCCGCCCGACGACCTCCTCGACCACGGCATCGCTCAAAGCGATGGTCACCGAACTGTCGCCGGGTGCTTCATCTCTGGCTAATTTTCGGAGGTCGCGCGCAGCACGGCGCTCGGTGACGGCATCGGTCGACGCGGGGAGGGCTCGCAGATAGGAGACCTCTCTCGGTGCGGTCCGGCAGAGATTGCCGATCAAACGGGCGCGGACCGGGCTCTGGTCACGTCGGCCGCCGGCTGGGATGAGAATCTTCCGGACCTGATCCACATTCCAATTGCTGGGCGCTCGAAGGATCACCACGTCGCCCTCGACCCGACTCATGAGCTCTTCGAGCGGTCCGGTCATCAGAGACTTTCCGAGGTGGCCGACGCCGAGCAACAGACTGTCGCACCGGTACCTCTCGGCAACCCGGGAGATCTCCCGCCACGGATCGTCGTTGATCGTGATCAGGGCCTCGGGTCTGAGGTCGGTCGCGAGGGCGGTCGACAGGGCGCCGCCGAGGATCGACTGTGCATCCTGGAGCTGCTCCGGGAGTTCGCCGCCCGTCCAACTTTCCGGCAAGCGGACCACCGACAGCAACATGACCCGCGCCACCGAGTGTGGAGCGAGGGCGTTGGCCATCGTCACCAGGGTTTCGGTGCTCGCGGGGTTCGCGATCGGCACCAGGACCAGCGGGCTGCGGCCGCGAAGACGCAGCAGCTGAGGGTCGAGGGCCTCGGAGGAAGCATCGACGACCGATGCTCGAGACGAGAGCTGTGTCACGTACAGCACGGCGCCGATGCCGAGCCATAGAGCCGCCATCGCGCCGGCCGCGGGCACAGCGACCGACTGGAAAAGAGCGAGGGCGATGCATGAAACGCCGCCTACGACGGGAACCAGTGGGAAGGCCGGGGTTTGGAAGGGGCTTGCGGTGGCGGCCCGTCTGCGGGCGAGAAAGGCGATGCCGTGGGCGAGCGCGAAACTGGCGAGAAAGATCAGGCTGGCCATCGCGCCGGCGGCTGCAACGTTGGGGACCGCCACCAGTACGGCGGTCACGGTGACCGCCGTGAGCTGGATCGCTGGGATAGGGGTGCCGCTGCCTGGAGCGAGACGATCGAAGCGTCGTGGCAGTGTGCGATCGCCGGCCATGGTCCGGGCGAATCGCGAGGCCGCCAGCAGATTGGCCTGTAGAGCGGAAAGCATGGATAGCAGCCCGGCGACGACGACCAACCAGTAGCCTGTCGGACCAAGAAAATTTCGCGCGGCAACCGCGATCAGGATCTCGGGGTCCGCGGCGGCAGCATCGACGACCGATTGGCCGGGCGTGCCCACCGCGACGATCAGAAACAACAGCGGGATGTAGATGACGAGCGCGGCTGTCAGAGACAGGATCATCGCCCTCGGAATGTTGCGCTCCGGCTGTTTGACCTCGCCGCCCACCGCCGCGATCAGATCGAAACCCTGCAGTGCGATAAATGTGTAGCCCATCGCCTGGACCAGACCCTGGCCGCCCTCGGCCAAAAAGGGTCGAAACCTCGAACTCAGCACGTCGAGCCCGGGTGGGTGGGCCAGGAGCACCCAGAAGCCGCCGGCGATCACGACTGCGAATACGATCACCTTGCCGATCGTTTCGATCCGCCCGCCCCCGGCGCTCGACCGCATGAGCTTCCAGGTGTAAAAGGCGACTGCCGCCAGCGCGTACAGCAACATCGCAAAGCGGGAGTCGAGCCACTCCGGCGGCGTGCCGCCGGCCGCAAGGATCACCTGTTCGGCGACAGGAACCAGGAACACCGCAAAGCCGAGGGCGTAGAGCACCGCCGCGACCACCGAGGCGAACCACACAACCCAGCCGACGGCGAAAGCGGCCTCGACGGTCAGGATCTTGCGTGCATAGGCATAGGTGCCGCCGGACTCCGGGAAACGGGATGCCAGGGCTGCGAACGACATCGCTGTGAGCATGGCGATCGCGCCGTTCAATGCAAAGGCGATGATCGCGCTCGGGCCGGTAATTGCAAATGCGACGCCCGCCAGCGCCAGCACGCCGCCGCCGACAATGGCGCCGACGCCGACTCCGGTTGCGGCGAAGAGGCCCATGGTGCGTTGGCTGGTGGTGCCGTCTCTTGACATGGGCCATTGTGACACTGATCGCCGGTCTCCGTTATGAGCCTGCAGGTCGAATACTGTGAAATGCCGGTGTCGTCAGCAGTTCGGTGGCGGCAGCAATGCGCCGGTGTTTCAGTTGGCCAGGAAGAGGTCGGCGCCGGGTCCCAGGGGAATTCCGAGCAACAACCAGATCACCAGCAAAACCATCCACACCAGCATGAAAACCACGGAGTAGGGCAGCATGGTGGCGATCACCGTTCCCATCCCCGCCTTGGGGTCATAGCGTTGAACGAATGCCACGATCAGCGCGAAAAAGGACATCATCGGGGAGATCATGTTGGTGGTGCTGTCGCCGATCCGATACACGCCTTGAACCAATTCCGGCGAGTAGCCGAGCAGCATGAACATGGGGATGAACACCGGCGCCATGAACGCCCACTTGGCGGAAGCGCTGCCCATGCAGAGATTGATGATCCCGGCGAAAACCACGAAGGCGAGCATCAGGGGGATCGGCCCCAGCCCCGATGCCTGCAGCAATTGAGCGCCCCGGATGGCAAAGATCATCCCCAGGTTGGTGTACTTGAAATAGGCCACGAACTGAGCCGCGAAAAACACCAGCACCAGGAAGAGAGCGAGGGACTCCATCGATTCCTTCATGCCGTTGACAACATCACCATCGCTTTTAAATGTACCGGCGGCGAAGCCGTAGGCGAGACCGGACAGCAGACCGCCGAGGAAGATGAAGGTGACGATGCCGTGCATGAAGGGCGAGTAGAGCACGCTGCCAGTCGCGGTGTCCCGGAGTATCCCGTCGGCGGGCACGAGGCCGGCGAGAACAAAAACCGCCAGGCCCACACTGACTGCCAGGGCCCACCAGAGACCACGTTTTTCGGGGCCGGTCAGTGGTCGCAGTTCCTCGCCTGCATCCAGAGCAGCCTCGCCTTCGTAGGCCCCGAGCCTGGGGATGACGATGCGTTCGGTGACCCAGGTGCCCGCGCCGGCGATAAGGAAGGTGGATACAACCATGAAATAGTAGTTGCAGGCAGGTGTCACGGTGTAGCTCGGGTCGACGATCCTCGCCGCCTCCTGGCTGATGCCGGCGAGCAGGGGATCGATGGTCCCGAGGAGCAGATTGGCGCTGAAACCGCCTGAGACACCGGCAAACGCTGCAGCGAGGCCCGCGATCGGGTGGCGGCCGACCGACAAAAAGATGACGGCGCCCAGCGGGACGAGCAGAACGTAGCCAACATCACTCGCCATGTTGGACATCACGCCGGCAAAAACGAGCATGAACGTGAGCAGTCGTCTCGGTGCGGAGTGGACCATCAACCGCAGCGTAGTGCTGATCAACCCGCTTTTCTCGGCCACGCCGATACCGAGCATCGCGACCAGGACTGTGCCAAGAGGAGCAAAACCGGTGAAGTTTTCGATCGTGTGCTCAAGGATCCAGTGCAACCCGCCCCTGGAGATCAAATTGATGGGCGCTACCTCGGCCCCGTTCATGGGATTGATGGCGGCAAGCCCGAGACGGCTCGACAGCCACGACAGTACGATGAGGCCCAAGGCAAACAAGGCGAACAGGGTTGCCGGGTGGGGCAGGGCGTTGCCGACGCGCTCGATTACGGTGAGGAATCGAGAGAGAATCGTCGGTCGTGCGGCAGACGCGCTGTCGTTTTTTGATGCCACGGTTTCCTCCTGAGCTGCGACTCGCCTTGAAGCGTGTCAGGATTCTACCGTGGTAACGAGCGGGGACTGTCCGCCCTCCAGTGATCAACGGGTAGGGGCGGCACGTGCCGCCCGCGAACAGGTTACCGCATGGCGCCCGTCACTCAGAATGGTTTCGCGACAGCGAGCCAGGCGGCAAGCCCACCCACGACTGGGATCAGGAGCCACAACGCGGTCGCCCAATCGGGTTTGCGGCGCAGCGGAATGACGACGACGGCGAGGACCACCCACAAACCCATTTTGAGCCACGCCCACATCGGGATCGACCCGAACATCCCGAGGCGTGCCAGGAGACCGAAGCCCGCGATGAAGATGACAGCCAGGGCGACGCCGTGAGCGATGCCCGCCAGTCTTCTCAGCTGCGACTTTTCAGAACGAGCTGCGACAGCCAGGGTTCCGAGCGAGGTGAACAGCAACAGGGCGGCGAACAGGTGCAGGATCTTGTAGAACTCATAGCTCATGATGGCCTCCACTCAGATCAACGAAAAATTCGGTCCTCCATTCCCGAAAGCTCCGCCATCCGATCGGTCGCCCTCGCGGTGGAACATTTGGAGGAGCTTCAGCGTTGACGAGAGCAGATCAAGCTCAGGCGCCCGGGTCCGTCGGCTCGGGGCCGAAAAGGGGAGTCAGAACAATGTTTGAATCTGCGCTATTTCGTCAGATTGCTGCGGGGTTTGCGGTTGTTGCGATGGTCGCCGGTGTTTCGGTTGCGGGTGCGCAGACCGACACCGCCGACGTTGGAGCTTCGGAAAAGATGAAGAAGAGCCCGAAATCGGTCCTCATCACCGGTGCCAACCGTGGTTTGGGACTCGAGTTTGCCCGCCAGTATGCGGAGGCGGGGTGGATGGTGATCGCCACCGCGCGCCGTCCGGAATCAGCGACCGAATTGAATGCCCTCGGTGTGCGCGTGATGCAGCTCGACGTCGCCGATGCGAAGAGCATTGCTGCGCTGGCCGGCGATCTGAACGGCGCCTCGATCGACCTCCTGATCAACAACGCCGGGATCTTCCCACGGGCCGCAACTTTGACCGAGACCGACTTCGACGATGTCCTGCGGACGTACGAGGTCAACACCATCGGGCCGATGAGGGTCACCCGGGCACTCCTACCGAACCTGCGCGAGGGGAGCGGCAAGACCATCGTCAGCATCACGAGTGGTCTCGGCAGCATCGAAAACAATAAGAGCGGCCGATTCTACGGCTATCGCGAGAGCAAAGCGGCTCTCAACATGTTCACCAGATCGCTCGCCACAGAGCTTCGCGACGAGGGTTTCACCTGCGTCGTCCTCAGTCCGGGCTGGGTCCAGACGGACATGGGCGGGCCCAACGCCAACCTCACGCCGGAAGAGTCGATCACCGGGATGCGTGCTGTCATCGCGAAAGTGACTGTCGCCGAAACCGGCACCTATTGGAACTACGACGGCGATCAGGTGCCCTGGTAATCGCGGGTCAAACACCATTGCGCCCCTCGGGGCGCAATGGCACGGCCTTCGAAGCCACAGATTCGGGAACGACCGGCGTCAGGCCGAATAAAGCCCTTCGAGGCGGTTGAGACAGCTCGTCCAGCCCTCGTTGTGCTTGCCGGCGAGATCGGCATCCGGGAAGAGTTCCTGGGTCAGGATCACTTCAGTTGCACCGTCACGAGCGAGAAACTCGACCGTCACCAGGGTGTCGTAGTGGTCGTTCCCCGGCTCCTGCCACTTCCAGCTGTAACTCAGACGGTTGGGCCGGTCGATTTCTCGATACTCACCGACCGCGTTGTGGTGGCCGCCGTCGGGGGATTCCATCCGAATCAGGTAGCGGCCGCCGACCCGGAGATCGACCTCCACGGCATCAACATTCAAACCCTCGGGTGCCGACCACTTTTTGAGGTGTTCCGGTTGTGTCCACGCATCAAAAACCGTCGCGGGGTCCGCCTGGATCAGCCGCGTCAGCCTGAGTGAATTTTCGGTCGTCGTCATGAGTTCTTATTCTCCTTCCGATTCGTTTCTGTTTCGAGATAGCGGGCGAGGGCGTCCATCTGGCCTTCCCAGAAGACTCGATATTTCTCGACCCACTCGGCGGCGTCGCGCATGGGCGCGGCTTCGAGACCGCAACGGCTGAGCCGTCCGTCACGGGTCGTGCGCACCATCCCCGCCCGTTCCAGAACTCTCAGGTGTTTTGACACGGCGGGACGCGAGATATTGAAGGGCCTGGCGAGTTCGCCAACGGTGGCGTCGCCTTCGGCGAGGTGGGCCAGGATGGCTCGTCGCGTCGAGTCGGCAAGAGCGGCAAACGTCAGGTCGAGTTGGTGATCATTGGTAACCATGTGGTTACCAATATACGAGCTGATCCGACAGATGTCAAGACCGGGTCGCAATATCCTGCGTCGCTTTAGTTCCTCACGCGATGCCTGTTGAATCCGGAACGTGCGTCTCCAGTTGAGTCAGGCGAACCGAACAACGGGGAGAATCTGTAAATAGGTGGTGGCAGGCCCTGAAGGACCCGCCTACAGTTGGTTCGCAAGGCCACACCAGTTTCTGAAGGCCGTAGGCGGGTCGTTTACGGCCCGCGACCAATGGCGTTTCGGAACCTGGAGAGGCACAAACTGAGCGAAGCGGAGACGAAGGATCCTAAATTTACGGAACCGCCTTCGACCATGGGGTCGTGTCGCCCGACCCGAAACCGTCGATGAAGATCAACGCTCTTTCGATGGAGAGACTGACCCCGCGCAGCGAGGTGTCGGCGTTAGGGCCGCTCTGTACCTCCACCATGTAAGTGAAACCGTCGTTGTCGATGATTTCGGGCGCCGCCAAATCGATACCGATCTGGGTCGAACCAGGGGTGCCGCTGGTCGAAACCTGTGCAAGTGGATCATCGCAGGCCGCGGTGCCCTTTGGGCAGCGATAGAAATTTGCTTTGACGTTGTCCGGGCCGTTGTCTACGGCGTCGAGCTCGAGCCGGGTGACGACGGTTTCGGTGGGGAGTTCGACGGGCGCTTCAAAAAGGCAATTCAAACCGTCCGTGCGTTCACAAAAGCGCCGGGCGCCGGAGGCTCGCAGCGCCTGGATGTCGCTCGCTTCGAGGCCCTCGAAGGCGTAGGGACCGATGGCGAGGACGTCCGATGCGACCGCTCCTGCGGTCAGCATCTTTTGCTTTCCGTCGGTGATCCGGGACGGTGCGCGGGCCGAGACCTCTCGCGCCCCCTGCGCGCCGGCCACCATGCACCACTGACCGCAGGCCAGAAGCACAGTGAACCCGGCTGCAATCCGTCCGACCGTCACTGAGCGCTTCATATCTGGAACCTCGATCTAATCGGAGTAGTCAGAGTTCTCGGTGGTGATGGTGAGCGGAATTCCGTTCCACGACGTCGTCGTCACCGATCGTGCGGGATGGTAGGGCCCGTAGTCGAGGACCCCGAATGTCACTTCGAGTTGCATGGGCGAACCGTCGATGGTGGCGGTTGCGTGCAGGCTCCTGGGGAGACGCGTGGCGTCGGACAGAATGATGTTCACCGTGTCGCCGGGGTGGACAACGTCGTGGGATTCAAGACGCAGGTCTTCGCCGTCGACCGTCGCGGAGGCCGTCGCAACCGCCTTTTCGGCGAAAAGGGGGTTGAGGTAGGCATCCAGCTGGTTGCTGGCATCGAGGACAAAGGCGCGGCCGGCCTCGACCTGTTTCTTCGAGAGCTTTTTGCCATCCGGTCCCCGCACCTTGCCCTTGGCGGTCTGGCCGCCGATCTGGGTGCGTTGCAACGAGCCGTTGAAGTCATACGCCACCTTGTAGACGTCGGACCGGCGCTGAGCCCCGTTGACGTCGAAGGTGATCCGCGACTGCCAGCTGTAGGTCCGCAGCATTTCCTGGTTGCGCCGCATTCCGGCGCCCATCGCCCGGAGGTCCAGCGAACCCTGGGCATAGACTGTCGTGGAAAAGCCGATCGTGGTGATTGCTGCAATCGCGAATAATCGCGTCATTCGTGTCATAGTCATGCTCCCTTTGTGCGGTGGCGTCCCATAGCCCTATCATTTGAACCAGACCGCCTCCGGGAGACGGTTTGCGGCATCAGGTGGACTGCGCCAATCGGTGGTGAAGCCTACCACGAGCGGGGTTGAGAGCGGGAACTCTCGTGGTGCGCCGTCAGGCCGCCGGAAGTTCGAAACGAAAAGTCGTGCCCTCACCGATCTGGCTCTCGCAGAACAGGCTTCCGCCGTGGAGCTCGGCGGCACGTTTGGCGATCGCCAACCCGAGACCGGCACCGCGGTCGTCGTCACCGACTGCGCGCTGGGCCCGGTAGTAGCGGTCAAAAACATGGGAGACGTCTTCGGGACCGATGCCCGGCCCGGTGTCCTTGATTTCGATCTGCAGCCGCTGCTCGGCCACCACCAGACAGATATCGATGCTGCCGCCGTTCGGTGTATAGCGAAGTGCATTCTCGAGGACGTTCTCGAGCGCGCACTCCATCAATCCCACATCGGCCATGATCATCGTCTGGCCGCCTTCGAACCCGGCATTGAGGGACACCCCGCGGTCGCGGGCGTTGAGGCTGAATTTCTGCGCGACATCCTGGACCAGCTCGCCGACCGGAAGCCGCTCGCGTTCTGCCGGTTCGTCCAGCGCCTCGAGTTTGGCCAACTCGAAGAGGTCGGTCACAAGACGACCCAGCCGCTCGCCGTGACGGAGAGCGATTTCGAGATACTCGCGTCGTTCCTCCGGTGCGAGACTCTCCTCCTTGAGCAGTACGGTCTCGATGTAGCCCTGGAGGTGAGTGAGGGGAGTTCGCAGGTCGTGGGAGACATTGGCCACCATTTCGCGCCGCAGCCGGTCCTGGCCTTCGAGCTCGGTGATCTGGTCCCTGATGCGTTCGGCCATGGCGTCGAAGGTGCAACGCAACTGGTCCACTTCGTCCGCGTCGGGTGGTGCAGGTTTCTGGAGGTCGGATGCGGCCCAGCCGTCGATGGCCTGCGATCGAAAGACGGTCATGTCGCGGTTGAGCTCGGTCAACCGTCGGGTCAAATGACGAGAGAGCAAAAGGGCGCCGATCAGGGTGACGACGACTGCGCCCACCACTGCCCAGGCTCCGGCCTTGAGGATGTAGCTGCCGCGAAGAACCCCTGCCGCGGATACGAATTGCTCGCCCGCCAACACGATATAGAGATAGCCTTCGAGGACTCCATCGCGTCTAATCGGTGCCGCCGAAAAGATGTTGCGTCGGTCGGGGTTGCGGGGATCGTCGCCGAGGATCGGCAGGCGGCCGCGACCGTCGATGAAGCTTTCGACCGGCTGCAGGTTGACCTGGGCGAGTTTGACGCGGCCTGGAGGTGCCGAATAGGCAAGGATGTTGCCGGCCGGGTCGAGCAGATAGAGCTCGATGCTCGGGTTGATGACCATCATCATGTGGAAGACGTGCTTCAGAGCATCTTCGACGATGGCTCCGTCCTCGATCAGGAGCTCCTCGGCCAGAATATGGTCCGCGAGATCCCGGTGGATCCTCTGCTGGACTTCCTGTTGGTAGTAATAGCTCGTCACCAGGGTGACGGCAAGGGTCACCCCGCCGACGACCAGAAACAGAACCAGCAGTGCAGCGGCCAACTTGGCGTAGAGGGTTTTGGTACGTAAGATCACAGCTCAGCCCTTCCTCGAGGCAAATCGAATATCGGCGGATCAGCCGGCAGCAACGGACGGGTCGAAGAACCTGTAGCCCACGCCCCACACGGTCTGGATATATCGGGGCTGGGAGGGGTCGGATTCGATCTTGGCCCGCAAACGGTTGATGTGCGAGTTGACGGTGTGCTCGTAGGTGCCCTCGCCGTAGCCCCACACCTGGTCGAGAATCTGGCCGCGGGTATAGACCCTTCCCGGGTGTCCAGCGAAGTGGACCAGGAGTTCGTACTCCTTGGCAGTCAGGTCGACTGCTGCTCCGTTGACCGTGACCCGTCGCTTTTCGGGGTCGATCGACAGGTCTTCGACGACGATCGGCTTCGAATCGGGTCCCGTACCTTCCGCGGCCATACGGTCGGCGCGACGCAGGATGGCCTTGACCCGCGCCACCAGCTCGCGAATGCTGAACGGTTTGGTCAGGTAGTCGTCGGCGCCGAGCTCGAGGCCGAGGACCCGGTCGAGCTCGCCCGAGCGCGCGGTCAACATGAGGATCGGTATGTAGCCGTCTTTTTTCCGAAGCTCACGGCACACGTCGAGACCGTCGGTGTCGGGGAGCATGAGGTCGAGGACGACGAGGTCGAAATGCTGTCGCGCTGCCGCGGCAAGCCCGTCGCCGCCGAGATGGACCGGCGTAACCCGGCAGCCGGCGTCCTCGAGGTGCATCTCCACCAGGCGAGCCAGCTGTGGTTCGTCCTCGATGACCAGTATTTCCTTGCACATCCGTACCCCCCGGCGCCGGGCCCTTCGCATCCACGTTCGCGGAGGCGCGGGGCCGAGTGCCCCGCGCCGCCTCGTTCGTCGTCCTGTCGCCATTGAGCCGGCGCCTCTTCAAGACGATGAGTTTGCCGACTGCAACGGACGTGACGGTCTAAATCAGTTCATGATCACGGCAATCTCTACAACGGGGTTTTGCCAGGCCCACTCACTTGGTAACAGATCGCCCGTGCCATGGATCCCGGAGTGAATGGAGACAAAGCCTTCGGCACCATCAGTGGCGCGCATGAACGGATTTCCACAGGGTGGTCCCGGGATGAAGTCGCACAGCTCGTTGTTGGCCTCAGAACCGGCGTCCCACGCCGGGGCCACCGTCCGGTGGACCTTCTGGCTCGGGTCGATGAAATAGCTGTTGAGACCGAAGAAGGCGTCGTTGCTTGTCACGAGCATCCCGACGGCGCTGAAGCGGTTGTATTTGCCGCGAAACTGGAGTTGGAGGACTACGGTTTCTCCGGGAAGGATGGGGCCTGCGGCGGCCGCAACATCGAAGACCTCGGCGTGCTCCGACAAGAGATCCACCAGACCCGAACCGTCGCCATCCTCGGCGAGGGCGGCCAGATCCGATGAGGCCGGCTGTCCGGGCGCAAACACGGCCACCTTCCAGGTGTGGCTGGCCACCACCGGCGGGCTGATGATCTGTTGGCTCAAATTGGTGATGTAGACGGTCGCCGAATACTGTGCCGCCGCTGGGAGTGCAGCTCCGGCAATTACCGCCACGAACATCGCGAGGATTAATACTCTCTTCATGATCTCCTGCTCCTTTCGAGAGTCGAGTTTGTTTGTGGAGTGACCACCTCGACCACCTCCACGATGGAGCGCGGGTTTCACGCCTTCGTCACGGATTTCTCACATTTCTATCCCGATGGACCGTCCAGCGGTCTGGGCCGCACCCCTGGCAGTGGCACAATGGAGCTGTTCAAAACCCCTGAACGGGAGGCGTACGGTCATGGAGACCACTGCCAGTGAGTTCCTGCCGGTGATCCACCTGATAGTGCTGTCCTTGTGGGGCGGCGTGGTGGCGACCGAGGCGGTCATCGAGGTCTACCCATTCCGTCACCGCGAGGTGCACACCGCCACTATCCGGCTCCACTACTGGATCGATCTGCTCGTCGAGGCGCCGCTTGTCCTCGCCGTGGTGCTCACAGGTGGGTTGTTGCTCATGTCGACGGATACCATCACGCCGCTCCACCTGGTCAAGGTCGGCTTTGCCGGAGCTGCGGTGATCGTCAACGTCTTTTGCATTTTTGTCGTGGTCCGGCGCGGAAGGGGCCTCGAACGCGCGACTGACGACACCCAGTTGTGGGCGGCCTCCAGGGTGGTGCTCGCCTGCTTTGCCGTTGGGCTTGGGTGTGCGGGCGTTGCGGCTGTCCTGGGCTTCAATCTCGCACTCGGACGCTTGGGCTGAGTGAGATTCAGCGCCCCACGATCTTCAAGAAATGCTTGCGGAACTGGGCCACGAGACCTGCCGGCGAGACGAGTGCGCCGGTCTCATCACGCATTTCTTCGCCGTGGAGACGACGGGCGGCCATCTTCTCTGCGAGTAGGTCCGCAAGATCGGCGTGGTCCACCAGGAGCGAGCGCATGCTCGAATCATCGATCTCGATCACCTCGACGGGAGACGTCGAGGTGCGGACCGTCGCTGCCCGGCGATCGCCGGTGAGAAACGCCATTTCACCAAAGAAATCGCCCTTCCCGACGCGGGCGATTTCTCGACCCTTGAGTTCGACGATCGCCTCACCGACAGCCACAAGATACAGCGCGCTGGACTCGTCTCCCGTGCGGACCACGGTCTCGCGTGGTGCAAACCTCCGCAGTTGGGAGTTCTCCGCCAGCGTTAAGATCGCCTCCTCCGGAATATCTCCAAACACCTCGGAAGCCGCCAAAGCCGATTGACGGCGCTCGACCGTGTCGATTTCCTCCCGTGGCCTCGGCCGGTGCAGGGTGCGCTGCGGGAAGGGGATCTCCATGTCTGCGCGTGCGAGTGCGGCGTGCGCCCGGGTCAGAAACTCGTCAGTCAGGTCGTCGCGGCACCACGGGGTGATTGTCCACAGACGGCATTCGTAGATGACCGCGCTGTCGGCAAAATCAGACGTCAGGATCTTCGGCGCTGGATTGGCGAGCACACCGGGGATGTCGGTGGCGACGCGAAGAAAGACCTCTTTGACGGCGTCCGGAGGCACTCCGTACGCCACTCCCAGGCGTACGGCAACAGCTGCGGGGTACTCCCCCGAACCGAGGATCGTGACCCGCGCTGCGGCAACGTCAGAGTTGGGGACGAGCATCCGTTCGCCGAGACGGGTCCTCGCCACCAACGAGCGCCACCCTGTTTGTTCGATGATCCCCACCTCGCCGTCCATCTCGACCCAGGTGCCGATCTTGAGCCGTTGTTCCCACGCCAGGGCAAGCCCGGCTAAGAGATTGCCGAGAGTCTGCTGGAGAGCAAGACCGACGACGACGGTGATCACCGCCGATGTGGTGATCAGTCCGCTGACCTCGACATCCATGCTGCGGAGGATGATGGCGGCAAGCGCCAGGTAGAGGAGCAGTGCGACGACTTCGCGCATGAGCCGGGGAGGCGTGACGCCCATGCGCCGTACCAACACCCAGTCGAAGACCAGCAACAGGCAGCCCCGGGCGACCAGAAAACCCAGCGCCAGCACCAAAAACACCTGCGTCCAGTGGGTGAGGGCCTCGTCTGCACCGAGATTGGTGGCAACCAGATGGGCCAGGGCAGCCACCGCCGTGAGCACGAGAGGCAGCGTGAGCGGGCGAAGGCGGCGCAGCGGTTCCGCACGTAGAACCAGGGCAATGATCAACGCAGAGAAGGCAAGGATGACATCCAGCATGGGGACATAGTACCCAACTCGAAAGATTCTTCATCTTCGGGAGTGGTCGAGTCGCCCACTGATTCGGTGAAGGTCCCCGTGATTTCGAGGCGGCAGGACCTCACGGCAAAGGCCTCTGAAATCCTCAGAGCTATGGTGCGGTTGTGAATGGTATGAAACGTCTGTTGATCGTTATTGCGGCCCTGGCGATTGTCGCCGGTGTCTTTTTTGCCATGGTTTCCAGCCTCCAGCACGAGCCCACCGGCCGGGACGAAGCACCGGCGGTCATTTTGAGAGCTCCCGACGGGTTTGTAGTGGGGAGCATTGGAGAATCGACGTTCGCGGCGGCCGCTGCCGCGCTGCAGACCGCGGCAGGAGATCGCGTGGGTGTCGATTTCTCCGATAACGGGGACAAGGTGATCCTGATCGCCGACCATATCGCGCAGGAGATCACCGAAATGCGGGCGGCCAGGACCGGCACACTGGTCGAGCGTACCTGGTCCGACGCCGTTGATCGGCGGTTGGCTTGGGCGGTGG
>RCNF010000611.1_pt1 | contig 18738 bp, 16 predicted proteins | sample 2041311 | NCBI WGS metagenome assembly RCNF01 (sample SAMN09708228, study PRJNA481090) | Marine sediment metagenome, whole genome shotgun sequencing project. | biome: marine sediment; feature: ocean; material: sediment; isolation source: Sewage treatment plant 2 marine sediment (STP2) ... | reverse complement strand
CGGCATAATGTTGTAAAAGAGAGTGTATGGCTTTTATGTCGTGTAACTTTGCTTTTCTAATCATTTTACTTAGTCGTAACAGTATATGAACCGTTCCAGTTTATTTCCGGCGGGTTAGATTTAAACTTATTGCATCTATCAATCATTGTATTGCTGGGAGCGTCATCGGGTGAAATCTTTAAAGCGGCATTAAAAATATCTATGGCCTTATCCCAGTTTTGATTGCGGTATGCATGAAGACCTGCTGCGTAATGCTCATTCGTCTTTTTCGCAAGATCGCTAACATCTGAAGCCGAGAAGCTGATAAATTGTTACAGGCTCTTTTTTCCCCACAACATTTATAGTGTCAATCTCCCGGGTTGCAATACGGCTGCCGGCAGCGATGCAGGTTGATTCGCTGATCAGTGTGTAAATGCCGTAGATTTTATTTATTCCTTCCAGTCTTGCCGCAGTGTTAACCGTATCTCCCATCATGGTATAGTCCATGCGGCTTTCTGATCCCATGTTTCCTACAACAGCATTGCCCGTACAAAGACCGATGCGCATTTTAAGCTGTGGTTTTCCTTTTTCCTTCCAGTTTTCGCGAAGCTCGGCTAGCCTTTTTTGCATTGTAATACAGGCGCTGCATGTTCTTTCAGCATGGTTTTTCAAAACATTCGGTGCTCCGAAAAATGCAATAATGGCATCACCTTCGAATTTATCAACAGTTCCTTCATGTTGTAAGATGATATCCGTCATTTCAGTTAAGAATTCATTTAAAAGCTCAACAAGTTCATTTGGTGTAAGTGCTTCGGAAATGCTGGTAAATCCCTGAACATCCGAGAAGAAAGCAGTAATATCCCTGTCTTCGCCTCCGAGTTCGAGGTTACCAGGAGACGCGATGAGTTGATTAACTACTGCCGGGGCAAGGTAAGTTGAAAATGCGTTTTTAATAAACCTTTTCTTTCTGGTCTCCATGAAATATCTGAATGCTGTAATACAGACATACATAAGGAGAATTACGGAGAGAGGGTAAACAAGATTAAGGACGATTCCGTGTTTAGAAAACAGATAATGACAAAAAAGAATATGCCCCATAAAAACAAGGAAACCGGCAATCACACCTTGTATTACTTCTACACGGGGAAGTACAATACCAAGGAAAATTCCTGCCAGTAAAATGGCAAGAACGTCAAAAATTGCAGACCATTTAGGCTTGTGCAGAAAATCTTCAGCCAGAATGCTGTCAGCTATATTTGCATGTATTTCAAGACCCGGGAATACACTTCCAAAGGGTGTGACCCGCAAATCGTATATTCCTATGGCAGTTGCACCGATAAGTACGATTTTGTTTTTTAGTCTACTATCCGGAACATTTCCCCTTAGTATATCTGTAACAGAAATGTGGGGAAAAGATTTTTCTTCTCCCCTGTAATTTATTAAAATACGCCCGGACTCGTCCGTAGGAATAGATAAATTGCCGATCTGTATATTTTGCACACCATATTCATCAATATTAATTGAAAGGGGGCTGTCAAGAAAAGCACTTACTGTTACCAATGATAGAGGTGCATATAGTGTATCTTTGAATTTAAGAACTGTATGAAGCCATCGAACAACGCCGTCATTATCGGGGGACATATTAAAATATCCGGACAGGTCGGTTGCATTTGAAATTTCTTTAATATTTGATTGCGGGTAAACCGGTTCAACAAGTGTGACATTTTTAGCTTCTTTTGATGTGTAACGTTCAAATTGGTATCTGGAATTAATGATATTTTTCTTGTGAATTTTGATATCTTTTTCTTCAATATGCGCGGAGGCTTTTTTATCGAGCTGGAAAAAGTATCCGAGTACGATTTTTGCAGAAGAGTTTTTTATAGAATCAGCAAGGAGTTTATCATTGTCAGCCTGAGTTTTAAGCCGGTCGAGAAATTTATTATCTTTAGGATTCAAATTGTGCAAAGAACTCTGAATATTATTTATTACCTTAACTATTTTTTTATCATCCGGTTCCAAAAACCCAATGTCAAACGCTATAACCTTTGCTCCTGCATTAGAAAGTTTTGTGACAAGATCTGCCATTTTTGATCTGGGCCAGATCCATTTTCCCTCCCTTGCAATGCTTTTTTCATCAATTACAGCCAGCACAACGTCGGAACGCGGTTCAATTTTTTCCCGGGATTTAAATCTGGCATCAATTGTTTTAAGTTCCATTAAGTCAAGAAAAGGCACTCCTATAGAATAGGCAAAAAGCCCCATTAAAATAATAGGAACCGACAGAAAAATAAAGTTAGACTGAGCTATTTTTTTCAGAAAAGAAATCATAGTTGTGTATTAATATTGTATGATACAAAAAAAGTCAATAACCGGAGAACCGACTGTTTTACTTAAATCGCTTTGGTTCGGTTCCCTTTTTAAAAAGTGCTTTAACTCCTCTATGTGAATTTTCCTGCACAAGAAAGCCAGTTGTCGCATCCATGCGGATTTGTACTACATCGTCAGGGATGTCAAAATATTGGTAAGGTTTGTCGGCAAGTGCTTTTTTCATAAATTCTATCCATATTGGGAGCGCAGCTTTTGCTCCTGTTTCCATGTCTCCGAGGGTAGTAAAATCATCTTTTCCTACCCATACTCCTGTTGAAATCGATGGGGAAAAACCGATAAAAAGGGCATCTTTAAATTCATCGGTGGTTCCTGTTTTTCCAGCAACGGAATGTCTTATGATACGCGCTTTTCTGCCGGTGCCTTCTTCAATAACACCTTTTAACATATTTGTAATTATTGAGGCGCCTGCTCTGGACATGACAACCTTTTTTCGGGGCTTAACACGCCAGATTACCCGCTCATCTTTATCAACCACCTCCATTATACAGTAAGGATTTATCAGTTTTCCTCTGTTTGGGAATACTGAATAAGAAGCGGTAAGGTCGATTAGCGTTACATCTGAGGAGCCAAGGGCGAGAGTCAGATTAGATAACAGGGGCGTTTTAATGCCAAGTGTATATCCGAAGCGGGAAACAGATGAAGCTCCAAGCATTTCGATGAGCCTGACTGCTGGGATGTTTTTAGAAAGTGTCAGGGCTTTTCTAAAGGTAATTTCTCCCTTGAAATCATCTGAAAAGTTTTCCGGGCGCCAGTCCTCGCCCTTTCTTGCTCCTTTGAATACAACAGGGGCATCAAGGATTAAAGTGCTTTGAGGAAAACCTTTTTCAATTGCATAAGCATAAACAATCGGTTTAAAGGCAGAACCTGGTTGTCTTCCGTTAAAAGTCGCCCTGTTGAAAGGACTTTTGTAAAAGTCCCTGCCTCCTACCATTGCAAGAATGCCGCCGGATTGTATATCCAGGGAAATAAGAGAACACTGCGGTTTTGGGTTTATAATCTTATTTTTTTTCATTCTTTTTTCCAGCGCAAAAAGACCATTTTCGACTGACTGTTCGGCAGCTTTCTGAAGCGGCCAGGAAAGTGTCGTGAAGACTGTGAGACCGCTTTTATAAAGCCTTGTCGGCCCTATTATTTCTTCCAGAAATTTTCTAACATGCTCAACAAAATAAGGCCCTTTAACCGGATCAAAACCGGATTTTTCAGGGAGAAGCGTCTGTTTCAGGGCTTTGTTAAGGACCGGTTCAGTGATTATTCCTGTAGCGGCCATTTGCTTTAAAACAATATTTCTGCGTTTTAATGCAAGTTCTAAGTTTACAAGGGGGGAATAGCGGGAAGGGGACTTTGGCAGGCCGGCTATGAGGGCGCATTCGGCAAGGTTTAAGCTTTTGGCGGTTTTTCCAAAAAACAGCCTGGCGGCTGATTCAACACCATATGCACCACTGCCGAAATAAACCTGGTTTAAATACAGCTTGAGTATTTCATCTTTTGTGTAGCGGCGTTCCAGCTGAAAAGACAGAACAGCTTCTTTCATTTTTCGAATAATGGTTTTCTTTGGCGTAAGAAAGAGTGTTTTTGCAAGCTGCTGTGTTATTGTGCTCGCCCCTTCAACATACTCCCCTGCCCAGATATTCTTAATTATGGCCCTTAAAATTCCCTTAATATCAACTCCACTGTGCTTGTAAAATTTTCTGTCTTCGGTAGCGATCAGCGCTGTCTTAAGATAATGAGGAATATCTTTAAGAGGAACGGGGTCTCTTTTTTCAATAAAAAGCTCTGCAAGCAGAACCTTGTCCGCAGAATATATGCGGGTAACGGCGGACGGATTAAAGTTTTCAAGAGCACGAATCTGGGGGAGATCGCGAGTCAGGCCGAAAAATACGCCTGCAATAATTCCACACAGAATTCCTGAAAACACTACAATTAAAGTAATAACCTTTGATTTGGTGATACGGATTTTTGTCATGAGTTTCAGCCAAAGATGGCCTGAAGTTGGGATGAAAAAACGATGGGTTATTTATTTTCAGACCCTTAAGACTTCATTTAGCTTTTTACTTAATTCATTTATATTATATGGTTTGGCGATAACACCGATGAAGCCATAGTCTTTATAACTGGTCATAACCGGGCTGTTTGAATAGCCGCTTGATACGATGGCTTTAATCTTAGGATCTATTTCAATTAACTTTTTAATAGCTTCTTTACCCCCCATTCCACCGCGGACAGTTAGATCGAGAATAACCACATCAAAAGGACTTCCGGACTCCATAGCCTTTTTATACATTTCAACAGCCTGAGTTCCATCTTTTGAAAATGAAGCTTCGTAACCAAGACGGTTTAATATATGACCGGTGATTTTGATTACCATCTTTTCATCGTCCATCACAAGGATCCTGCCTTTTCCCAAAACAAGTTTTTCCTTTTCAGGAGCTTTCAAAGGTTTCTGTGCAACATTTGTTTCTTCAGAGGCAGGAATATAAAAATGTAAGGTGGTTCCGGTTTCCGCGGCGGATTCAGCAACGATATTTCCATTGTGTTGTTTTATTATGGAATGGCATATGGAAAGGCCGAGCCCCATACCTTTTTGTGTTCCCATATCTTTTGTTGAAAAATAAGGGTCGAATATTTTATCTAAAATTTCTTTTGATATTCCGATACCCTGGTCTATTATCGATATTTTTACATAATTAGCTTTTTCTAATACGCGGGTTTTGTCAGCGATATTGACGTTTTCAGCTATAACTTTAATAATTCCACCACTCGGCATTGCCTCTCTTGCATTCATAACCAGGTTGTGAATTACATGACCGATCTGTGTTTTATCGATATGAACCAGCCACAGATCGTCTGGAATGGAAAACTCACATTTAATATTAGAACCGCTCAGAGTAAATTCAGTTGCGCTTTTGATTACAGGTGCAATCGATGCTGTTTCCATAATGGGCGCTCCGCCCCTGGAGAAGGTTATCAGTTTCTGGGTTAAAGACTTGGCGGTCATAGAAGCTTCGAGTGCTTCATCCAAAAGGTGGGAAATCATATCATCAGGCTCTATGTAAGATTGTATAAGCGAGATATTCCCGATTATCACTGTAAGCAGATTATTATAATCATGAGCAATCCCACCTGAAAGAGCTGCAATAGATTCAAGGTCCCTTATTTTCTGAAGTTCATCTTCTGATCTTTTGTCCGGCTGTATACCTTTAATTTTTTTAGTCATAATAGTTCCCTGATAATGAATTTAACTTTAGACGGTTTCGTAAAAAGTCCAACTTCTGCGTTGTGCTGCATTTCGTAATCATTCAACGTACGACAAGTACGCCTCATGATTACAAAATTTGCACGCCTTGAATTTGAACTTTTTACGAAACCGTCTAAATCGGACTTTTTACGAGTTCATTAATTTTGAAAGAGAGTGCTATCAGAGGTGAAAAAAATGAAAAAATTTAAACTCGTCTCCCCTATTTCAACTAAAAATTCTGACAGCATTGAATTAATCACAATGTCACTTCAAAACCTTGATCATGATCTTTACTATTTTTTAGATACAAATGATTTGTTGAACATGAACAAAAAAGATCTTGATATCATTTTGCTTGAACCTGATATGCATTCATGGCAGTGGCTGAACATACTCATAAAAGCTAATCAAATTCTACCTGAAATTCCTGTGGTACTTTTTTCACTCGAAGCAAATGCTGAAAATGGTTTCTTTCGCTTATCCGGAGATGCATATGTATTCATAGCTGACGATGTTAAACTACTAACGGAAAATTTAGATCATATAGTAAAAACAAAAAAATAATTGGAAAAGAAGGTCCTGGTTGTAGATGACGAGTCCAATTCCTTATTGAAAAATGCTGCAAATCTATTGCTGATTATCAATTAAATTTTGTTCATGCCTTAAACCTCGCCTTTTTATTTATTCATTTTCACTTTTTTTCGCTAAAAAAAGATCTTGAACCATCATTATAGTTGTGTTATGCAGGCCTGAATAAAAAAATGCTTTCCCAATGATCAAACCTTGGTGATGAATTTAACGAGACCCTGAAAGGAAGCTATATATGACTTCAAAGAAAGAACTGCGGCTGGCATATGCACTTGCAATTATTTTATTTGTTGTGGGTGTTTTAAGCTATGCCATTGCAGCCTTTTCCGCCAAAACGCCGGAAAGCCCGATGAGATTGATGTTCAAAGGTGTAGCTGGAAAAGTTTTATTCGACCACAAAACACACACGGGAGATGCAGGATATGGAATTTCCTGCGGACAATGCCATCATCATCCAGAAGAAGATGAAGCTGCACTCCGTGCATGCGGCGACTGTCACAGTTTAACTGAACAAGAAGATGCCTTTCCAGAGGCTTGTGCCGAGTGTCATGAATCGGACGAAATTGAAGACTCGAAAATCACTAAAAGAGTAGATGCTTTCCATTCGCAATGCATTAACTGTCACAAGGAAAATGAAGCCGGCCCTGAAAAATGTGCGTCGTGCCACGTCATGTAACCCTATAATCTATTAACGTTTTTCTTCGTGCCTTTGTGTCTTTGTGGCGAAAAAAATACGATAAAGGTCCAACTATGATAAAAAGATCATTTTTCGGTTTAGCTAAACCCCGTTTTGAATATAAAACACTTCCGGATAAGCTGCCTGAACCTGAAGAAATTTCCTGTTCGGAAAATGTTACCCTTTTATTAAGCACTTTTCCGGAACAAAAGGATGGAACCTTATCTGTTAAAGAAGGCGATAAAATTAAATCCGGCCAAAAACTGTTTTTCATCAACAATGAGGATACATATGTAATCTCTTCCGTTACAGGAACAATATCATCCATATCTTCTTTAACCGGTGATTTTGGAGCTTTTTACACTGCTGTCTCGATTAATGTTTCTGATAATGAAGAGATAGACGAACAATTTGAAAAATACGCCAAAACGTCATCCCCAGATACAGCAAATACAGCCAAAGATTTTCTTGCCTGTGTGCCGGGTAATCTGCCCCTAAACTCACTTATTAATCCAGAGAAACCGATAAATACCATTGTTATTTCAGGTTGCGAGAATGATCTTCTGGTTTATACGAACCAGTACATTGTAAAAACTGCTATCGATTCAATAAAATCCGGAATTGATATTTTAAAAGATATAACCGGTGCAGATGACATCATAATTGTTTTGCCCCGTGGTTTTAAACATGAATTCGGCGATATCGACGCCCGGGTCAGCACCATTGATACCGGTTACCCTGCAGCATCTCCCTATCTGATTATGCGAAACATTCTAAGCCGGATTGTGCCTGCAGGACAAAGCCTTGAAGATCTTGGCGTATGCTTTATTACGGCGGAAGCTGTCGCTTCTGTCGGCCGTGCTTTTACAAGCGGAAAAATACCGGTTAAAAAAACAATAACTGTTATTGATAAAGATGAAAGCGTTAAGCTCGCAGTTGCAGAAATCGGCACGCCCGTTCGGGATATTCTAAGTCAACTCGGCATTACCCTTAATGAAAAAGATAGAATTGTTCTGGGAGGACCAATGACAGGTACCGCTGTATATTCAGATGAACATCCGATTATGCCGGATACCGGTGCCATAATGATCCAGGACTCAGAAAATATTCCACATGTATCCGACTATCCTTGCATAAACTGTGGTGACTGTATCCGGATTTGTCCTGCAAAGATACCGATTAACATGCTGGTTCGCCTTCTTGAAGCAGGACAATACGAGGAGGCTGCCGATTATTATGACCTTTATTCCTGCATCGAATGTGGTCTTTGCGGCCTTGTCTGTGTATCAAAAATTCCGATTTTTCAATACATAAAACTGGCAAAATATGAGCTTGGCCGGATGAGTATAGCGGAGGAGCCGGATGACTACAGCGGAGGCGATGATGAGTAATCAGAAAAAATTTATAGTATCCCATGCTCCTTTCTGGCATGACGGAAGCAGTATTACCCAAAGAAGTTACCATATAATGATAGCGGCTTTGCCCGCAGTTTTATTTGGAATTTTTCAATACGGATTGCCTGCCGTTGCTGTTGTATCTTTTTCCGTCTCCTGTGCAATTTTCTGGGAACTTGCCATGAATTTTGTAACAAAGCGCTCTTTAACCATAGGTGACGGCAATGCTGCTCTCATAGGTCTATTGTTTGCAATGCTCGTCCCTGCTACTTTACCGTGGTGGGCGGTACTAACAGGCACCTTTGTTGCTGTGATTATCGGCAAACAGATTTTCGGCGGAATCGGAAGCAATGCGTTTAATCCCGTAGTTCTCGCAATTGCCATTTTAATGGTATCATGGAAGGATCTTTTCGATTTCGATGAAGCTCTTTTAAATTATGACCTTGAATTTACAATGCTCTATCCCATCGCAGCACTCAAGCATTTCGGCACAGCATCAATAGAGTCATTTACTGCCGGTGATCTTTTACTCGGAAAGCAGTCTGGTGGCATCGGCGCAACATTCGGCCTGGGCCTGATTATCGGCGGAATCTATCTTATCATCAGGGGATTTATCCGCTGGGAAATCTGCTTAACTTTTTTGCTCGGTGTGTTCGCAACAGCTTTAATTTTTAATTTGTATGACGGCAGTCGTTTTGCAGGACCTGTATTTCATATACTTACCGGCTATACACTGATCGGCGCTTTTTTTCTTGCAACAGAGGATTCGTCATCACCGGTTAACTTTATTCCGATGCTTATCTTTGGTGCCGGTGCAGGAGCATTGACTGTACTGATAAGAAATATTGGTGCCCATGTCGATGGTGTTATTTATGCAATCCTGGTTATGAATCTTGTAAACCCGCTTCTGGACAAGATCCGGCCAAAAGCAATTGGAAAGGTTGGCTAAAATGCGTGAAATGATAAAAATGGTCGTGGTTCTGACACTTTTATGCACCTTTTCCGGGGGACTCCTTGCCGCCATACGTGGCGGAACAAAGGAAAAAATTGAATATCAACAGTTAAAATTCGTAAAAGGCCCTGCAATAAAAGCAATTTTAGAAGGATCATCCAATGACCCCATCGTTGACCGTTTTAAAATAAAGGATGGAAAGATTGAAAGGAGTTTCTTTGTCGGCATATTTGACGGCAAGGCTTCTGCGGTCGCTTTTGAAAGCTTTGGAAAGGGATTCGGCGGTGATATCGGTCTCATGGTTGGTGTAAACATCGAGGATGATAATATTATAGGTGCAGGTGTTACCACGCACAATGAAACACCGGGTGTCGGGTCCAGGGCAAAATCAGACCCCGGCTTTGCAGCTCAGTTTAAAGGTTCATCCATAAAAGATACATTCAAGGTCAAAACAGACGGCGGACAGGTGGATGCCGTCTCCGGTGCCACGGTTACCTCCCGCGGCGTCACTGTCGCAGCAACTGAAGCCGGTAAGATTTATAAAAAACTTAAACCTCAGATTGCAGAAAAATTAAAGGCATTTGCTAAGTAGGAGAAGATAAAAAGATGGCTAAAACTATAGTCCAGGAATTCACCAAGGGTCTGTGGGATGAAATACCGCCCTTTCGACTTGTACTCGGTTTATGCCCTGTACTGGCAGTGACCAAGACAGTGGAAAACGGAATTGGCATGGGTATGGCGACAACTTTTGTTCTGGTATGTTCCAATATCCTTGTTTCATCTTTGCGGGAAGTAATTCCGCCAAAGGTAAGAATCGCCTGTTTTATTATCATTATCGCGACATTTGTTACGGTCGTGGAGCTTGTTATGCAGGCATTCACCTATCCGCTCTTTCTCAAGCTTGGAATTTTTATTCCCCTTATTGTTGTTAACTGTATTGTACTTGGCCGTGCTGAAGCATTTGCATCTAAAAATGGTATTATTGCCTCACTTGCGGACGGGCTTGGAATAGGCATCGGATTTACCCTTGCCCTCGGTGCTCTTGGAGCCGTGCGGGAGCTGTTCGGAACCGGCATCCTTACTATATGGGAAAAACCCATACAGATTTTCGGGCCTTCCTTTCAGCCTTTTACATTTATGATTGAAGCTCCCGGAGCATTTATCTGCCTTGGGCTTATGCTCTGTGTTATGAACATGGTCGGCAGCAAATAGGAGATAAAAATGGGTGACTACATAGTTCTTGCAATAAGTTGCATTCTTATAAATAACATTTTGCTTGCCCAGTATCTGGGTAATTGTCCTTTTTTAGGCACATCAAAGAAAATGGAAACCGCTATCGGCATGGCCATGGCAGTTGTATTTGTCCTTGTTATGGCAGGCGTAATTACCTGGATTTTTAACACATATATACTGCAACAATTTGGTCTTGAATATCTTCGTACGCTCTCATTTATCCTGGTTATTGCATCTCTTGTTCAGTTTGTTGAAATGTTTTTAAAAAAGTCTATCCCTGCCCTGTATGCCGGGCTCGGAATTTTTCTACCCCTTATTACCACTAACTGTGCCGTAATGGGCGTTTGCCTGATTAATGTCAACGAAGAATATACTTTTCTGCAGGCCCTTGTAACATCATTTAGCTATGCCGTCGGTTTTGGCCTTGCTCTCATTCTTTTTGCAGGAGTGCGTGAACGCATCCTTCTCGCCAGGGTTCCAAAGCCCCTACAGGACACATCCATAGCACTGGTTACTGCAGGAATACTCTCTTTAACATTTTTTGCTTTTAAAGGGATGGTATAGGAGACAGTTATGTTAGAAGCTGTTCTTGTCATGTTTGGCATAGGAGCAGCATGCGGCTTAACGCTTAGTGTTGCTTCTAAAGTATTTTATGTTTATGAAGATCCGCGTATTGCCGAGGTTGAGTGGCATATGGCCGGGGCAAACTGCGGCGGCTGCGGTTATGCAGGATGTTCCGCTGCAGCAGTTGCAGTTGTCGAAGGCAAGGCTCCGCCCTCTGCCTGCGTGGTTGCCGGCACTGAATCAGCTGTTAATATTGCAGCAATAATGGGTGTTGATCCAGGCAGCGCAGAGCCGCTTATTTCTTCAAACACATGCCTTGGCGGCAACAGGGCGGATGATAAATACCATTATCTGGGAGTCAACAGTTGTCACGCACTTGATGCTTTTTATGGTGGGAAACGGGTATGCAGTATTGGATGCCTGGGACTTGGAGACTGCATAAGGGCATGTAACTTTGATGCTATAGAGATTGGAACCAATGGCTATCCTGTTGTCGATGAAAGCAAATGCGTCGGATGTGGTGCATGTGAAAAAGTTTGCCCTAAAAACATTCTTACCGTCAGGACCATGTCACAACGGCTATTGAAATTTAATGAGGAAGATGATGCTCTCGCGCCCTGCCGACAAACCTGTCCTGCGGAAATCGATATTCCTTTGTATATTTCACAGATCAGAGATGGCGATTACGAAGGGGCGGTTCATACCATCCGCGAGCGAAACCCTTTGCTCCTGTCATGCGGAAGGGTCTGCCCTCACCCCTGTGAATCCTACTGCCGTCGCGGTATAGAAGACGATCCTGTTTCAATAAACCAGTTAAAACGCTTTGTCGCAGACCTGGAGATGAACTCGGGAAAACGACTCCCCATTCCGTGCGCGCCTGACACGGGTAAACGTATCGCAGTTATCGGGGGAGGACCGGCAGGACTTAGCTGTGCATATTTTCTGCGCCGCCTGGGCCATGAAGTCACCATATATGAAGCAATGCCGGAAATGGGAGGGATTATAAGGTATGGAATACCTGAATATCGACTTCCGAAAAAGGTTCTGGCCTGGGAAATAGAAGGCATTTTAAACCTGGGTATTGAGCATCACACCAATATGCGCCTTGGAGTTGATTTTGATTTGGACTCCATTATAAAAAAAGGATTCGATGCGATATTCCTCGGGGTTGGAGCCTGGAATGATTACAACCTGAAAATAGAAGGTGAAGACCTTAAAGGATCTTTTAAAGGAATAGACTTTCTCTCCAGAGTAGCCTCTGGTGAAAAAGTACCCATTGGTCGCAGGGCTGCTGTGATAGGCGGAGGCAATTCAGCTATCGATTGTGTCCGCACCCTTGTCCGCCTTGGTGCCAAAGAAGTATATATAGTTTACCGCAGGACTCGAAAAGAGATGCCTGCAAACGAAGTTGAAATCGTTGCCGCCGAACATGAAGGAATAAAATTTCATTTTCTCGCTGCCCCTGTCAGTGTCGTTGGAGATGATAATGGCAATGTTACCCATCTTGAATTCTTGAAAATGGAGCTTGGAGAACCGGATGCAAGCGGAAGGCGCCGTCCCGTACCCATCGAAGGTTCTGAAACCTTGATGGATATCGATATGCTTATCACGGCCATCGGTCAAACCCCGGATGTTTCCTTTACACAACAGGAAAGACGTCTGGAGGATCTTGAAATTACCAGGTGGAAAACAATAGATAATAATCCTGAAACACTTCAGTCAAGCATTCCATATATTTTTACAGGTGGCGATTCAGCAACCGGGCCTTCTCTTGTGGTCACTGCTATAGGAGGAGGAAGAAGGGCGGCCGCATCGATTCACCAGTATCTTTCAGGAGAACCGGTTGAACCACCTGAGAAATCCTTGTTTCAAAAACATATACAAGAGTCGATTTTTGAATCAGTGGAAGGAATAAAGAAATCACATAGAGCCGAAATGCCCGAACTTGAAGTGGAATATAGGATTAAATCTATGGACGAGGTTGACCTTGTTCTCGATGAAAAAGATGCCCTGAACGAATCGAAACGCTGCCTTTCCTGCTGCCGCCTCTGCTATAACAGGGATGAAATAGCAATTAGCTCATAGGAAATAGCTGGTAGCATTTTCAGAAGTCTCGCAACGCTTTTATACACTCTTCCATATCCTGCGGAATCGGCGATTCAAAAGCCATTTCTTTTTGTAAGGTTGGATGAAAAATTTTAAGGCGCCATGCATGGAGCATCTGCCGGGTAACTTTCTTTTTAAGATCAAGCTTATTTAAAAAAACACTTCCCACCTTACGAGTGCAATAGACCGGGTCTCCTATAACAGGATGGTTGATTGCAGCACAGTGAACGCGAATCTGGTGTGTTCTACCTGTCTTTAAATTAACCTTAATAAATGTTGCATTTTTAAACCTTTCGCGAACCTCCCATAAGGTCTCAGCCTCCCTCCCCTTCCTGCTCTTTGTGGACATTCGTTTTCGATGAACAGGATGCCGGCCAATGGGAAGAATAATCGAACCTGAATCAGACTTCATTTCACCATGTACAAGGGCAAGATATTCTTTTTTGATTGTTCTTGATTTGAATTGCATGGAAAGTTTTTCATGAATAACAGAATTTTTAGCAACAACCAGCGTCCCGGATGTTTCTTTGTCAAGCCTGTGTACAATTCCCGGTCTTATTTCTCCGTTGATATTTCCAATGTCCGGGCAATAATAGAGAAGGGCGTTTACAAGGGTGCCTGAATAGTGGCCCGGTGCAGGATGGACTACAATCCCGGCCCTTTTGTTAATTACAATCAGATGTTCGTCTTCGTAAAGGATATCGATTGGAATCGGTTCGGGTTTAAATACTGCAGGTATGGGTGATGGGATGTTACCGCTTATTTCTTCTCCGGCCTTCACCCTGTATCCGGGTTTTTTATTTTCACCCTGAACATGAATGTGGCCTTCAATAATCAATTTTGCAGCATAGGACCGCGAGCAATCCGAAATGACGGACGCAACAACAACATCAAGACGCTTTCCGGTATCTGGTTCATCGACAAAAACAGTAAAAACGCTCTGGTTATGCATGATTTTAGGAGGGATTAACTTTTGGGGGTGTCTGCATTTTCCTGGTCTTCCGGTTCTTCCGGTTCTTCCGGTTCCGGCGGAATGAAAAATGATTGGATCTCTGACATTATTGCCTCTTCATCAGTATTCTTAGCTGTTGACAATTCCTTTACCAAAAGTATTGTTGCGGTGTCAAAAAGCTTTCGCTCCCCAAAAGAAAGATCTTTTGTGAATTTTAATATTGACAGGTCCCTGTAGACCTCTGCCACATCGTAAAGAGATCCTGTTTTTATTTTGTCCATGTAATCTCTGTACCTGCGATTCCAGGTCTGGTTATCCATGGGATTTACTTTTCTCGTCTCCAATACCTCATAAATCTTAGGAACCTCTTTTTCGTCAATAACCTCCCTTAATCCTACAGATTCAACATTCCATGTGGGAATCATGATAACCATGTTATTTTCAAGAACCTTCATGATATAAAAATCATGCTCTTCCCCGTTTATAACCTTGCTTTCAATCGCTTCAATCATACCAACGCCATGTGCAGGATAAACGGCAAGATCACCTATTTGAAATACCGGCACTTTGTGATTAGCAGGTTGGGCCTGTTCATTAGCCTTTTTATTATTCATATTAATACCACCCATAGGGTTTTTTAAAGAGTCATCAAGATAGTTGAGTTTAAATGCATATCACAACTTTGCCCAATAATCAATAAAAAAAGGATTGGCGCATAATTGCGCCAATCCTTTTCAAGGTTTATTCTATGTTACATGTTGTTTACAGCAAAAACGGCACTAAAAGCAGCGCAACAACATTTAATATCTTAATCATCGGATTAATAGCAGGACCTGCGGTATCCTTGTAAGGATCGCCCACTGTATCACCGGTTACGGCTGCCTTGTGAGCATCACTTCCTTTGCCTCCAAGGTTTCCGTCTTCTATATATTTTTTTGCATTATCCCATGCAGCTCCACCTGTTGTCATAGAAATGGCAAGAAATACGCCGGTAAGAATACTTCCTATTAAAACCCCGCCAAGGGCAATCTTGCCAAGGAACAGGCCGACAAGGACAGGAACAATTACCGGAATAAGCGCTGGAATAAGCATTTCCTTTAAAGCAAATTTGGTTACAATATCCACACATGCCTTGTAATCAGGCTTTGCAGTACCTTCCATGATGCCTGGAATCTCTTTAAACTGGCGTCTTACCTCGTCAACAACTGCCCCACCGGCTTTTCCAACAGCCTTCATGGCCATGGAAGCAAAAAGAAAGGGTAAAAGACCGCCTATAAAAAGACCGATGATAACATATACGTTACCTAAATCAAATTGTAATTCACCGCCGCCGTGCATGGCAAACTCCTGTGTATAGGCAGCAAAGAGCACCAGGGCCGCCAGACCAGCTGAGCCGATGGCATAACCCTTTGTAACGGCCTTTGTGGTATTTCCCACAGCATCCAGCGGATCTGTGATGGCACGAACGCTTTCATCCATTCCCGCCATTTCGGCAATACCGCCGGCATTGTCCGTAATCGGACCGTAAGCATCGATGGCGATGACCATGCCGGTCATGGAAAGCATTGACATGGCTGCCATGGCAAGACCATATAAGCCTGCAAAATAATGCGCAAGACCGATGGCAAGACATATTGAAAGTACCGGAGCCGCTGTTGACTCCATGCTCACGGCAAGACCGGCAATGATATTGGTTCCGTGACCTGTTGTAGAGGCCTGGGCAATATCTCTAACCGGTTTGCGTATACCAGTATAGTACTCGGTAATTATAACAATTACAAGAGTAAGAACAAGACCCACGAGGGTTGAATAATAAATCGACATTGCCGAAATACCGGGGATGTTCCCCATCATATTTCTACATACAAAAAAGAATGCGATGCCCGCAATGATAGCGGCACCGAACATACCCTTGTACAAAGCGCCCATGATATATCCGCTGCTGCCCAGACGTACAAAAAATACCGCAATAATAGATGCAATAATGGAGACAGCACCTAAAACAAGCGGAAATTCAACTGCAATGACGATCTTGGGAAAGAGCAGATTACCAAGAAGCATGGCTGCAACTGCCGTAACAGCATAAGTCTCGAAAAGGTCTGCGGCCATTCCTGCACAGTCGCCAACATTATCACCGACATTATCTGCAATGGTAGCCGGGTTTCTGGGATCATCTTCAGGAATACCTGCTTCAACTTTTCCCACAAGGTCGGCACCCACATCGGCACCTTTTGTAAATATACCACCACCGAGCCGGGCAAAAATGGAAATAAGACTTCCACCAAAGCCTAATGCAACAAGTGCGATTACTGCATCCCTTTGCGGTGTTCCCATATTAATTAAAATTGTATAGAATCCGGCAACTGCCGTAAGGGCCAGTCCGGCAACGATCATACCTGTAACTGAGCCGCCTTTAAAAGCCATGGCAAGGCCTGCTGCAAGACCGTTTTTAGATGCTTCAGCCGTTCTCACATTGGCAATAACCGACACCCGCATACCGATATATCCTGCAATAAAAGAAGCAACGGCCCCGACCAGAAAGCCGATTGCCGTCTTAATCCCCAATGTAAATATAATGATAACAAAAATAATTATGCCGGCAATTCCCATACTTTTAAGCTGACGGTTCAAATATGCAATAGCGCCATCTTTGATGGCGGCTGCGATTTCCTGCATTTTTTCATTTCCTGCCGGCGCGCTTTTTACTACGCTTGCAAGAATAATAGCAAAGATTACCCCCACAATACCAACCAGTGTACAAACCAACGGTAAATAGTCCATTCTTTCCTCCATCTGAAAAGTTTAACTTGTCAATACGGTTTTTTTGTTATTGAAACGGTTCATTCCATCCTTTATCCCTTTGCAAAGGATGGTAACTACTGCATCCCGGGCCCCGGTGATTACCTTGTCTAAAATCTTTGCTTCACCAGCAGAATATTTACCTAGAACATGACCGGTAACATCCGCTCCACCCCCGGAACGCCCGATGCCGATGCGAATGCGTGAAAAATCACCTTCGCCAAAGGCATCCATTAAAGATCTTACTCCATTGTGTCCTCCATGCCCTCCTTTCTCTATTATTTTTATTCTTCCAAAATCAAGATCTATGTCGTCATGAATAACCAACATATCCCTATATAATATTTTAAAATACCCGGCAAGATTTTGAACCGGAGGCCCGCTTTTATTCATAAAAGCCATCGGTTTTGCCAGTATTACATCAACGCCTTCAATTACACCTTTTCCAAAGACCGTGTTAAATTTTCTTTTGTCAAGGGATATGGAAAAAGCCTCTGCAATATTATCAACTGTCATAAAACCGGCATTATGACGGGTCTTCTCATATTCTCTTCCAGGGTTTCCCAGCCCCACAACCAAGCGTAATCGTACCGTCATAAACTATTCTTCTTTGCCGGTTTCTTTGCCTGTTTCCTTGCCGGTTTCCTTGCCGGTTTCCTTGCCGGTTTCAGAAGTTTCTTCTCCTTCAGCGGCGCCCTCCTCACCTTCTTCAAGTTCTTCTTCTTCCTCAACCTCTTCTTCTTCAACCTTTGGACTGAGTACAGTCAGGACTGTATAATTAAAATCGGCCTGAATTTCCGCATCACCTTCCAGAGGAATCTCTTCTACATGGACAGAATCGCCCATATCAAGATCAGTAATATCGATCACAATTTCTTCCGGAATTTCGCCAGGAAAGCACAATACTTCCAGGTCATGTCTTATTATCTGGAGTACACCGCCAAGCTCAACGCCCTTTGATTTGCCTTCTGTTACAACAGGAACGTTAACTTTAATTTTACGTTTCATATCGATCTCATAGAAATCGATATGAATAAAATCCTGCGAAACCGGATGTGTCTGCAATTCCTTTATTATAACAGATTTTGAAACGGCTTTTCCATTTTGGATAATAAGGTTTAAAAGAACCTGGCTTACATTACCTTCTTTTAGGACTTCCTCAAAATCACCTGTGTTAACAGACAACAAAACAGGTTCTGTTTCCGGGCCGTAAAGCACAGCCGGTATTCTCCCTTCACGTCGGAGAACCCTTGCAGGCCCATTTCCTGTAGTTTTTCTAACGTTTGCTTTTAGGTCAATTTGTTCCAAATTATTTCCTCCTTAAAAATAGTTTCGTGAAAAGTTGTTTTTCACCACTGAGCTCATAGAGAACACAAAGAATATTTTAATTTATTAATTAGTTATCTCTGTAAGCTATGTGGCCTCTGTGGTAAATTCAATTTTTACGAAACTATCAACATTTACTTATACAAACAGTGATGTGACAGAGTCTCCTTTATAGCTTCGGATTATCGCTTCTCCAATAAGTTCCGAAATTGTCAGTACTTTTATCTTGTCACAGACTCTTGCTTTTTCACTTAAAGGAATCGTGTCTGTTACCATAAGACTTTTTAGTTTAGAATCTGTTACCCTTTCCACAGACGGACCGGATAGTACGGCATGGGCACAGCAGGCATGAACTTCCGTTGCACCGTTTTTTATAATGGCGGCGGCTGCCTCGATCAACGTGCCCGCTGTATCGACCATGTCATCAAGAATAATTGCAACTTTTCCGGCAACATCGCCAATGACCGCCATAGCCCGAGCCTTGTTCGGCGCATCACGACGCTTATCTACAACAGCAAGATCCGCATGAAGCCTTTTTGCAAAAGC
>RCNF010000584.1_pt1 | contig 18775 bp, 27 predicted proteins | sample 2041311 | NCBI WGS metagenome assembly RCNF01 (sample SAMN09708228, study PRJNA481090) | Marine sediment metagenome, whole genome shotgun sequencing project. | biome: marine sediment; feature: ocean; material: sediment; isolation source: Sewage treatment plant 2 marine sediment (STP2) ... | reverse complement strand
AAAGAAAATAATTATAAAAATAAACTAGTCATTAGTATTTAATTAGCGTATAGTTTTGGATTAGCAAGATACAAGTGCTTATAATTTACTAATTGCCCTATTGACCAATTTACCAATTAAATTTAATTTAACAATCTGCAATTTACCCGATTAATTCTAATCTGATCCTCTCTTTTCAAACTATGCGCTCTACGCTAAACGCTATACGCTAGTTTGCACGAGATACAAATTAGGGTTTAGGGAAAAAGGAAATTTCTATATAATTAAATTAAACCAAGAATAAAGTTTATGTAGTTTTCAGATAAAAAACTAAAAAAAAGAGAAAGGCGCCTTACTACTTGGCTAACCTTTCTCTTTTCAATGATGTAAAAAAAATTATCTCTTAGAAAATTGGAATCTGGCCCGAGCGCCTTTTTGACCATATTTTTTTCTTTCTTTCATCCTTGCATCTCGAGTTAATAAACCTTCTTTTTTTAAGATTGTGCGCAAAGTAGGATCGTATTGTAGAAGGGCTCTAGCAATTCCATGTTGTAACGCCCCTGCTTGGCCAGTAATGCCCCCTCCTTCTACTTTAGCAAAAACATCTAATTCATTCTTTTTATTTACCAATTCTAAAGGTTTCTTTACTACGGTCGATAAAGATTCTCGTCCGAAATAATTATCTAATGTTCTTTTGTTAATTTTTATACTACCTTTACCAGGGACTAACCACACTCTGGCAATTGAGGATTTTCTTCTTCCGGTACCATAACTTTTTGTCTGTGACAAGTATTTAACCTCCTTCTTCGTGCTTAGTTAATTTTTTCTAATTTTTGAGCTTGATGGGGGTGTTCATTCCCCTTGTAAATCTTTAACTTTTTAATCATTGCTCTACCTAATTTTGTATGAGGAATCATGCCTTGGACCGCTTTTTTCACTACTAATTCCGGTTTTCTCTTTAATAATGTTTCCAGAACAACGCTTTTTAAGCCTCCCGGATAAGAGGTATGATACCTGTATATTTTTCCTTTGAGTTTATTTCCAGTTACTTTTATTTTTTCAGCATTTATAACCACTACATAATCACCTACATCCATAGATGGAGTATAGGTTGGTTTATTCTTTCCTCTTAATATTGTAGCTATCTGGGTAGCCAATCTTCCTAATATTTCTCCTTCTGCGTCAATTAGATACCATTTTCTATCAATATCTTCTGCTTTTGCACTGTAGGTTTTCACTTTGTTCCTCCCTGCCTAATAACTTCATATATGACTTATCTTAAAAAAAATATTAATTATCCATTTCCCTTAAAACGCTTTTCATTTAATAAAAAATAACATAATAAATTGTAATATAATCAAGTCCTGATGTCAAGCTAAAATTAGTATTTAGTGAATAGTAAATAGTATTCAGTGAATAAAATACAGTAATAAGTAATGTGTAATTAGCAATAAGTTGCAGGTTGCAGGTTTCGAGTTACAAGTTGCAAATTTATAGAAAGCTCAAAGTCGCGCGCGGCGCCATACGCCCCTTTCTCATAGATAATAGATAGGCGAGACGCCTGTCCTACGGGAAGAATGGGGGATGTTTTCGCATCTTTAGCATTCGTATTTTTTCCCGCAATTGTTCCCCCCGCCTATACGCTACCCGCTGTACGCTATACACTAACTATATACTGACGACTAGCGACTCTTCAATTGGTAAATTGGTTAATCGGCTAATTGGTCAATTAATAATTTACTTTCATTAAAAATAATCCTTTGGCAGGAACAGTTTTACCTGCCATTTTTCTATTTTTAGCTTCTAATATCTTCTTTATTTCCAAATAATTTATCTTCCCCTTACCTACTTCCAAGAGAGTACCAACAATAGTGCGAACCATTTTATATAAAAAAGCATCTGCCTCAAGGCAAAAACAAAATATATTTCCTTTCTTGATTATGCTTATATCTTTAATGTTCCTTTTCCAATTTCCAATCCTACTCCCCGAACAGGCAAAAGATCTAAAATCATGTTCTCCTTGTAAAAATTTACTGGCTTTTTTCATCTCTTCTAAATTTATATTCTTATAAACACAGTATACATAATTTCTTAGAAAAATAGACAGGTAGTTATTATTTTGATTAGAATTTAAAACATAATAATGATAAATTTTACTAACTGCGCTATAGCGGGCATGAAAATCATTATCTATCTTTTCTGCTTTTTTAATCCTGATATCTAAAGGTAACATGCGGTTTAGAATAAAAGGTAATTCCACCAAAGGAATAGGGCTGTTAGTGTTAAAATTTGCTACTTGGCCCAGTGCATGCACTCCCGCATCGGTCCTTCCAGAACCATTAAGTACTATTTTTTCTTGGGTAATCTGAGATATTTTTTCTTCCAAAATTCCCTGTATACTTAAAAGACTTTTTTGTCTTTGCCAGCCATAATATTTAGTTCCTTCATATTCTATGGTAAGCTTTATATTGGTCATAATTCTAAATTCCTAATTTATAAAATCTATCAGTCTGCCAGTCAATCTAGTCGATAGTTACTAGTTTTTAGTTTTTAGTTGTTGGTTTTTAGATAAAGAAATCAGTTTACAGTTTTCGGTTTTCAGTAAAAATAATCTCTATCAATTATCTCTTTGCTTTCTGTCTGTTAACTTGCAACTTGAAACTTATTACTTGTCACACATTACTCATCACTTATTACTGAATTACTATATACTATGTACTAATTATCCTATACGCTAAACGTAATATTTCGAGATTGCCACGCTCCCTACGGTCGCTCGCAATGACATTTCGTAATGAGATTTCTTTGTTTTTTCATTCTGACTTCTGAATTCTGTCTTCTGAATTCTATTTTCTTCACGCGATACGCAATACTCGATACGCGATACTAGTTTAAAACATTACGCTCACCATAATAGTAATAACTACGGTTAGGCTAAAAGTTAAGATGTCGGCTTTTTTAATTTTTAGTTTCCTATAATGAGTTCTACCCTCTCCCCCTCTATAGCATTTAGCTTCCATGGCAATGGCTAATTCATCAGCACGTCGAAATGCATTAACAAATAAGGGTATTAAAATAGGAATTAAATTTTTTGCTCGGTTAAAAATATTTCCACTTTCAAAGTCTGCACCTCGAGATATTTGAGCTTTCATTATTTTTTCTGTCTCTTCCAATAAAGTCGGAATAAATCTTAGCGCTATAGTCATCATCATAGCTATTTCGTGAGCGGGCATACCCACGAATTTAAAAACAGACAATAATCTTTCTATTCCATCAGTTAAAGATATGGGAGAGGTAGCCAAGGTAAGCAGGGAGGTAGTTAAAATTAGGATAAATAATCGAAAAGAAATAAGCAGGCCTTTTATCAGTCCCTCCTGGGTTATTTTTAAAAAGCCTAACTGATAAATTACTTTTCCTTCAGTCATAAAAAGATGGATTATCAAAGTAAATACAATGATAAATAATATGGGACGCAGACCCCTAAATACAAATCTTGGGTGTACCTTAGAAATAATAATACTAATTATTACAAAACTTCCTAAAATGAAATATCCCAAATATTCTGTTATCAGAAATAAGCTTATAATTATAGCCAAACAACTCAATATTTTTATTCTGGGATCCAAATTATGAATTAAAGAATCCCTTGGGATATATTGACCAAAGCTAATATTCCTTAATATTCTCATTTTTCCCCATCTTCTTGATAATTTTATATATTAAACTTTTTAAACATTTATCTCTTTATCGTTTTTTATTTTTTTTAAAACTACTCTTTCAGCATCATCTACAGTTAATACCCCGGTATACACATCTTTTCCTTTTTCTTTTAATTTATGCATACACTCAGTTACCTGCGGAAGGCCTAAACCCACTTCCACTAAATCATTGGCATGCTTCTCAAAAATTTCCTGGGGGGCACCGTCTAAAATTATCTCTCCTCGGTGCATTACTAAAAGACGATCCACTGTTTCAGCAACTTTTTCCATATTGTGTGAAACTAAGACCACACCCATCCCGAAATTATTATGTATTTTTTTTATCTCAGATAATATATTATCTCTACCCCTCGGATCAAGATTGGCGGTAGGTTCATCTAAAATCAACATTTTTGGTCTTATGGAAAGTATGCTTGCCAGAGCAACACGACGCATCTCCCCTCCGCTTAGAGAAAAAGGGGAACGCTCTGCGTAGAGATTATAATCAAGGTCGACCATTTTTAAGGCTTCTCTGACTCTTTTTTCAATTTTCACTTCTGGTAAACCTAATTTTCTTGGACCAAAAGCTACTTCTTGATCAATTGTTTCTTCAAACAATTGATTCTCGGGATATTGAAACACCAAACCTATTTTTTGTCTTATTAACTTAAGATTAACACCTTTTTTATTTAAATCTACTCCTTCGACATAAATTTTACCCGAAGTTGGTGTAAGCAAACCATTAAAATGCTGAATTAAAGTCGTTTTTCCGCAACCAGTATGTCCGATTAGTCCAATGAATTCATCTTTATTAATTTCTAAATTAATATTTTTTAATACTTCCGTTTCAAAGGGCATTCCCAAACTATAGGTAAAGCATAAATTTTCTAAATGTATAAACATAAACTTTCCACCATATCCTCAACTTTCAATGTATGAGGAGATATATTTATTCCTCTTTTATTTAATCTTAGGGCAAGTTCAGTTATTTGAGGAACATCCAATCTTAATTGTTTTAACACCTCTATTTGAGTAAATACCTCCTCAGGTTTTCCCGCTAGAGCAATTTTCCCTTTATCTAACGCGATTACCCGGCTAGACTCAGCCGCCTCCTCCATTAAGTGAGTAATATAAATTATGGTAATATTCTCTTCTCTATTTAATTTTTTGACAATATCCATAACCTCTTTTCGACCTCGGGGATCAAGCATTGCCGTAGGTTCATCTAAAACCAAATAAGAAGAGTGCATAGCAATTGCTCCAGCAATTGCTACTCTTTGTTTTTGCCCACCTGAAAGCAAATGAGGTTCGCTTTTTTTATACTCTTCCATTTCTACAACTTCTAAAGCCCAAACTACTCGTTCTCTCATAAGTTTTGTCTTTATTCCAATATTTTCTAGACCAAAAGCTATATCATCTTCCACTGTAGTTGCAATAATCTGATTGTCTGGATTTTGAAATACCATACCAACTTTTCGTCTTATTTCCCATGTTTTGCTCTTATCTTTGGTATTCATTTTATCTACCCAAATATCTCCGGTAGTAGGAAGTAGCAAGCAATTCATATGTTTGGCTAAAGTAGATTTTCCCGATCCATTAGAACCTATAATAGAAATAAAATCACCATTCTTTATTTCTAAATTAATAGAATCCAAAGCTTTTATTTGATCTTTTTTATGATAATTGTATACGTGACTTAGATTTTTTATTTTAATCAAAATGTTCACCAATTAAAATATAGTATATAGTATATAGTATATAGTATATAGTAAAGAAGTAAAGAGATAGAATACAGAATTCAGGAGTCAGAATAAAGACATACATTGTATATCGTATATCGTAAGTAAGATAGAAATCAAGATTCAAGAATCAGAATAAAGACGTATCTCGTTAAGAATTAGTTAGTTACCTGGTTAGATAGTTAAGAAAATAAAAGGAAGAAACCAGGAGCCAAATTCGTAATTAGTATCTCGTATAAAATACAATAACAAGTAATATGTAATGAGTAATAAAGTGTAGGTTTCAGGTTTCGAGTTATAAGTTTATGGAAAGCTCAAAGTGTATCGCTATACACCCATTTTTCATAGACAGGCGAGACGCCTGTCCTACGGGAAGGCTGGGGAATGTTTTCGCGCATCTTTAGCATTCGTTTTTTTCCCGCAATTGTTCACCGCGCCTATACGCTACCCGCTCTACGCTATAATATATTATTACAAAAATCAAAAGGTTAAAAAGTTTAACTATCAAATAATCACTTCTGATATAAAACTTTTTAACCTTTTATCTTTTTTACTTTATTTATTCTACAAATTCAATTACGGCTAAAGGTGCGGCATCGCCTTTGCGAAATCCCGTTTTTACAATTCGGGTGTAACCGCCATTTCTTTCCAGAAATTTTGGACTAATTTCTTCAAAAAGCACTTTAGAAGCTTTTTTATTTTTTATAGCTTTTTGCACCTCTCTCTGAGCTTGTAAATTATTATTTTTAGCTGTTGTTACTAGTTTTTCTATATACTTTCGAACTTCTTTTGCTTTAGTATATGTGGTCTCAATTTTTTTATGAGTTATTAATGAAATAGATAAGTTAGCCAACAAAGAGCTTCTATGACTACTAGTGCGACCCAATTTTCCTCTTAATTTCTTGTGTCTCATTCTAAAAATCCTCCTGGTGCATTTTTTCACCTAAAACAAATCCATACTTAGTTATTTTCTCTTTTATTTCATCTAAAGATTTCTTTCCTAAATTCTTTATCTTTATAACCTCCATCGGAGAGTAGTTAACTAAATCTTTCAATGTATTTACATTGGATTTTTTTAGGCAATTATACGAGCGAACTGAAAAATCTAGTTCTTCAATAGTTTTATTTAAGATTTTTTCCTTTTCGCTCTTTTCTTTTTCTTCTTTTGAAATAAGTTCGCTCTCTAATTCAACATCTTCGGGAGAAAACTTAGTAAACACTTTTAAATATTTAATCAATATATTTGCTGATTTACTCAAAGCTTCATCAGGTAAAATGCTTTTATTGGTAAATATTTCCAAAGTTAATTTATCGTAGTTAGAAAATTGACTCAGACTGGCGGTTTCCACATCATAGCGTACCTTCGTAATAGGCGAAAAAAAGGAATCAACAAATATAGTATCTACAGATTGATCCAATTTTTTATTTTTTTCAGCAAGCAAGTAACCCATCCCTTTTTCAATTACTATCTCCATATCTAGTTTGGCATTACTATTTAAAGTAGCTATCTTTAAATCAGGATTAAGTATTTCTACATTAATATTGGGGGTTATATCTGCTGCAGTTAATGTTTTTTTACCTTTTGCCTTTAATTTTAAAATCTGTGGTTCTTCGGCAAATATTTTAACTGCTAATTCTTTAATATTTAAAATTATTTCAATTACATCTTCTTTGACTCCTGGAATAGTATCAAACTCGTGGGTAATTCCTTCAATCCTAATGGCAGTTGCCGCTGCTCCCCACATAGAAGACAATAATGTTCTTCTAAGAGAATTACCTAAAGTAACACCATAACCTTTTTCTAATGGTTCTATGATAAACTTGCCATAATTATCTGATAAATCTTCCACTTTAATTTTTATATTATTAATATTCATCACCTTCAATACTCTCCTTCTTTAGGTATAGGAAACCCAAAAATATTAACGGGAATAATACTCAACTACCAATTTTTCCTCTACCGGTAAATTTAATTCTTCTTTAGAAGGAAATTTTATTATCTTTCCTTTTAAATTCTTAAAATCAAACTCTAACCAAGAAGGAATACTGACCTCTATCTTCCCTTCTTTAATTTCTTTAATATTTTCGATATTTGCGCTCTTTTGTTTGATCTCAATCACATCATTGATATCAACCTGATAAGAGGGAATATTCACTTTTTTTCCATTAACCAATATATGTGAATGCAAAACCAATTGGCGAGATTGAGCTCTTGATTTAGTTATACCAAATCGGTAAACTATATTATCCAATCTCCTCTCTAGTAATTCCAAGAAGTTTTCTCCGGTAACACCTTTTTTCTTTTCAGCTTTTTTAAAAAGATTTTTAAATTGCTTTTCCAGTAATCCATAATACTTTCTAAGTTTCTGTTTTTCTCTTAATCTTATACCATAGGTAGATAATTTTCTTATCCTTGTCTTTTTTGCATCTTTACCGGGCAATGAAGCACCTTTTTCTATTGGGCATTTATCAGAGTAACACCTATCCCCTTTTAAAAATAATTTCACCGTTTCTCTGCGGCATAATTTACATACCGCTCCTGTATATCTTGCCATCTATAATAAAAACCTCCTTATTTTCTAAAAACTTTATAATAGAAAATTTTAATCTAAATTGGTTAACTGGTTTAATAGGTAGCTAATTATCCAGTTTAATACTAATAATTCATTTACCAATTAACCATTAACCAGCTAACAAATTTATCTTGTGTATTTTATATTTAAAACTAACAACTAATTTACATTTTGTATTTTTCTTACAATTTTTACCCGCACCTAAGCGCTAAACGCTGTACGCTCCACGCTGTTTTTCACTAACGACTAATTTATATCCTTCTTTGTTTTGGGGGTCTGCAACCGTTATGTGGAATTGGGGTAACATCTTTAATCATATTAACTTTTAAACCTACTGCTTGTAAAGATCTAATTGCTGTTTCTCGCCCTGGTCCAGGACCTTTTACTAATACGTCCACTTCTTTTAATCCTTGATCCATGGCTTTTTTAGCCGCCGCTTCAGCGGTCATTTGAGCAGCAAAAGATGTACTTTTCTTACTTCCTTTATAACCCATAGTCCCCGCGCTAGACCAAGCAATTACATTTCCATCTCCATCTGAAATGGTAACTATAGTATTGTTAAAAGTAGATTGGATGTGAACTACCCCTAAAACTATATTCTTTTTTATTTTCTTCTTAGTTTTCTTTATTATTTTCTTATTAGCCAATTAAATTCTCCTTTCAGCATCTGAAACATTATATACTTTTCTTTTTTCTTGCTCCTACTGTTTTCTTGGGCCCTTTTCTGGTTCTCGCATTAGTTTTAGTTCTTTGACCCCTCACCGTCAATCCCTTCCGATGTCTTAGACCTCTATATGAACCTATATCCATAAGCCTTTTTATAGAGGTGGTAATTTCACTTCTACATTCTCCTTCTACTTTATAATTTTTATCAATAATTCCCTTTATCTTATTTATCTCTTCTTCGGTTAGATCTTTTGCCCTGGTATCCAAATTAACTTTTGATTCCTTTAGTATGGAACGAGCGCTGGTAATACCGATTCCATAGATATAAGTTAAAGCATATTCTATTCTCTTATTCCTAGGTAAGTCTACTCCGGCTATTCTAGCCATATCTTAATATATCCTCCTTTAAAATTATTTCCCCTGTCTCTGTTTGTGCTTTGGATTACTACAAATTACTCTTATTTTACCTTTTCTCTTTATTATTTTGCATTTTGCACACATTTTTTTAACTGATGATCTTACTTTCATCTATTTCTTTCCTCCATAAATAGTATAACGTATAGCGTATGGCGCATAGCATAGTACAATTAAATAAAATTATCCTTTAAAATTTTTATTTAACTCTACCTCCTAAATTCTATCTCCTATATGCTAAACGTTGTTCGATAATTTACCACATCTTTTCCTAATATTACAAATTTGCAACTTGTAGCTAAAAACTTTTTATATACTTTACTATCATTTTATTTCTTTTCATCTTCTACAGGCAGACATAAGGTCTTCTACCCCTACACCTAACTTCTTGTTTCTTTACGCTATGTAGACGTATTGCAATACGACTCTACACTTACATTCTAAATCCCTTTTTTCCAGCTATACGCTCTCGCTACACGCTAAACGCTATTTTTATTCACGAGATACGTGTTTGTTACAATCTATATACAATTCTACCTTGGGTTAAATCATAAGGTGACATTTCAATTTTCACTCTGTCTCCGGGTAATATTCTAATAAAATGCATCCTGATTTTACCTGAAATGTGGGCTAATATTTCGCAACCATTTTCCAGTTCAACCCGAAAAGTAGCATTTGGCAAGGACTGAATTACTTTGCCTTGCATTTCTATGCACTTTTCTTTTACCATCAACTATTCCTCCGCCTGAATTCTTTTTATTCAAACTATTTATCAACTGCAACTTATTTAAAGATTAGTAATTATTTCGTTACTAACTGCGGTTATGGCTATTCCAACTCTAAAGTAGTAATTCCCTCTTTTATATTTTCTAATATTTTATTTAAGGTGCTTGCTGCTAATTTACAACTCTTTCTTATGTATTTAATTTCTTCAGGAGACTTTAAAATTACCATCAATCTATTTATGCATTCCTCGTAACACTTTCTTGATGGTTAAAAAAGCATTTTCACTTAAATTAGCATCTATCACTTTCAATAATTTTTTTTCTTTGTAATATTTTTTTAAAGGTACAGTTTGTTTATCAAATACTTTCAATCTATTCTTTATGGTCTCTTTTTTATCATCCTCTCGTTGATACAACTCTCCGCCACAAAGATCACAGGTATTATCTTTTTTTGGAGGATTAAATGACAAATTATAATTAATGCTACACTTTTTACACACTCTACGGCTAGATAACCTTTGTATTATTTCAGAGAAAGGTATCTCAAAATAAAATACATAATCAACATATTTATTGAGCTCTTTATTTAATTTCTCTAATGAATTTGCCTGTTCAATATTTCGGGGAAAGCCATCGAAAATATAACCATTTTTACAATCTTCCTGCTTTATCCTTTCTTTTATTATTTCCAGAATAATATGGTCAGGAACTAAACCTCCCTTTCTCATAATATTCTCAACTTCTATACCCAGCTTATTATTTTTCTCTACTGCTTCTCTTAAGATTACTCCTGTTGAAATTACCGGAATTTTGAATTCTGCCTGCAGCCTTTTTGCTACAGTTCCTTTTCCTCCACCTGGAGGACCTAACAATATCAACCTCATAACTTTCCCTTTCTTTTTAAATCGGTTATATTCCTTTAATCAACTTTTAGTTCAAAAACAACTGTTTTTTTGGTTAAATAGTTCACTAGTTTAATGCTACTATTTATATTAACCAATTAACTAGCTAACCAAGTAACTAATTAACGAACCTTATTAGTTTATAAAAACTATTTCTTAATAAATCCTTCATAATGCCTCATTAACATGTGTGATTCAATTTGTTGGACGGTTTCTAAAGCTACTCCAACCATAATTAACAAAGATGTTCCTCCGAAATAGAAAGTAGTAATACCAGTAATTTTTATTAAAATATTGGGTAGAATAGCAATTACGGCCAAAAATAGTGCACCGCTTAATGTAATACGAGTCATTATATGATCAATGTATACAGTAGTATTTTTCCCTGGTCTTATTCCGGGGATAAAACCTCCATATTTTTTCATATTGTCCGCCATATTGGCAGGATTAAAGGTAATTGCTGTATAAAAGAAAGTAAACAGTATAATTAATATAGTATACGAAATTAGATATAATGGCTGTCCCGGTGAAAGAGCATCAGACATACTTTTCATAAAAGGCAAATTTTGAAAAAATTGTGCAATAGTAGCTGGGAAAAGTAATATTGCTGAGGCAAATATTATCGGAATAACTCCGGCTTGATTTACCCGTAAGGGAATATGGGTCCCTTGGCCACCATACATTCTACGGCCTATAACTCTTTTTGCATACTGAACCGGTATCCTTCTCTGTCCTTTTTGAATGGCAATAACTCCTCCAACAACAAATATAGAGACTACGATTAAACTTACCATTGGTAAAATACCAATTTCTCCAACTTGAAAAAGTTTAGCAGTTTGCACGAGCTGAGTAGGAATTCTGGCAATAATTCCAGCAAAAATAATTATAGAAATTCCATTACCAATACCAAAATCAGTAATTTCCTCACCCAGCCACATTAAAAAGCAAGTGCCTGCGGTAAGAGTAATTAATAATAAGAATCTGAAACCAAACCCCGAAATCATTAATACTCCCATGTTTTGCAGCCAAACACTTATTCCAAACGCCTGTATAATAGCTAAAAATACTGTTGAATAACGAGTTATTTTGGTAATTTTGGTCCTGCCTTCTTCCCCTTCTTTAGCCCATTTTTCCAAAATGGGAACTACAGCTTGCAAAAGACTCATAATAATAGAAGCATTAATATAGGGCATTATTCCTAAAGCAAAAACAGAAAAACGGCTTAATGCTCCTCCGGCAAAAAGATCAAAAAACCCCAATATTCCTCCCTGAGCAAATAGATTAGCCATTGCTTCTTTATCTATACCTGGTAAAGGCAAATGACTCCCTAGTCTAACTACAACCAACATTCCTAAAGTAAAAAGTAATCTTTTCTTTAAATCAGGAATTTTAAATAAATTACGAAATGTTTCTAACAATTATACCACCTCTATCTTCCCACCAACTGATTCAATCTCACTGATCGCTTTTTGGCTAAATTTATTTGCTTTGATAGTTAATTTTTTATTTAAGCCACCTTTAGCTAATATTTTTACTCCATACCCTAATTTTTTTATAATTCCTTTATCAATTAATTCTTTCTGGGTAACTACATCGCCATCTTTAAATATATCTAATCGTCCAATATTTACGATACTATAATTTTTTTTGAATACACTGGTAAAGCCTCTTTTGGGAACTCTTCTATAGAGAGGCATCTGACCGCCTTCGAAACCCGGTCTGACTCCACCACCCGAACGAGAATTTTGCCCCTTTGAGCCTCGACAGGAAGTCTTACCATGCCCTGAACCACAACCTCTGCCTACTCTCTTGCGCTTTTTAACTGATTTAGGTGCCGGGTATAAATTATTTAATTTCATTGCTTGTTACCTCCCTTGGTTGTAATCGTTGGCCATACATTTCCAACACACTTTTTCCTCTTAATTTTGCTACGTTTTTTGCATCCTTTAAATTTGTAAGAGCATCCATAGTAGCTTTGGCAATATTTAAATTATTATCACTTCCTAAGGACTTAGTTAAAATATTTTGATATCCTGCTGCTTCTAATATCGCTCGAACAGCACCACCAGCAATAACTCCGGTTCCAGGAGAGGCTGGTTTCATAAAAACCTTAGCAGCTCCATATCGTCCTATAATTGTATAAGGGATAGTTCCTTTTTTTATTCTTAATTTTATCAAATCCTTCTTTGCTCTTGCCGCCCCTTTTTTAATTGCCTCAGAAACGTCTTTGGCTTTCCCATAGCCTATACCTACTATTCCTTCACCATTCCCCACTACGACCATAGCAGAAAAACCAAATCTCCTTCCACCTTTTACAACTTTACTTACCCTATTTACAAAAACAACTGTCTCGTTTAATTCTAAACCTTCAGGGTCTATTTTTAGCACTTATCCACCTCCTCTCCCATTTTTTCTTAATATAACTTTTGGTTCTAAATATTTTTTGTTAAATTTCTCTTCTCTTTAAATTTATATTAAAAAATATCTTTTCAAATAATTTTTTAGACTAAAAAACTATCTTTCCTTTTCTAGCACCCTCTGCTACGGCCTTTACTCTACCGTGATAGAGGTAACCTCCTCGGTCGAACACTACTTTTTTTATGCTCTTTTCCTCTAACTTTTTAGCTAACAAGCTGCCAAGCACTCTAGCGGCCTTCATATTCCCCTGGTATTTTTCTTTTTTCTTTATTTCTGGGTCGAGTGTAGATAGAGAAACTAAAGTTATTCCTTCCTTATCATCAATTACTTGAGCATATATATGCTTTAGGCTCCTAAAAATACATAGGCGTGGCCTTTCGCTACTACCGGATATATTTTTACGTACTCTTTTGTGTCTTTTGATTCTAGCCAATCTTTTGTCTATTTCAGTCAATATTAGCACTCCCTTCCTATAAATTAGTCGTTAGTTTCAAAAACAAAATTCAAGATAAATTAGCTAACTAAACAACTAACGAATCAAATTAGTTTATATTGATTATTTTGCGCCAGTTTTACCTACTTTTCTTCTCACTACTTCGTCGATATATCTTATTCCTTTCCCTTTATATGGTTCCGGTTTCCTTAATAATCTTATTTTAGCAGCAGTTTCCCCTACCAACTGTTTATCAATGCCTTTTATTTTAATTATCTTCTGTTTTTCCACTTCAAATTCTATTCCTTTAGGTGGTTCTATACTTATGGGGTGAGAATAACCTATCTGAATGACCATTTTCCCATCTTCAAGAACAGCTCGATAACCTACTCCCTGTATTTCCAAGATTTTTTCAAAACCTGAAGAAACTCCCTTTACCATATTATTTATTAAAGCTCGACTTAATCCATGTAAAGATCTGTGAAATCCACCATCGGAAGGCCTGGAAATATAAATTTTATCCTCTTCTATCTTTACTTGGATATCTGGATGGATGTTTATCTCTAAAGTACCTCTTTCTCCGGATACCTTTATCTTATTATTATTTAATTCAACTTTAACTTCTTTAGGAATGGTGATTGGCATCTTCCCTATCCTGGACATATAAAACCTCCTCTTTTCGTATTACCTATCGCGATTATTAGTGTATATAATACATCGTGTAATGTAGGTGTTGGATTTATCCAACCCGAGTTTTGTTTTGATAATTCATTAACGGGCTCGATGAATCGATCCCTCTTGTATATTATATTATTAAATTTTCTTTTTACTACACGCTGAACGCTGTACGCTATACGCTAGTTCTTTTTCACTATATACTAATTTATATTTACCAAATATAACAAATTACTTCTCCACCAAGATGACGCCGTAGAGCCTCTTTGCCAGTCATTATACCCTTAGAGGTAGAAATTATAGCGATCCCGAGACCGCCTAATACTTCTGGTATTTCATCCTTTTTTACATAGACTCTCAATCCAGGCTTACTAATTCTTTTAAGATTATTAATGGTCTTTTCTTTATTAATATATTTTAAATATATGGTTAATTGACCTTGTTTGTTATCCTCTCTATATCTATAGTCTCTAATAAAACCTTCGTCTTTTAATATACGAGTAACTTCTAATTTTAACTTTGATGATGGTACAATTAAAGAATCATGCCGCACCTTGTTGGCATTTCGTATTCTAGTTAGTATATCAGCAACAGGATCCGTAACAACACTCATATATAATATCCTCCTCTCTTTTAAGTCCAATTCATTATAATAAACTTCGTTAAATATATCTTTTACCAGCTTGACTTAGTGACCCCTGGCAATTCTCCCTTATGGGCCATTGTTCTAAAACATATTCTGCATATACCAAATTTTCGCATATAGCCTCGAGGTCTTCCGCAAATATTACAACGAAAATATTTCCTTACTTTGTATCTAGGTTCTTTTTTAGCTTTTACTACTAGGGCTGTTTTAGCCACACTATTTCCTCCTTTTTACTACCTAATATGACTTATTTATTTCTAGAATTATAGCGTTTGCGCTTTTCACTTTGCGTTTTTAGTTTTTTGTTTTATCCTATACGCTACACGCTCTACGCTCTACGCTATTTTTTAAAAGGAGCACCCATTAATTCTAAAAGGGCCTTCCCTTCTTCGTCATTTAAGGCACTTGTTACAATGGTAATATTCATTCCTAAAGTATTGGTAACCTGATCAAAATCTATCTCGGGAAAAATTAACTGTTCTTTTACACCTATAGTATAATTCCCTCTTCCATCAAAAGAATCTGAGGGAATACCTCTAAAATCTCGAATTCTGGCGATAGCTATATTAATAAACTTATCTAAGAATTCATACATTCTATCACTCCGTAAAGTAACTTTGCAACCTATTGGCATATCCTTTCTAACTCCAAAATTAGATATAGATTTTTTGGCCCGAGTAATGATAGGTTTTTGTCCGCTAATAACAGCTAATTCCTTGACTGCTTCATCCATAATTTTTGAGTCTTTTGTAGCACTTCCTAACCCAATATTAATTACTGTTTTCTGCAATCTGGGAACAGCCATCATGCTTTTATATTTAAACTTTTTCATCATCTCTGGTACAACTTGTTTCAAATATTTATCTTTCAATCGGGGCATAGTTCAACCTCCTAAACCTTATCTATTATTTCTCCGCATTTTTTACACACTCTCACTCTTTTGCCCTCTTTAATCCTCTCTCTTTTAATGGCAGTGGGTTTATTACATTTATTGCAAATTAATCTGATGTTAGAAATATGCAATGCGCCTTCCTGTTTAATTATTCCGCCTTGAGGAGATTTTTGGGTAGGTTTAGAGTGCTTCTTTAAAAAATTAACACCTTCAACTATCACTTGCATCTTCTTGGGAAAAATACGAACAATTTTTCCTTTTTTGCCTTTATCTTCTCCGATGATAATTAATACTTTATCACCTTTTTTAAAACCAATCTTATCGTTAACCAAATTGCTATCCCTCCCTTTCTATACTACCTCAGGCGCTAGTGAAATTATCTTCATAAAATTTTTATTTCTTAACTCTCGAGCAACTGGTCCAAATATTCTGGTTCCAACCGGTTCATTCTGATTACTAATAACAACTGCTGCATTATCGTCAAACCTAATATAAGAACCATCTGATCGACCAAGTTCTTTCCTGGTTCTTACAATAACCGCCTTAACAACTTCACCTTTTTTGCAGGTTCCTCCCACTGCTGCAACCTTAACCGAGGCAACAATAATGTCTCCTATCCTAGCATATCTCCTACGGGAACCGCCTAAAACTTTTATACATTGTATTTCTTTAGCACCCGAATTATCCGCAACAAATAAACGTGTTTGCATCTGTATCATTTTAACTACCTTCTCTCCTTAATCATTATTTAGTATATAGTCGTTAGTGAATAGTAATTCGTATCGAGTATCGCGTTCGGAGCACGGCAATCTCGATATACAACTAAAAAGTTAAAGCCAAAAGCGAAAAACCATAATTCAAAACTCAAAACTTTTTCTTTGATTTTTTATTTTGAGTTATAGTTTTACATTTTGCGCTTTTCATTTTTCGTTTTATTACTAAATACTATTCACTATTTAATCTGAATTTTCTTATTTCGCTTTTTCTAATATTTCCGTAACTCTCCATCTTTTTCTTTTGCTTAAAGGTCGAGTTTCAGCAATTTTGACTTTATCGCCGATATTACAGATATCTTTTTCATCATGTGCCATAAATTTACTTGTTTTTTTTATCCTTTTTTTGTAAAGAGGATGTGATACCAGGTATTCAACTTTTACCACTACGCTCTTTTCCATACCGTCACTTACAACTTTTCCAATTTTTGTTTTAATTTTTTCCCCGGACAGCATTTAACCCTCCTTTTTATCTTAATTTAATTTATTTTTTTCTAATTCAATTTCTCTTAAAATTGTTTTTGCTCTGGCAATATTATGCCTTACTTCTTTTATTCTCATAGAATTACCTAATTGTCCTGTAACAACTTGAAATCTCAAACTAAATAATTCGTCTTTAAAATCAGTCAGTTTCTTTTGTAATTCTTCTAATGATAAATCTCTTAATTCACTTGCTTTCATTTATCCCACCACCTGTTCGTCTCTGGAAAGAAAACGAGTTTTTATGGGTAACTTATGGGCGGCTAACCGCATCGCTTCTTTAGCTAAACTTAGTTCAACTCCGCCTAATTCAAATAATACCTTTCCAGGTTTTACTACTGCCACCCAATGGTCGGGGGCTCCTTTTCCTTTACCCATCCTGGTTTCTGCCGGTTTTTTAGTCACTGATTTATCAGGAAACATTCTTACCCAAACTTTTCCACCTCTTTTTATTGCATGAGTAATAGCAACCCGTGCCGCTTCTATCTGGGCACTGGTTATCCAATGAGGCTCTAATGCCTGCAAGCCAAAATCTCCAAAAGCAATAAAATTTCCTTTATGGGCACACCCTTTAATGGTTCCCCTATGTGTTTTCCGATATTTTGTTCTAGCTGGTTGTAACATCTTTCCGTGCTCCTTCTCTACTTGATTCTTCTACCTTCTCGTCAGTTAAAACCTTGTCTGCTTCTTTCTGATTAGATACCCCTTTGTTTTTTACTGGAAGTATTTCTCCTCGGAAAATCCACACCTTAACGCCAATTTTACCATAAGTTGTATTAGCTTCGACAAGACCATAATCTATATCCGCTCGCAAAGTATGGAGAGGTAACCTACCTTCTAAGTGCCATTCTGTTCTTGCTATTTCAGCCCCACCTATTCTGCCTGAACAGGATACTTTTATTCCTTCAGCGCCCATTCTTATAGAACGGCTGGTTGCCTGCCTCATTGCTCTTTTAGTAGAGCCTCTCTTTTCCAGTTGTTCAGCAATACTCTCGGCAACTAACTTAGCGTCTAATTCAGGTTTTTTTACTTCAATAATTTTTATCTGTAAATCATTTTTTACAAATTTAGACAGCTCTTCTTTTAATTTAGTAACTTCCGCTCCTTTTCGGCCTATTACAATACCCGGTCTTGCGCAATTAATAGTTAACCTCACTCGATCAGCTATACGTTCAATTTCGACACAAGAAATTCCAGCATGCTTTAAACGATTATTGATATATTTTCTTATTTTGTAATCCTGATATATATTTTCTGCATAACCCTTTTTTGCAAACCACTTAACATCCCAATCCTTTATAATTCCAATTCTTAATCCTTTTGGATGTACTTTCTGTCCCAATTACTTCGCCTCCCCTTTATGATCAACTATAATGGTAATGTGACTAGTTCTTTTTCTTATTTTGCTTGCTCTGCCCATAGCCCGAGGTCTAAATCTTTTCACTGTAGGTCCTTCATCAGCATAGGCTTCGGATATGTATAAATTCTCTACGTTTACATCATTATTATTTTGTGCGTTATAAATCGCAGAGTGTAAGACATTGTATACCATTTTAGCTGAACGGTTAGGAAGAAATTTCATGGTTAAGAGAGCTTCACCAGCATTCTTGCCCCGAATAATATCTAAAACCTGCCTCCCTTTGCGAGCAGATATAGGTAAATATTTACCTACTGCCTTTATACTCATTTCTTTCCTCCTAATTTAATTTATTTGCTTTTCCGCAATAATTAATATTAATTGTTTGGTGATCTTTATAAATTT
>RCNF010000583.1_pt1 | contig 18786 bp, 18 predicted proteins | sample 2041311 | NCBI WGS metagenome assembly RCNF01 (sample SAMN09708228, study PRJNA481090) | Marine sediment metagenome, whole genome shotgun sequencing project. | biome: marine sediment; feature: ocean; material: sediment; isolation source: Sewage treatment plant 2 marine sediment (STP2) ... | reverse complement strand
CTCGATGCAATCCGTAGGGTCGTCCGACAGACAATCGGTGATCTCGAGGGATTGGCTGCTGGTCAAGTGCTGGGGCGGGAGCCTTCGCAATCCGAACTGGAAGTCGCGACGGGTCCACTTCGCGCGGCTCTCGATGCGTGCTGCGACGAACTCCGCGAAGGCTGCGGGCTACCCACGTCACCTGGGCCTTCCGTGCAAGTTCAGTCAATGCGCGCCGCCGATGCTGGCTGGTCCGAAAGCTTTGCACACGCCCTAGACGCTTATCGCAGCGCCGCGTGCGAAGGGTTGGACGCTTCCCTTGCTGCGCTCGCGCTGCCTCCCCAACCCCCCCCATCCGCGCTGGAAACGTTTAGCCAGCTGAATTAATCTACGACGTCGGCAACGGAGTGCGCAACGCGCGCGATCGGTCACGCAAACGGCGGGACGAGACGGCGCGCGCAGCTTCGTAAGCTACCGAAATGATTGGGTGCGGAAGAGAGGACTCGAACCTCCACGAGTTTTACCTCACTAGATCCTTAGTCTAGCGCGTCTGCCAGTTCCGCCACTTCCGCAGGAATGCAGGGGGCGGAAAGTAGTCAAGAGCCGCCGCCTGTCAAGTGCTACGCCCTAGAGCCCGAAATGCCGCAGGGCGAAGTCCAGCGAATCCTCGCCGCTCGGGTCCGCAATGCCGAGCGCCGGCATGTAGGCGACGTTTTCGATGCCGAGCTCGTCGGCTTGGTCTGCCAAGACCAAAGCGTGATTGGCGTGGTGAAAGGCTAGGTTCACGGTCAGGGGCGGGGCCGCAGGTTCGAGAAAGTTGTCCACGTAGAACGGGGGATCCTCCGCATCCATCAGGTCCAGCATATCGACGCGTGCTCTGTATTCGAGGATCTGCGGCGATTCGAAATCATCGACGTCGGTAATCCCATAAAAGTCGAGCAGCGCCTGCGCCAAGCCGAGCGCGTCCGCGAGCTCCAAGAGGTCCAAGCGGTATTCCTCGAAGACGACGGTCGACCACTTGCCGACGTCATACGTGGCTTGCGTGGCGATCGCGATGAGAGCGGTGACACGGGTCGACTGACGGAGCACTGGATCGTCGGCGTTGGCGTCGGCCATTTCGTCGTTGAAGCCGATCCACAGTGCCGTGCCCGCGCCGGCGGACCCCCCCATCAGAATGATGTTTGCCGGGTCGACGTTGAGCTGCTGAGCGTGGTACCGAATGAACTGCAGGCACCTGGTGCTGTCCTGAAGCGGCTTGATGACGCCGTCTGGGTCTGGCGACTCGAGCAATCGATAGTCGATCGACGCGTACGCAACGCCTTGGGCGAGATACGATAGAACCTGCTCTTCGGATCCCGCGGTATCACGCGAGCCACCTGTGAAGCCACCGCCGTGAATGTAGATCAGTAGCGGTGTCGGTTGGTCGGACTCCGGCAGATAGATGTCGAAGAGATTTTCGTCGTATGGCCCATACTCGACCGCTTCGTAGTACTCGGCCGCGATGGAGCCGAGCTCGAATGGCGCGGCGGTGGCCTGCAGATCGAGCGGCTCGGGCGGCGGCGTATTGATCGTCGAAGATTCGCCGCCATCGCTGCCACAGGCGGCGACCAGGAGGACGGCGACGAGGAGGGTGCGGGGGACTGCGCTAAGTAAAAACATTGGTGGCACTGATAGCGCGATTGGCGGATTTGGCAACGAATGGTCACGGCCGAGCAAGGCCGGGCCGCGCGCTGGCCCGAGCAGGGCGTGCTAAACATCGCATCGTGCGCGCCCTGCATTCGACCCTGCTGGATCGGCACGGATTCCGTCACGCGTTTTCCACGCGCTTGGGCGGCGTGAGCGCAGCACCGTACGACAGCCTCAACCTCGGCTTCCACTTGGGTGACGATGCGGCTGCCGTTCGCGAAAACAGAGCTCGATTCGCCAAGGGCCTCGGGCTTGGCATCGAACACTTGTTCGAGCAGAGACAAGTGCATGGGACCGAGGTGCGAACGGTCTCGAGCCCGGACCTCGCGGAATCCGTCGCCGATCTCGAAGGCGATGCGCTGATCACGCGCATCGCGGGCACCGGCGTTGCAGCGCGAACGGCCGACTGCGTGCCGGTGCTGATCGCGCATCCACCGAGCGGGCACGTTGCCGCGGCTCACGCTGGATGGCGTGGCGCGGTTGCTGGGGTCGTACCGCGCACCATCGACGGTTTTTCACACGACCCCGCCGAGCTCGTCGTGGCGATCGGTCCTCACATCCGGGTCGACGGGTTCGAGATCGGTGAAGACGTAGCTCACGAGATGAAAGAGGCCGCGAACGGAGGGACGGTCGTTCGACAAGACGGCGCGAAGCCGCACGGAGACCTCGCTGCGCTGATTCGATTCCAACTCCGAGACGCCGGCGTTCCCGACAAAGCCATCGACGATGTGGGTGCGTGTACATGGACCGACGCTGCGCAGTTTTTTTCGCACCGGCGGGACGGCGGAAAAACAGGCCGTCATCTCTCAGCCATCGTCGCGCAAGCCGCGCGCTGAGCCGCTCTAGCCCGTGCGCCAGGGTCGCTCGCCCGTGTCGTTCATGCTAGCCACAGGCCGTGGTCGAGTTCGCGAAAACCAAGGCGGGGGTGGACGCCTCGGAGAAGAAAACCCTCGGTGAAGGGCTCTTTCGAAAATGCGATGCCTGCGGCGACGCCGTGAAGAAAGAAGACTTCGAGCGTAACCTCGAGGTTTGCCCCGCCTGCGGCTTTCACTTCCACCTCAGCGCGGAGCGCTGGATCGAGCTCTTGGCCGACGACGGCACCTGGACGGCGCTCGACACCGAGCTGGTCTCCGAGGATCCGCTTCGCTTCGTCGATTCGAAGGCATACCCGGACCGTGTCGAGGCGGCGCGCAAGTCCACCGGCGTCAACGACGCGATTCTCGCCGGCACCGCCCGGCTCGACGGCCGCGCGGTGCAGCTCGGCGTGTTCGTGTTTCGCTTCATGGGGGGCTCGATGGGCTCGGTCGTCGGTGAAATCATCACGCGGATGATGGAGCGCGCCGCAGAGGACCGGCAGCCCGTCGTTCTTCTCTCTTGTTCCGGGGGCGCGCGCATGCAGGAAGGCTCGCTCTCGCTGATGCAGATGGCCAAGACGGTCGCCGCTCGCGGCAAGCTTCGCGCTGCCGGCGTGCCCTTCATCAGCATCCTGCTCAATCCGACGACCGGCGGCGTCGCGGCGAGTTTTGCACTTCAGGGCGACGTGAACATCGCAGAGCCCGGCGCCTTGATTGGCTTTGCGGGCCCCCGCGTCATCGAGGACACCATACGGCAAACGCTCCCGGACGGATTTCAGCGCGCAGAGTTTCTTCTCGAGCACGGCATGATCGACATGATCTCCACGCGCCAGGAGATGCGGAGCACGGTTGCGCGCCTGGTCGAGTATCTCGCAGCGTGACTCGATACCACGAAGCGCTGCGATGGCTCTACGGCCTGGAGTCGCGCGGCATCAAGCTCGGGCTCGATCGAATGGCGCAGGCCGCCGAGCTGCGTGGGCATCCCGAGCACGAAGTGCGCTACGTTCACGTGGCTGGGACCAACGGGAAGGGCAGCGTCGCGACGATGGTCGAGTCGGTTCTGCGGGCTGCGGGCTATCACACGGGGCAGTTCGCTTCGCCGCACCTGCAGCGATACGTCGAGCGGGTGCGCATTGGTGGACGACCGATCTCGGAGCGCGAAGCAGCGTGCCGCATCGAGGAGCTTCGGGCCGATACACGCCTTCCACCGCTCACGTTTTTCGAATACACGACGCTTCTCGCGTTCGAAGCGTTTCGCGATGCGCGCTGTGACATCGTCGTTTTGGAGGTTGGGCTCGGAGGGCGCCTCGACTCGACCAACATCATGACGCCGGAGGTTTCGGTGATCACGAACATCAGCTTCGAGCACCAGCGAATTCTCGGCGACACGCTTCCAAAGATCGCGCGTGAAAAGGCTGGCGTCCTGAAACCGGATGTCCCTTGTGTCGTGGGCGCACGAGGCACGGCGGTGAGACGTGCGATCGCGACCCGGGCACGCGCGCTGGGAGCGCCGCTTCGTTGGATCGACCGCGACTTCGAGAGCGCCTGGGACGGTCACGCACTTTCCGTGCGCGTAGGCAAGCAGAGCTGGGCTGGCCTGCGACTGGGGCTTCGCGGGGAGTATCAGGGCGACAACGCGGCATGTGCACTTGCCGCGCTGACCGAGCTCCGCGAACGCGGTTTCGATGTGTCCGATGCCGACATTCGCGCGGGCCTCAAACGCGCCAAGTGGCCCGGTCGCCTCGAATGGCATCGCGGGCATCCATCGTTCCTGTTCGATGCTGCGCACAACGCGGCGGGCTGCGAGACTCTGGCGCGCTATCTCGACGAGCTCGAGGTCCATGGCAAGGTGGTGCTGTTGTTTGGCGCGATGCGCGACAAAGATCATCGACGTATGCTCGCTGCCTTCGACGGTCGGGTAGACCGGCGCGTCTATGCGAGCTCAGGCGTCCATCGCTCCGATTCTCCCGGCAGCTTCGCCAAGATCCGCAAGGGCTCCGTGAGCCGGAGCGTCCGCGATGCCGTCGCCCGCGCCAAACGAGCCGCTGGCCCAGACGGACTGGTCGTCGTCGCAGGCTCGATTTTCCTGGTCGCCGAAGCTCGCGCCGTCGTCAAAAACGTCCGCACCGACCCACCGATAGCTATGTGATATACGCACTGCGATGAGTGTTTTCTTGCAAGCATGTCGGCGGGAGCCGACTCCGTACACGCCGGTTTGGATCATGCGGCAGGCCGGGCGCTATCAGCCCGAGTACCGAGCGCTTCGCGAGAAGGTCAGCTTCATCGAGCTCTGCAAATCACCAGACCTCGCCTGCGAGGTGACCGTGCGGGCGGTCGATCAGCTCGGGGTCGATGCTGGGATCATTTTCGCCGACATTCTTTTGATCTTGGAGCCACTGCGAATTGGTTTCGAGTTCACCGACGACCACGGGCCGAAAATTATGAATCCGATTCGCACCGCCGCGCAGATCGACGGCATTCCGGAGCGAATCGATGCGGCCGGCTCGCTCTCGTACGTGATGGATGCGATCCGCGCCACGCGGAAACAGCTCGAGGTGCCGCTCATCGGTTTCGCCGGCGCACCCTTCACACTGGCTTCGTATGCGATTGAAGGCGGAGGCTCCAAGAACTACTACGAAGCCAAGAAGCTCATGTACGGCGACGAAGGGCTGTGGAACGCATTCATGTCGAAGCTCTCGAGCGCCATCGCCGACTACCTCATCGCCCAGATCGACGCCGGCGCCCAGGCGGTGCAGCTCTTCGACAGCTGGGTCGGATGCCTGTCGCCGTCCGACTATCGCCGCTACGTCCTGCCGCACAGCAAAGCGATCTTCGATAAGCTGCCCAAGGGCACGCCCGCGATACACTTCGGCACGGGCAATCCGGAGCTCTATCCGGCGATGAAAGAAGCCGGCGGTGACGTGATCGGCATCGACTGGCGCATCTCCCTCGACGAGGCCTGGTCGCGGCTCGGCACGGACGTCGCCTTGCAGGGAAACATGGACCCGGCTGCCCTTCTTGCATCTCCCGAAGTCATGCGCAGTCGTGCCTCCGACGTGCTCGACAGCGCTGCGGGCCGCCCCGGCCACATCTTCAATCTAGGCCACGGAATCATGCCGCAGGCCAGCCCGGCTCAGGCACGTGCCCTCGTCGACCACGTCCACGAATCCAGCCAACGCTAGTCCTTGCGAACCCCGATGAAGTGGAAGGTCAGCGCGAAGGTTCCCGCTAGCTGTTGACCGCTGACCCAGGAGCTCACGCGGGTGCCCCCGCTGTCGGTGCCCCTCATCGACAGGCCGATATACGACCAATCGAAGTTCACTGCGAAGGACATCCAACGGACGAGCGGGATGCGGAGACCGACGCCGAACGTCGTGTCGACACCACCATTGTTCACGTCGGTAAGCCCCCACGCGTTGCCGTCAAACATCCGCGCCAGGCCGATATCCACCCGGAACATGATGTGCACGTATGGGATTCGGATGGTTGGCTGAAACTCGAGGCCCGTCTTCAGCAGTTTGTAGTCGCCGTAGTTGGCCTGCCGGTAATACCAACCCAAGAAGAAACCTCCGCCGAAGCCAGTGCCGAGCGAGAAGCCCCACTGTGTACCCTTCTTCTTGGGCGCATCCTGGGGTCCCGTTCCCAGCTGAAGCGATCCAAACTGATCCGGATCGTACGACGAAGGACCCGCGGCGCCCTCGATCCACAGCCAGCCTTGGACCTTTTTGTAGTACGGGCTCCTCTTTTCCTCTTCTTCTTGGGGAGCCTCAGCTGCTGGTGCCGCTTCTGCAGTCGACTCGTTTGCAGTATCAGCGACGTCCTGCGCGGCTGCACTCGCACCAGTGAGCAAGAGCCCGCTGATCAAAAACACGCTGTACCTCATCAGTTGTCCCCCCATCTGGAATCAGGGTGCGCTGTTTCGACGAGATAGTTGCCGTCGAACCAATTCCCTGCGTCTACGAGTTTGCAGCGGGCGGAGCAGAACGGAAAGTTCTTGTCGCGTTTGGCCAAGTCTTTCTTGCAAATGGGACAGCACGCCGCTTTCATCGGGGCGACGATAGCACAGGAGAAATCAGCGTGGTGAGGCCAGGGCCGGCAGGAGACACATTCGATCATCTGCGCGATATCTTCGCGGGCACGGCCGGCTTCGAAGCCATGGTTTCGGGAAATCGCGTGACGCTGCTTCACGACGGCGAGCAGGCGTTCCCCGCGATGCTCGAAGCGATCGCCGAGGCGAAACGCGAGGTTTTGCTTGAAATGTACTGGTTCGCGTCCGACGAGGTGGGCTGGCAGTTCGCTGATGCGCTCATCGCGAGAGCTGAGGCCGGGGTTCTCGTCCGTGTCATTTATGACGCCGTCGGCAGTATTCAGAGCGACAACTCGATGTTTGCCAAGATGCGCGAGGCCGGCTGCGAGGTGGAGCAGTACAACCCGATTGCACCTTGGCGCGCTCGCTTCCGCATCGGTCTTCTGAATAACCGCGATCACCGCAAGTTACTCGTGGTCGATCGTCAAGTGGCATTCACAGGAGGCGTCAATCTTGGCAACGAGTGGGCGCCCGAGAGCGCCGGCGGCGCAGGGTGGCGTGACGACACGATTCGAATCGAAGGTCCGGCAGCGGAGCAGATGTGCGACGTGTTCGACTTTGGATGGCGTCTCATCGTCGAGCCGCCGACCAGCGCCCGGCCTCGACCCAGGCGGCCAGTTGATACTGGTCACGGGGAAGGCAGCCGGGTGCGGGTCCTGGCCAACCACTACTTTCGCGAGCGGCGTGCGATCCGTCAGGCCTATGTCCGCCAAATCCGGGATGCCCAGCGGTCGATCTGCATCACCAACAGCTATTTCGTTCCGGACGCGCCAATTCGGCGCCTGCTTTCTCAGGCCGTCGACCGCGGCGCCGAGGTGCGTGTGATTCTACCTGGGAAGAGCGACGTCACGGCCGTGGGCCACGCCGCGCGCAAGCTCTACGGCCGGCTCTTGGAGTCTGGAATCCAGCTCCACGAGTGGCAGGGCACGATCCTCCATGCCAAGACCGCGGTCATCGACGGTCGTTGGTGCACAGTGGGGACCTACAACCTCGACTCCCGTTCCTTGCGCTTCAATCTCGAGGTCGTCGCGGCCGTCGAGGATGCTTCGGTTGCGGGCGCGATGGAAGAGCGCTTTCATGAAGACCTCGGGCGCACCACCCCCGTCTCTCATGATCAGTGGAGACGTCGCCCGCTGCACCAGCGATTGCTAGACGACTTCTTCTACCGCTTTCACAAACTCCTCTGACGTGGAACGAAACCCTCCATCCATGTACCTGGACCCCCTCGACGCGATCTGGCTCACGGTCGCCGACCGCATCGGCTTTCGCGTGGAGCGCTCCACCGAGGTCTATGCGTCGACTGACGGGAAGGGCCTCATGACCATTGGCGACCCGAGCACCCTCGATGCGGACGACTGCCTGGCGCAGATGATCCTCCACGAGCTGTGCCACTCGCTGATCGAAGGAGAGGCCAGCCTCGGCGTAGCCGACTTCGGCCTCGACAACGAAAGCAAGCGCGACATCTCACAGGAGCATGCCTGCCTGCGCCTGCAGGCCTGGCTTACCGACCAACACGGCCTCCGCCAGGCCCTCGCACCGACCACAGATTTCAGGAGCTACTACGACGAGCTTCCCAACGACCCGCTGGCAGACGAAGCGGATCCGGCGACGGCCCGAGCCAAGCAGGGCGCCGCCCGCTCGCGGCAGCCACCTTGGGCCCCGCATTTACAGGAGGGCCTGGTGGCGACGGCGAAGGTGTTGAGCGCCGCCAGCGACCTCGACGCGAGCGATCCTGCCTCTCGCAGGCCGCCGATCTGGTCGAAATTGCAGAAATAATTCGGTGATCACATGCGCTGGCGCTGACACAGGCACTGGCACTGAGACTGACCCTCACCTGGCACCAACCACCCCACATGGTATAGCCCCGCCGCTTCATCCGAAGCCGGAGGCCTTGGCCCCCGAAATTATTCACATCCCCCGGCTCGATCAGACGTTCCGGTGCCTCTTCGGAGGTTGTTCGTCTGGGGGGATGGCAGTTCAACCGAAAGGAGAAACGAGCAATGGCTGAATCCACACACGAGACCCAGGAAGCGCCGGAGTTGGCGGCCCTGGGAAGCCCCGACGTCGCGTCGGGCGACTTGCCAATTGGCCTCCGGGCCCTCATCGACGCCGGTGTGCACTTTGGTCACCAGACCAAGCGCTGGAATCCCCGGATGCGCCCCTACATTTACGGCGCCCGCAACGGGATTCACATCATCGACCTCGACCAGACAGCGGAGCTGTTCAAGCGGGCGTATTCGTTCATCGCCGACACGGTCGGACGCGGTGGACACGTCCTGTTCGTCGGCACGAAGCGTCAGGCGGCCGAGATCGTCCATGAAGAGGCAGAGCGTTCGGGACAATTCTACGTGACCGGCCGCTGGCTCGGCGGGACGCTGACCAACTTCCGCACCATGAAGAGCGGCATCGATCGCCTTCGCAACATCGAGCAGCAGGTCGAGGACGGCACCATCAACGCGCTCCGCAAGAAAGAAGCGCTTTCGATTCGCCGTGAGGGCGAGAAGCTCGAGAAGTACCTTGGCGGCATCAAGCTGATGAACGGCCTACCGTCGGTGCTCTTCGTCATCGATCCGCAGAACGAGCACATCGCCGTCAACGAGGCCCGCAAGCTTCACATCCCGATCGTCGCGCTGACCGACACAAACTGCGACCCTGACCTCATCGATTTCGTCATTCCCGGCAACGACGACGCGATTCGCGCGATCAAGCTAGTCACATCGCGCGTCGCCGACGCCTGCATCGAAGGTAGCCAACAGCGGCGCGACTTCCTCCAGCACGAAGGCGCCCAGGCGCCGGATGGAAGCGGTGAAGGCGTTCACGTCGAATTCGCTCGACGGCGAGGCCCTGCACCCGCAGGAAGAGAATGATGTCCGAAATCAGCGCATCCATGGTGAAGTCTCTTCGCGATCGTACCGGCGCCGGAATGATGGCCTGTCGCGACGCGCTTCGTGAAACCGAAGGCGATGAAGAGAAGGCAATCGAGATCATTCAGAAGAAGGGTCTCAGCAAGGTCGCAAAGAAAGCCGGCGCCATCGCGGGCGACGGTCTGGTTCACGCGTACATCCACGGCGCCGGGCGCGTGGGCGTGCTCATCGAGATCAACTGCCAGACCGACTTCGTCGCACGGGGTGACGACTTTCGGCAGTTCGTCGAGGACACCGCCATGCAGGTGGCAGCCGAGAACCCGCTCTTTGTGAGCGAGGACGACATCCCCGAGAACCTGATCCTGGCGCGGACGGCCATCTTTCGCGGCCAGCTCGACGAGGAAGCCAAGGCGACCGGGAAGGAAAAGCCGCCGGCAGCCGTCGAGAAGATCATCGAAGGGAAGCTCGCGAAGTGGAAGAAGGAGTCGTGCCTCCTAGACCAAGCCTCCATCATGCATGAGGACAAGACGATCCGACAGCTACTCGAGGCGCTCACGGCCAAAATCGGCGAGAAAATCAATATTCGCCGCTTTGCGCGCTACGAGCTGGGCGAAGGTATCGAAAAAAAGAAATCGGACCTCGCGGCAGAGGTGACAGCGGCGCTCAAAGGCTCTTGAGTCATGACGAATGGGGCCAAGCTCACGCGGGTACTGCTCAAGCTCTCGGGAGAGGTGCTTTCCGGCGGGCCTGCCGGCAGCAGCATCGAGCCTGAGACCCTGAAAGCGATCAGCGAGGAGCTGGCCGAAGTCCACTCCAGTGGATGTCAGATCGGCATCGTCATCGGGGGTGGCAACATCTTCCGCGGCCTCAAGGGCAGCGCGAACGGGATGGACCGAACCGCGGCCGACCACATGGGCATGTTGGCGACCGTCATCAACGGCATTGCGCTCCAGGATGGGCTCGAGAAGGCCGGGGTAGATACGCGCGTCATGAGCGCGCTCGAGGTCAAGGCCGTCGCGGAGCCCTACATCCGGCGCCGAGCCGTGCGCCACTTGGAAAAGGGGCGCGTCGTGATTTTCGTCGCCGGCACCGGCAATCCGTACTTCTCCACCGACACCGCGGCCGCGCTGCGAGCGATGGAGATCCACGCCGACGCGCTCTGCAAGGCCACCAAGGTCGAGGGAATCTACGACAAGGACCCGATCCGCCACGAGGACGCCACCATGGTGCGGCGGATCAGCTACGATCGCTTCTTAATGGAGCGGGTCGGCGTCATGGACGCTACGGCGGTCGCCCTGTGCCGAGACAACAATCTGCCTGTGCGGGTTTTCAAGCTGACCGAGCCCGGGAACATTAAACGGGTTGTCATGGGCGAAGACGTCGGTAGCCTAGTGACCGCGGAGGGTTGAGCTCCGCTCGGATCGGGGAGAGCGATGCTTGCTGAAATTCTAGAAGAGCTGGGCACTTCAATCGACAAGGCGCATGAGTCTCTCAAGCGTGACCTCGCAACGATTCGCGCGGGACGAGCCAACCCCGCGATTCTCGATGGCCTTCGCGTGGACTACTACGGCTCACCGACCCCGCTCAAACAGCTCGCATCCATCTCGGTGCCCGAGCCGCGAATGATCGTGCTCAAGCCGTTCGACCGCAGCCAGATGCAGCCGATCGAAAAGGCGATCATGGAGGCTCAACTCGGCCTCAACCCATCCAACGATGGCGAGATCATCCGACTTCCGATGCCACCGCTGACCGAGGAACGCCGCAAGGATTTGGTCAAGGTCGCCCGTAAATCGGGCGAGGAGTGCAAGGTCGCGATACGCAAGGCCCGGCACGATGCCAAAGACATGATCGACAGCCTCCAAAAAGCCGGAGATGTCGGTGAGGACGACGCAGATCGCGCGCGCAAGGAGCTCGAAGAGGTCGTCAAGGGCGGTACGCAAAAGGTCGACGCGATCGTCACCAAGAAAGAAGCCGACATCCTCGAGGTCTAGCCGTCGTGCCGGATCTTAGAACGGCCTTCCGAAGTTGACGTAGAACTGGGCGCCGCCGCCCTCGTCCAGCCCGTAGGCGAAGCCGAGACGCAACGAGTACGGCTGCACGTAGCCGAGGGTGAAGTCCATCAGGATCTCGGCGCCCACTCCCTTTCGAAAGTCGTTGAGGTCGAGCGGTCCAAAATACGCATCGCCGAAGTCGAAAAACACCAAGCCGTACATGCGATCGAAGAAGATGGGCACCGTGCCAGGACCGCGGAGCACGCGCGTGAGCGGGAATCGATACTCGGTTTGAAGCAGTTGAAAGCGGTCCCCGACAATCGAGAAAGCCGGATAGCCTCGAAGGGCAACCCCCCCGAGCTGCTCGAAGTTGAGGAGCTGATCGATCAGCGAAGTATTTGGAAAGCCACCCAAGGAGAACGACCCTCGCTCTCCGCGGCTATCCTCGCCGGCGCCTCCACCGTACCGAAACGCGAGAACGTGATGCTGCGACCAGGGCATTTCGATGAACCTCTGAATGAACCAGGATGCTCGGATGCTCTTGAAACGGCTGCCGATGCCGGGATGGGCGAACGAGAGCGCCGCTCCGAGGCTGCGTCCTTCGGACGGCGTGTAGTCGTAGAGATGCCGCCGCGCGTCGTTGTAGCGCCATGAAAGGCCGATGTCGGCGTTGAGGCCCGTCGCCGGAACGATGGGCGGCGCGAAGTTGGGACTGAGCGTGCCGTTGAAGCTCGAAAGAGAGCGCGTCCAGGTAAGCCCATAGCTGGCGCTGATGCGATTCGAATGAAACGAGCGCGGGACTAGCTGAGAAATGGTGAGCCGTCCGCCGTACGCGTCCTCGACATACGGTCTGCGTCGGCCGTTGACGACAAACCCGTTTCGGGGGGTCACGCGCCGGAAGAATGAAGCCGTCAAGTCCGGAGGCATGCGGCGCAGCGTGTAGCTCACGTCCGCGTTGACATAGCCCTCGGCCAGGCTGATGCCGAGCCGCGCGTAGAGCAGATGAAACTGAGCTGCGTCCTCAGCTTCAGTGAAGATTCCGAGCTGCTGACCGAAGGCGTCTTCTTGCAGATCGATGCCCCAGAACCGCGGGTACAAGGTTCGGGCACCGGCGTAGCGTCGCGAGAGATCCGGAATCAAGATGTCAGCGTTGCTGGGTGGCGGACGGTCATCGATGTAGGGCGATGCTGGACGCCCGGTCCCGGGGTCGAGCTCGAGCAGGTAGATGTCGTATCCGCGGCTCGTGTAGCCGATGTAGGCGAGCTGGCTTCCGTCCGGGGAGGGCGCCGGGGTGTAGGCGCCGGAGACGACGTTGGTGACCTGTGACACCTCGCCACTCTCGGGTTCCCAGGTGTAGATGTTCGCGATGCCGCTACGGTCGCTCGAGAAGTAGAGCCTGCGGCCGTCGGGGGACCAGGCCGGTCCCGTATCCATGGCCCGGTCGTGGGTTACCGCCGTGATCTCGCGCGTGGCGAGGTCGATCACCTGGATGTCGCGGTAGCCCCCCTTTCGCCATGCGCTGTAGGCCACTTGGCTGCCATCGGGCGAGAACCTCGGCGTGTAGACCTGTTCGAACCGTTTGCTTTCGACGAGAAGCTCCTGCGTCCCTTCGATGTCGTCGAGGTCTGCGATCCACAGGCTCTGAGTGCTCGTGTCGTTCCGGACGTAGCTGATCCTGCGCCCGTCGGGGGAGATATCGGGGTATCGTGCGCGAAGGCCGTGGGTCAGCCGCTTTCGACCCCACGCCCCGCGCGGGTCCAGGCGGAAGAGGTCGTAGTAGTAGTAGAGGTTGGTCCTGTATGCGTCGAACGAATCGAAGTAGAGTTCGCCGTTGGGGTGCACGGTTGGGTAGCTTTCGCCTGCGCTCCGCACGATACGTTCGAGCTGATTGCCGTTCGCTAGGTTGAGCGTTCGGATCTGCGGGTCGCTTCGTCCGTCTCGCGCGTAAAAGATCAACCGCTCGTCGTCCGCGAAGCGCAGGCCGCGAACCCATTCGCCGCGAAACGTGATCCGGCGCCCCTGCTTCTCGCCATCCGCGCGGACTCGCTCTTCCACCTCCCCGTATTGCCGGCGCATGTCGTCGATCCAAAGCTCATAGAGTTCGCCGAAGGTCTTTCCCGTGAGCCGCTTGCCCATTCGGTTGACGCTGAATGGAATGGCGCGGCGCCCGTACCAGGTCGCCATCTCCCCGAGGATCTCTTCGCCATACTGCTCGACGAGCCACTTGATGAATCGTGATCCGTACAGATACCAAATGTCGCCGTGCGGCCAGTAGTCGGTCCGGTTGTTGAGCGTGTCGAAGTGCAAAATGTTGTCGTCGAGAAATGCCATCCGCATGTACATCTCGAACTGCGTCGAGCGCATTCGCCCGCCCGCCGTTTCGCGCGACTCGAGGTACGTCGCGATGCCTTCGATGATCCAACGCGGCTGGATGAGGTTCGGGGCCCACACCTTTCCCAGGATCTCGTTGATCACCGCAGGGATGCCGCCGATGTTGTCCGTGTGAAGAATGTGGGCGTGCTCGTGAGTCACCAGGACCGTCAACCAGTCGTCGAAGTCACCGAGCACCGAGAGGTCGTCGGGCGCGCTCACGTAGAGCCGGATCGCGTTGTAGTGCAGTGGCGTGGCGTTGCCGTTCGCGGCGTCGATCTCGTCGGTGAGGACAATCTGGACGCGCTTCTTCGGCTGATGGTCGAGCAGGGGCGCCATACTTGCGTTGGCCCGCTCCGCGATCGCCAGGACCCGCCTCGCCACCAATGCCAGCGGCTCCGGGTAGCTCACCTCGAAATGCTCGCTTCGGACCGTCCGCCAGCGCCTGGACAAGTCCTTGGTCTGAGCTTCCGCTGGTATAACCCCCAAAAGCCCCAGCAGAAAGGCCATCGCAGCCACCCCGCGGGCCATCCTAGACTTTCTAGCATGGGCCTCGAAAGAACCCATAACGGCCTGTTTACTCTCCCCTCTAGGCGAAAGGCTTGACCAGACGCATCGCCACCTCCTAGCCTTAAACGTAATTGGGGGCGGGGTTTCGTTAAAATGGGGTCTGAGCGAGGGGAATTAGTCATTGAGGGTCTGACGTTGCCGTTGGCGCTGCGTTTCATCTCTGGGAAGTACCAGGGCGGAGAGTTCCCTCTTCCTGATGGCGGCGACATCGTCATTGGGCGATCCAGCGAGCTCGACATGGTCCTGGTCGAGGACATGGTCTCCCGACGCCACGCGAAAATTTCCGTCGAAAGCGGGGACATCTTCTTGGAGGATCTCGGTTCGACGAACGGGAGCTTCGTCAACGGCGAGAAGATCTCTCGAACCAAGCTCGGTGAGGGTGACCGCATTTTGATCGGCACGAGTATCATCAAGGTCGTCGCCTCCGATGGGTCTGCCTCGGTCCAGGACGCCAAGGCCAAGATGGATGCTGCCTACGCCAGCGCGCGCCCATCTCCAGGAAGCACCATGACCGGCTCCATCGCCGAGGTGGCGCTGCCCGACCTGCTTCAGCTCTTCTCCGCTTCCAAGAAAACGGGCGTCTTGCAGATCACGACCGAGACCGACGTTGGCTCGATCTACCTCGAAGAAGGCATGGTCCAGTTCGCGGTCGTCAACGGTGACGAGTCGGTGCCGCCCGAAAAGGCGTTTTATCGCGTGCTCGTATGGGACAAGGGCACCTTTGACCTGCTTCCCAAGGTAGAGCGCAGCTTCCCGACGGAAATTCAGGGCAGCGTCGAAGGCCTCCTCATGGAGGGGATGCGACAGCTCGACGAGATGCGCCGCCTCGGAGATGCGCTGCCGCCGCTGCAATCCCTGATCAGCGCGGCTTCACCGATGCCGCTGCCGCTTCGCGACGCGTCACCCGAAGAGCTGGACGTCATTCAGCTGGCGCTCGACCACGACACCCTGGTCGACTTGATGAACCACGCCGGAAAACCCGATCCGGAAGTCGCGGACATCGTCGTCGCCCTCTTGGAAAAAGGCTACCTGATCAGCGAGTGACTCGCCGACCGCGGGCCGCCACAGCGTCGACCGCGAAATCGCAGCTCGCTATACTTTCCGAAAATACTGGCGCAGCGCTTCATACGCGTTCATCAGCGAGTTGTTGAGCTCCTGCGCAGCTTCATGCCGCTCCGGGTGCCCTTCGTGCTTTTCGGGGCTGTATCGCTCGCGAAGCCGCTTGTACGCACGTTCGATTTCCGGCCAGGTTGCGCCCGGGCTGAGCTCCAGATTTGCCAAGTACTGCCGGATTCGCTTCCAGGTAGGCTTCGACCGGCTGGGGACCCGTCCGCCGTGGCGGTTGGCGCGCTCCTGCAGAAGCTCTTCGTCGCTAAGGGCCGCGAGCTTTCTCCCCGAGGGGCCGAACTTTCCGTCGCTGAGCCGAGTCATGACCTGGCAGGGCCATGGAGCGTCAGCAGGCGCACGAGCAGGTCTTCGGAGTACTTGGTCAGCTTCGTGAATGCGACGCCCATGCCAGGGGGATCATCCTGCACGCGAACCACCTGGCCTGCGCCTTCAATCGTTTCGACCTCGTCCATGATCACCGTGAACGTCAGGTGAACCTCCGTCCCGACCGGCATAGGCTCCCTGGAGCGAATGAAGACCCCAGACCTCGACACGTTCGTCACGTACTCGTGCACGAACGCATCGAACGACTCGAACTCTTTGTTGATCGTGACCCGCTTTTCGCTGCGCTGGCCGTCGTCATTGTTCATCGAAACGTCAGGCTCCCGTGAGGTCGAATTGCTCCAGATGATAGTCGTTTCTCGGCTTCAGCTCGATGCGCCTCTGAAACCGCTGTGCTGCCTCGGCGACCGACGCCTTTTCCTCTCGATCGAGCATGTCGCAGACGGCAGGGTGGGCGCTGATGACGATCTTGTAGCCGGGTAGGGCGTCCCGCTCGCGCCGCATCTGTCTGAAGATCTCGTGGCAGACAGTTTCTTTCGACTGAAGAAGGCCGGTCCCATCGCAAAAGAAACAAGGCTCGTACAGCGTTCGCCCCAGGGATTGCCGAGTCCGCTTTCGAGTCATTTCGACGAGGCCCAGCTCGCTGATGCGAACCGCCGTCGTCCTAGACTTGTCGTCCTTGAGCACAGTCAGAAGCGCCTTGAACACTTTCTCTCGATGGGCGTGCCGCTCCATGTCGATGAAGTCGAGCACGATCAGGCCGCCGATGTTACGGAACAAGAGCTGATACGCGATTTCGCGGACCGCCTCTAGGTTGGTCTGCAAGATCGTCTGTTCGACATCCTGCCCCTTGCCCGTGAACCTCCCGGTGTTGACGTCGATTGCAGTCAACGCTTCGGCTTGGTCGAACACGAGATGTCCACCCGAGGGGAGCTGAACTTTACGCGAGAGCGCACGCGTAATCTCTTCCTCGATGCCATACTCGTCGAAGAGCGGTTCGTAGCCTTCGTAGAGCTGCACATCGTTCGCGCGCTCTGGCAGAAAGAGCGTCAAGAAATCCTTGAGTCGCTGGTATTCGTCGCGGTCGTCGATCACGATTTCGTTGACGTCTTCGGTGAAGAGATCCCGCGCCGATTGAATTACGAGATCGGGCTCCTCATGGACTAGCGCAGGCGTCTTCTTCACCGCGTCGCGAGCGGTTTGCGTTTGTTCCCAGAGCTGTACGAGGTAGCCGATGTCCGCCTTGAGCTTTTTCTTGGTGAGCCCTTGTGCGAGCGTCCGGACCACCACGCCACCGTGCGGCGGCTTTACCGAGTCGATGACCTCTTTGAGCCTGCGTCGCTCTCGATCGTTGCCAATGCGCTTCGAGACTCCGACATGGTCCACGGTGGGCATGAACACGACGTATCGACCGGGAAGCGCAACGTGGCTCGTGACGCGCGCGCCCTTGGTGCCGATCGGTCCCTTGGAAACCTGGACCATGATCTGCTGGCCCTCGTTGAGAAGGTCGCGAATCGGCGTCTTTCGCGAGACCCGGTTTCGTCGCCCTTTGGAGGCAGTTTTCTTGTCCGCGCCTTCGGCTTCCTCTTCAGTGCCGGGCGCCGCTTGGAGGTCCTCCACGTGCAGGAACGCCGCACGGTCCAGCCCCACGTCGATGAAGGCCGCTTGCATTCCTGGTAGGACACGCGTGACTCGGCCGAGGTAGATGTTGCCCACGGGCGAGCGATGATGCCGCCGTTCGACGTAGAGCTCGCGGAGCACACCGTCCGCGATGAGACCAACACGCGTTTCTCCAATGTCAACGTTGATCAGAAGTGTGTTTTTCGACATTCTTGATTCCGTATTCAGCGACCCTGGTCATCAAACAGGCTCGACCGAGCGGCTCGGCCGGAAGAGCGATTCTGGACGAAGCGACGGTCCCGTCGCGGCATCGAGTGCCGAGCGCGCAGGACCGTCATGGGGATTCCTCGGAAGCGTCAGTTCTTCTCGAAGATCTGCTCGATTTCGGCCTGCGTGTTCTCTTCGCTATCGGAGCGCGCCACCGCGATCTCCTTCACGACCAGATTGCGCGCAGTCTCGAGCATCTTCTTCTCGCCGAACGACAGCGACTTGTCGACCTGGAGCCGATAGAGGTCACGCATGACCTCGGCCACATCGAAAACCGAGCCGGTCTTGATCTTGTCCATGAAACCGCGGTATCGGCGGTTCCAGGTCTGGTTGTCGAAGACGACGGGCTGCTCGGCGAGCAGGGCGAAAATCTCTTTGATGTCGGTTTCCGAGATCGGAGGCCTAAGGCCCACCTTCTTCGCCTGGGCGACCGCCACCCGGATTCGGTCGTTGTTCTTCGCATCCAGGGGCCTCAGCACGTAGAACTCCATGGTCGCTGTGCCGATTTTCCGCTCCTCGATCGAGACGACCTCGGTAACGCCCTGTTTGGGATAGATGGCCTTATCGCCAACCTTGAATTCGTATGTTCCCGGTTGCATCGGGACTCCTTATGTTTCCAAAAACTTGCCCTTACGCGTCATTTCCACGCGTTGGGTTGAACGGGCGCTGCGCAGTGATTATTTCCCGCCTCAGCGTCGCACTTCGCGCGTCCCCGCTCTTTCGATGCAGCCGAGTCGGAGCCCAGCTGGGGTGAAATGTAGGCCTAGGGCGCGTCTCGGTCAACGCGATCTCAGGCTTCGTCGGGGCGCGAACGATCTCGAAGTCGGCGCTTGGATCGCATTCGAAACCTCGCTTTCCCAATTTTCTTCAGCTTTTCAGCGTGGGCTGATAAACAGACGTTTCTCAACGATTACAAGGTGTTGAAAGCCGACGTTGTAAAATATTTCGCTCAAATAGAGCAAAGTTATGTATAATTCATGTGCGCTTCCGCTTGACACGTGAAGTGACGTGACAATACGGTACGTGCACCTGCAATATTGACCCACCTT
>RCNF010000582.1_pt1 | contig 18789 bp, 16 predicted proteins | sample 2041311 | NCBI WGS metagenome assembly RCNF01 (sample SAMN09708228, study PRJNA481090) | Marine sediment metagenome, whole genome shotgun sequencing project. | biome: marine sediment; feature: ocean; material: sediment; isolation source: Sewage treatment plant 2 marine sediment (STP2) ... | reverse complement strand
GGGCGGGCGGGGGGGCGGGAACAAAAACGCCCCGCCCCGACTGTTTAAGTGAGGCGACACAAAAGCCGATGCCCGATAGAGTCAGGCGAGTCGCACGGAAGGGTTGAGCAATGCGAAGGTTATTGGCGATGGCGGTGTTGGTGCTAGCGCCAGCCCTGGCTACCCCACCGGCGGGAGCAGTCAACGGCCCGCAGCCCTTTGTCGACGGGTTCCATATACCTGCCGAAACCGACATGGTCGCCCCGGTATTCGACACCAACGCACGCAGCATCGCGGCCCTCGATGAATTCTCCGGCGACCCTCTGCAGATCGTTGTATGGCCAAACGATGTCCGCCGCTACTCGCAATCCGGTGACCGCATTGGCGTATACATCTGCACTTGGGCCGAAGCGACGGGCGGTGTCGACGTTCATGCAGCGGCGATGGTGCTCAACAATGAAGTAACCACCTTCTATGAAGGCCTATCCGACGGGGCGTATAGCCCACTGTTCATCGCCCGCAAGGTGGTGAACGCAAGCGGGTTCTATTCGTGTGCCGATGCCATGACAGCAGCGGCCGAAAACAACCCGCTGTGGAACGACGATGGCGCCCTAGGAGTCCTCGACAACACCTCGAATGCCGGTCTCGCCGGCCCCGGTTTCTACTGCAATAACTGTGAAAACCTGAGCAACCCAGTGTTCCCTGGCAACAAACGCTGGGCCGTCGTCGAAGGTGGCTCGGTGCAAGCTGTCGGAACCCGGCCGGCACACATCACCACGGCAGCCCATGAAGTCGGCCACACGATTAGCTTTCCCCATTCCTACTCGGGGGAAACGGTCAACGAGTACGACAATCCCATCGACTACATGAGCGGCAATCTCGATGCAATCACGGGTGGGCGGGCTGACAATCCCTACAGTTCTCTTGCCTTCAACCGCTATCGCGCCGGGTGGGTCAATCCGGCCGATGTTGTCTTCTACAGCGGGGGGGTCACGGATCTGACCCTGGCCCCGGTAGGTGTGGACGGGACCCAGATGGTGATCCTGCCGAGCGGCTATCCGTATTCGTTTGTTACTCTCGATGCCCGTCTCAACTCGGTCCTCGACCCCATTCCAGATGAGTACGAAGGAGTGAGCGCCCACTACATCGAGCAATGGTGCGAATTCACCGACCTATCGGGTGCTACCTACATCGACGCATGCGGTGGTCTTTCGTCCCGGCCCTACACCTATCCGCCGTCCCCGTTTGGTACCAATCACGTGACAGCCGTCGGCAGCAGCACTGACTTTGACGTGGACCAAGGCGAGTCGCTGTTGGCACAGGGATCTCGACTCAAGGTTCTCTCCGAGACAGCAGAGGGACTCTCGATTCGACTTATCGGTTTCGATGACATCGCTGTTTCGGTATTCCTCGACGACATCTTGTGGCTCGCCGAATCCGGCATTACAAAGGGCTGCGCCGACACCAGTTATTGCCCGACCGACTTTGTCACCCGTGGCCAGATGGCCGCCTTCCTAACCAGAGCTCTTGGCTATACCGACGTCGGTACGGGCAACCTGTTTGCCGATGATGACGGATCGATATTCGAGCCTTCTATTGACAAGCTGGCGACCGCCAAGGTGACAAAGGGATGCAATCCGCCGATCAACGACGAATTCTGCCCTGATGCGTTTGTGACTCGCCAGCAGATGGCCGCTTTCTTGGTTCGTGCGCTCGGTTTGACCGACGACGGTGGCGGCAACAACTTCACCGACGACGACGGCAGCATCTTCGAGGCAGACATCGCCAAGCTGGCGACCGCGGGCATCACCAAAGGCTGCAATCCGCCAGACAACACTCAGTTCTGCCCATTTGCTCACGTCACTCGCGAGCAAATGGCTGCATTTCTGAGACGTGCTCTGGGTTGAGCAACGCTACAGCCAGCTAGCCCCTGACAAAGGCGAGCTGGATCTCGAGAAGACCGACATCGGCGATCCCGAGGACCGAGAATCCGGTTGGCTTCTCGATGCCGTAGTCAACAAGTGCGATCTCTATCGACCCGACGACCACCATGGTTCCTTCAACGAGCGATCCCTCGATGTCCAGGGTGACCGGCTGAGTAACCCCATGCAACGTCAAGTCACCCGACGCCGTGGCTGTGATGGTCGCTCCCGGCGTTGGAGCAACATCGAGCTCGATGGGGCTGGTGAGCACAAAACTGGCACTGGGGAAACTGCCCGTCTCAAGACCGCGGGTCCGCATAGCACCGTCCCGCTGCGACCTGTCACTTTGCAGCGTGGTCATGTCGACAACAACCGACAGATCAGTAACAGAGGTCCCGGAGTAGCTCAGTGAAGCCTCTATGTCGCTGGTGCGACCGACCGCGGTGATGGCACCCAAACTCGCCAACTCCTCCTCGATTCGGTAGCCAACAAACGAAACGCTGTCATCAGCCATCCAGGCACCATCGATACCGGCAGTCGCGGTGGGAGCTGCGGTGGTGTTGGCTGCCGCCGTTGTCGACGTTGCAGTCTCTCCCCCACCGACCGTCGTGGTGGTTTCACCCGTGACTGCGGCGACGGCGCCTTCGATCGTTGCGGGAGGTGGGGCGTCGCTCCGCAGCAAGAAATACCAGACGGCGCCTGCCAAGACAACGGCGGTTGCTACGGCGGCGATCAGAATGTTGCGCTTGTTCAAATGGGTGTCCTTCCGCTTTTGGCCAGAGCGACTGGTCGCCCGCTCCCTGAGTCGCTTTCAACGTCAGGCAGCGGCAGGCCATTCCCCTCCAAGAAGGACGGCTGCGCTCAAGGAACTCACGAGGGTGAGTTCCCCGCAGTTCGTTGCATTGCAACGATCAATACGTTCGAGGACTCTATATCGGTTCGCGCTCGTTCGATGACGCCTGCGGGAGGTCTTCTTGGTTATGGATTCAGCCCAGACTCGGTTGTCCTAGAGACTGAGCTGCGCCAGGGCGACCTCATCGACCACAAAGCTTGCCAGGATTGCATCGAGGGCCTCGAGATCGGCGTCGGTCACCACAACAACCTGCAGGATCATCAAGACCTCAGATCCCGGCGTCTCGGCCGCCAACACCACAAATATGGTGTCAGTTCCATCACAGTCGGTCCATAGGTCATAGGCGCCCGTATACAGCTCATCCGAGTACTCAGTGCGACTGTCGTACGTACACGCAAAGGCAAAGTCGTTGGTGTCCAACAAAGACCCGACAGTCTCTGTCGCCGGCAGACTGGTAGAAGCCCCAAAAAAGAAGCCCGCCGTAGTCCAACCTGATTGCCATTCCTCGATGTTGTACGCGGCACTCATTGATATACCGACCGGCTCGTCCTCCAGAGACCAGCTACCGTCGAGAACAGTATCGGTCCACGCCGAGGGGGCATCGACGCTCATAATGCCATCAACCTCGACAACCGTCGTGTACGAGTCGTAGCCAACGGCATTCGCCTCGGTATTAACCACCTCGTCCTCGAGCTCGGTGGCAAACGAATACGAGGCTTCCAGGATCTTGTCGGTGTTGAGAGTCCCTTCGAGGAAGACATCGTCCGAACCGCGGTAGACCTCTACGCTCAGAGGATCACCCGCACCGTGTGATCGGAGGATGTCGCAGTAGTCCGCCATCGTGCCATCGGTCGCGGGAATGAGTCCCTCGATAAGCGTCACGAGGTCGCCCGATTCGATCCCACCGAGATCGGCGGCACTACCCGACGCAACCGAAGAAACCCAGATCCCCGAGAACGCACCGTCGTAGAAGGCCTGACCGTTGATGCCAACAGACGTTACATCCTCACCATCGACGAGGCGGGGCAGCACCTGCAGCACCTCATCACGACCTATCGCAAATGACTGACCCTGGCTGTCCCCGGCATAGTTGACCGCAACGATCGCCCCATCCTCAGAAACGATCGGCCCACCGGAGTTTCCGGGAAGAGTATCGGCTGAGTGTTCGATAACGCTGTCGACCGATGCCCAGTCAGATTCGCCATCGGCGTTCTCCTTTGAAATGATCCCGTCAAGAAGCGTGTATTCATCATTGCCGAGGGGGAACCCGGCCGCATAGATTGCGGTCCCAACGGTCACGTCACCTTCGTACCAATCGAGGTACGGAAATCCATCGCCGTCGACATCAATGACCGCTAGGTCGGAGCACTCCGAAACACCAAGAACACGTGCATTGCGGGGTTCGTCTTCGCCGTCGACATATACATGGAGGAAGGCCGCACCCGTCACCACATGGTTGTTGGTCACCGCGATGCCAGACTCATCTATGAAGAACCCGGAACCGGACCCGGCCGCGTTGTATTGCTGGCCGTACTCAGGATCGGAAAAACTTCCCTCAGCAACAATCCGGACGATGGCCCCACGAACATCTTCGAGGCTATCGACAGCACCACTACTGCTCGGTGGTGTCTTGGTCGGCTCCGTTGTGTCGGTACCGGATTCACCAGCGGTTGTGGATGCTGCGCTGGCGGTCGTTGTCGTCTCTGCCTCCCCACCGCATGCCGCCAGGGCAAGCGCCGCGGCGAGGAGAAGAGTCGTGATCCTGCTGGCCTTCATGTTGATTCTCCAACTAAGTTGAGTCCGGAGCTGGCCACGTGGAACACGGCGCTCCCACCGTTTTTATCGGCAAGAACCTTTGAAACCAAAGTCCCCATTTCGGATCGTTTCCGGTAGCTACAGGAATGACCCCATACTGCCGATCACAACATGGGCATCACGACCCCTGGACAAACGCGGTAGCCAACCAACTCGGAACTCGAGACCGCACCGAGACCCCACTGGTATGAAACGATCCCGAATCCTCACAATGCTTGCGGCCACCACTGTGCTGACCGCCCTTGTCGCGGCGGTCCCCGCCGCTGCCGAGCCAACCGTGTACCTGGACGAGCCCTACTCCGAATCCCCCGCCACGTGGACCAGCACCTGGTTTGACGCCGACATCGGCACCAGGAACCGGGTCACAACCATCTCGGACGGCTCTGATGGCACTGGTATCAAGGTGTCCATACCGGCGGGCTCCCATTTTGGTTCAGCAATGCATTGGCAATTCGAAGATCAGGGAATCAAAGATCCGGAGGAGCTGTACTTCCGCTACTACCTGCGCATCCCCGATGGCTTCACAAACTATGGTCGTGGCAAACTCCCCGGCCCAGCCGGTCTTTACTCGGGTTCCGCACGAAACAACATCAAACCGTCCGACTCCCAACCCGGCTGGTCGGCGCGGATGTTCTTCTCCCCCACCTATACCTCGCGTGATTCCGACTACACCCAGCTTGGCTTCTATGTCTATCACCGTGATCAGGCATCGGACAACGGCGACCTCATTCTGTGGGATGACCAGACCGGAACGCTCCGCCACGACGCATGGTATTGCGTCGAAGGGCACGTAGACATGAACACCCCTGGTGTTGCAAACGGACTCCTCGAAGGCTGGGTTGATGAACAGCTTGCGTTCTATCAGGATGACCTCAAGTTCCGAGGTTCATCCGACGCCGCGATCAACGTCAAGAGTTTCTGGTCTGACGTCTACTACGGCGGCGACGAGAACGCCCCGGGAAACCTCTCGTTCGATCTTGATTCGCTCGTCTTGAGCAGCGAGCGGATCGGGTGCGGTGACAATCCGATTGGCGGTTTCCGTGACACTGGCGCCAGCGTCCACAAGCCCAATATCGAGAAACTGGCCTACGCTGCAATCACCAAGGGATGCAACCCGCCACTCAATGACCTCTACTGCCCCGACAGCTCTGTGACGCGGGGCCAGATGGCAGCATTCCTGACTCGAGCACTCAGCCTGCCGGCGTCGTCCACGAACCATTTCACCGACGACGACGGCTCCCTGTTTGAGCCGAGCATCAACGCGCTGGCCGCTTCGGGAATTACCAAGGGATGCGGCGGCGGAGAATTCTGCGCCGACCGTAGCGTAACCAGAGGTGAGATGGCCGCCTTCTTGGATCGGGCGCTATCGCTGCCAGCAACCACTCCCAATTGGTTCGTCGACGACAACGACTCAATCTTCGAAGCCGCTATCGATCGGCTCGCCGCGTCCGGAGTCACAGCCGGGTGCAACCCACCGCTGAACACCGAGTACTGCCCTCACGGAAACGTCACCCGCGGTCAGATGGCATCCTTCCTCAGCCGGGCGCTCAGCCTCCCGAATCCGCCCCCGCCACCACCGGGCTACACCCCACCGACGGTCCCTGCCGGCTTTGATGCAGTCGTACCGTTGGGCTGGTCAATCCAGGAAGTGGCCGACTCACAACCCACCGGCGCCCGCATCTTCATAGAAGCCGGTACACACCTGCGCCAGCAGGTCGTGCCAAAAGCCGGCCAGGAATTCGTCGGTGAACCAGGAACATTCATGGACGGCGTCAACGAGGCCGCGTATGCCTTTACCGGCACCGCCAACAACGTGATCATCCGCGGTATCGAGGTCAAGAACTACACATCCGCGATCAACAAGGGGGCCATCAACGCTGAGGGTACCGGTTGGCTGATCGCCGATTGCGAGGTCTATGACAACGCCTCCGTCGGGATCTCGATCCGGGGTGGCTCCACGATCTCAAACTGCTACGTCCACCACAACAACGCTCCCGGCATCTACGTAGATGGCGGGGCCAACGCAGTTATCGACGGCAATGAAATCGCCCACAACAACGACGACCCGACATCGCGCGCCGCCGATCTCGCCGGGGCGAAATTCCTGGCAACAGCGAACCTCAAAGTCACCAGCAATCACGTTCATGACAACCACGGGTCGGGTCTGTGGACATACAAGGACAACACCGACGCCTACTTTTCGGGCAACGTCATCGAGAACAATTGGTACGCCGGGATCAATCACGACCAGAGCTTTGCGGTCACTATCACCAACAATCAGTTCACCGGCAATGGGTCAATCGCCGACGCAGCAGACAAGTTCTACAACGGTGCCGTACAGATCACTGGGCCGAATGCGACAGTGACCAACAACGTCATGAACGGGAACCACAACGCGGTTGTCGTCATCGGCTACGGCCTTACCGGAGCCCTAACTCCGCAAGGCACCATCGTTACCGGGAACACGATCACCAACTCAGGGAATACGGGTTTGGTCACCAACGGTGAGCTAACGGTATTCGACTCAGCCAACTTTGACTACAACACGTATCAGTACAGCGATACCACAACTTCTAGCTGGGTCTGGGACCAGGGAGGAGCCACCAATTGGGATGGCTGGCGCTCCCGCCGCAACGACCCCAATGGCACCCTGTCGACGCCGTAGCCCCGATTAGTGATCAGCTGGCGACTCGTATCTGTGGTGGCCCGGGGTGACGAGCAGGAACGCCAAGCTGGGGGAACTCGGGGTCGGACTCCCATCCGTATTTGAGGGCGAGGTTCTCGTAGTCTCTCCGATAGATGATTCGACACCTCACGTCGGGATAGAACTCTCGGAGCTTGCGTAGCTTGCCGTTCTTCTTCGTGCACAGGCCTTGTTTCATGACCGTCAGCTCGATGTATTCGTCGGTCTCGGGCAGGTAGAAATCCGGGGCAAAGAACTCGGTAGGCCTGCCCTGATCATCAAAAGCGATCGGGAATTGATGTGGCTCGTGGAGCCAATTGATGCCGTAGCTGTCGAGGAGCGAGGCGAAGTGCTGTTCGGTGGAGTTGGCCCAAACCGGCTCTTGCTGATGGACCACACGGATATCGCGGTTGCCAACGGTCTTCGCCACAGCCCCTCCTGGGAGTTCGCTGTAGCTTTCCTGTCGGCAAATCCGCTAGTTGCGCAAGCAGACCCGGTCAGCCCTTCTTCTTCACTTCGACAACGCCGATTGGATCCGTGATGCTCGTGTGGCCGTCATCCCATTTGATCTCGTAGGCGTGACCGCTCTTGCCAACAATCTTGCCTTCTGGGGATGGTTGCCCGACCTTCTTGGTCATCCGGCGAACCCTGGTACCTGGTTTCAACATCTTGACCTCCTTGGGTGCCTTCGCTCTAAAGGATATGCCGCCTGGCCCCACTGTGGGACCGGCCGAACGTCCTTTGTTTAGGCATGAGACATGCGATCCCACGTCAGGGGGATTGGCATAGACCCCGTTGGCTCACAGAAGAGGCCCCGCCGATTGGCGGGGCCTCTTCCTTTCGTGGTGGAGGTGGGGGGAATCGAACCCCCGTCCTATGAGATATCAGCGCCGGCATCTCCGAGCGCAGCCATCAGCGAGTTTTCGTGCCTTGGGACTCTGTTGGCAAGTTTCCCTAGGCCTTAGTCAGTTAAGTCTTGACCCACCGGTCCTGTCTTCCCAGGTGGGAGCACCCTGCATTGCGTTGCCCGGATCCGGTGAGGCAGGGACCCCCCGGGCGGACAGGCGCCTTATTTAGGCAGCCAGTGCCATTTCGTTGTCGGCACGTATTTGTTTCCCGGCAATTTAACGAGGACTCCGGGGTTCCTCGGCTCGCTTCCGACACCTCAACCCTCACAGTCGAAACCGTGTCACCCCCACGAATGGAGTACGGGTTGTATTCCGTCACACCAGATTACCTCACTATGAGCGCTGACGATATCGGTTTGGCAGAAGTGCTTTGATTCTCAATCATCACTAGCGTGCGTTTACAGTCGGTTCGGGTGCACCAGGAACCTCGGAAAGGGCATAGCAATGACAAGCCAGCGACGCGTCTACTACGCAGCCAGCCTGCTCAACGAGGCGGAACGCGAACTCAATCTCAAGGTCGTGTCAATGATCCACGGCCTAGGTTTCTCCACTTGGTTCCCCCAAGAAGATGCCGGCCTTCTGTCGGATTTGATTGAAGAAGACGGAATGAGCCTGATCGAAGCACGCGAACACATCTTCCGACTCAACATCGCAGCAGTGAAGGAAGCCGACGTGGTGGTATTCGTCCTCGATGGACGGGGCCCTGATGAAGGGGCCTGTATCGAAGCCGGGATCGCCTGGGGAATGCACAAGAGAGTCATTGCCCTCAAGACAGATTTTCGGGATGGCGAACATGGCGGCAACAACCTCATGATCGATGGAATCGTGACCGACGTTGCTGGTTCGATCGACGAACTGCGCCACCTCCTCTCTATGGAAACGATCGTTGATCTAACCGGTCCCGAGCCAGTGGTCACCGTCCGCCATCGAGAAGAAGAAGCCGTCGCAGAATCCGTTGAGATCATTCCCGAGTCCTGACAGGCGCGACGCGCTGAACTCGCCCTTACATTCAGACCCGGGCATACTTACGTCATGAACGAAATCGAGCTGAACCCGACAACAGATGAAGTCGATGCCACTGACGCTGACCCCGACAAGACCCGACGAAACTGGAACGGGCCTCTCCTGGCGGTGATTGCCCTGATGCTTGCTGGTGTTCTCGCCATCCAGATCATCCAGCTGCGCGAGTCCGGCGATCTCAGCACCAACATGGCCGCACTCGCTGAGGACGTCACCGACCTCAAGCCGCTGCGACGCGACGTCGATCTGCTTGGCGATCAGCTTGCTGCTTTGGACGGTCAAATCGCCGCTGCAGTCAATGCCGTTGGTGCCTCCCCCGCTTCCATACCAACCCAAGGCTCCGACGGCAGTCTCCCCATCTTCCAGGACAGCGGCAACGACCCCGCCGTCCTCGGCGAGATGACCCTGGCAACCATCTCAGGCCCGGAGTACTACTCAGGCACCAACGTCAGCTTTGAAGCGGCTGACGGTAAGGCCCGTGTCTGGATGGTCTGGGCCCATTGGTGTCCCTACTGTCAGGCGGAGCTACCCGAGCTTGAAGAGTGGTACCCGGCCAACGCGTCACGATTCCCTAACGTTGAGCTGATCACGATCACCTCCGCGATCGATGACACCAGAGACAACCCACTGCTGCCTTACCTCGATGCGGAGCAGTTCCCATTCCCGGTCATCGTTGACGAAAGCGGCGCGACCTCACAGCTGTTTGGCACCGCGGCATTCCCGTTCTGGGTGGTCACTGATGCGCAAGGTACAGTGATGCTCCGCGTGGCGGGCGCCCTGGATATCGCAAGTGTTGATCAGATCTTTGCGCAGCTCGAAACCATGGCCGCAGAGACATAGGGAGCACACCGAAGGGCTGTTAGCGGGCTCTGCGCTGCGCACGATCCATCTCGCGCTTTTCCATCCGCTCTCTGATTTTCTGCCGCTTGTCGTAGGTGCGCCGACCTTTTGCGAGAGCCAACTCGACTTTGGCCTTGCCATTCTTGAAATAGACCTGGAGGGGAACGAGGGTAAGACCCGCCTCGTTGACTTTGATGAGAAGTCGGTCAATCTCGCGTCGGTGCAGCAATAGTTTCCGGGGTCGCTCAGGGTCGTGGCCGCCGCCGGTAGCAAAACCGTAGGGAGCGATGTGGGCCCTCTCCAGCCAGATCTCACCGTTGCGGATATCGCCGTATGCGTCTTTTAGCACGATCTGGGCATCACGGAGGCTCTTGACCTCAGACCCGCGGAGCACGATGCCGCATTCGAACGTGTCAACGATCTCGTAATCGTGGCGGGCGCGGCGATTCCTGGCTACGACCTTCTCGCCCGCCATCAGCAGCACGCATCCATTAGAGATAGCCCGCAGGGTTGACCGGCGATCCAAACAGACGAACCTCAAAGTGGAGATGGGGTCCTGTCGACAAACCTGTCGATCCCACGTATCCGATGATGTCACCGGCCCCGACCTGATCACCGTACGAAACGTTGAAACTTGATTGATGTGCGTACAACGTGGTCATGCCCCCACCGTGGTCGAGAATGATGGCGTTACCGTAACCGCCGTATGACGAAGCCAGGATGACCCGGCCCGCTGCTCCTGCCTTGATTTCTTGCCCGTACCCTGCGTTCATGTCGACCCCGGAGTGCATCCGGGAGTAGCCGAGAATGGGATGGACTCTCATCCCAAACGAAGAGGTGATCGCACCAGGCACCGGCCGGACCAGTATTCCCGGAGCTTCACCCTCCTTGGACGCTTCCTGCTCAATCAATCGCTCGACACGTGCTTGCTCGGCTTCGAGGCCGTCGAGCTCGACGCTGAAGTCAGTGATGGCCTCATCCACCGCATCTAGCTTCGCCGCTAGTGATGCAAGCTGCACGGCAACCGCCTCTGCCTTCTCTGTCTGATCGGCGACAAGCACTGCCAAGGCATCCTCGACAACCTCGAGGGCATCAATCTGCTCGTTGACATCGACCTCATCGGCCTTGATGAGCACCTGTTGCCGCTCCTCCTGGGTCTGCAGAGACTCGAACTCCAACATGGCCCGGTCATTGTCGGCCGTTATGTAAGTCAGATATTGCAGACCTATGTAGACATCGGTCACCGACGATGCGGAAAAGGTGACAGTCTCCCGGCCGTCGGTCGCCCCCACATAGGCTGCCACAACCAACTCTCTGGCGTTCTGGCGAGAATCATCTAGGCGGCCTCGTGTCTCCGCCAACGCCTGATAGGACTCTTGAAGTTGGATGCGAAGACCGTCAAGCACGCCCTGCTGCTCCACCTTGTCCTGCTGGGTGTCGGCCAGATCGCTCTGCGTGCCCAGCAGGTCTGCCTGTTTCAGCTCCAGGTCGTCACGAGTCTTGACGATATCGGAGACCACAGCCGTGCGCGAGACACTGGCGTCCGAGATCTGGGAGTTGATCGATTCGATCCGTCGGTTGACTTCTGCAAGGTCGTCGTTGAGGTCATAGGCACCGGCAACACCCGCCGGTATGACCAATGCCACGATCACACCCAGCAGGGCAAGACGCTTCATGTTCGCACGTATTTGTGGACAGTCAGCGAGATGCCACTGCCAATAATGCCGACGATCGCACCGAACGCGATGATCAAAAGACCACGGTTCACCAAAAAGGCATTGGAGATCTCGAGCCGTAGAAAGTCGGGTAGGTCCGAGAGTCGATCGAGGGCCAACCGATACAGACCAACGCCGGCAGCTACCGCCAGAACCGATCCGAATACTCCTTCGACGACCCCCTCGATAAGGAACGGGGTTCGGACAAACCAGTTGCTGGCACCGACCAACTGCATGATCTCCAGTTCCTCACGGCGCGCATAGATCGCCATGTGAATCGTGTTGGCAATCAGGGCGATGGCGGCAGCCCCTAGGGCGATAGCGAGAACCCAGAAAAAGATGCGCAAACCATCCCGGATGGCCGCGGTCTGTTGCACAGCGCCGCTGGCAGATAGCACGTCGGTTATCCCCGGCGAGTTGGTGAGACGCTGGGTGATGGTGTCGTAGTCGTTTAGATCAACCGGCCTCACTCGAAGCGACGCCGGGATGATCGATGGATCATCTTCGATGATCTCAAGCATGCGTTGATCGTCGGCGAACATGCGTTGTGCCTCTTCCACCGCCTCGTTGGGGGTGAAGTAGATGACCTCAGCTACTTCGGGCCAACTTCTGATCTCGGCCTCAAGACCTTCGACATCGCGGAAGTCCTTGGCGACGTAGCCAATCACCCGCACGTCTTCTTGCCATTGCTCGGAGTTGACCTTCGCTATCTCACCAAAGATGAGGGTACCGAACGTCAAGAACAACGATACAAAGACGGCGAGCACCGCACCGAGCACCACAAGACCGTTGCGGCGAATGTTGTTGAACGCTTCATTGAGCACATATGTGATCCTCATCAGGCATCACTCTCCGTGCTCTTGACTTCTTGGGGCATTTCTTCCGCGGGCCCCTCAGCTGTGGACGAAGCGTCCGCAGTTGCTGCAGCTTCCGCCACTTCTTGGGTTGCCGACTCAATAACCGGTTCCGGCTCAGTCTCGGCACTCGGTGCGGGGACCGTCGGCTCGGCAAGCTCGGGGGTCTCGGCTTCGTCGACCACTTCGTCGACGGATGGTTGCACGGCGTTGGATTGCACCCGAATCTCGTAAGCGCCGCTGCGCTGATCACGGATTATCCGGCCGCCGTCGAGTTGAACGACTCTACGTCTCATGGCGTCAACGATCGCATGGTCATGGGTGGCCATCACCACAGTCGTACCGGTCCGGTTGATTCGATCAAGAATTCGCATGATGCCTACCGAGGTCGCCGGGTCAAGGTTCCCGGTTGGCTCATCGGCGAGAAGAATCAGAGGGCGGTTAACAAAGGCCCTGGCAATGGAAACGCGCTGTTGCTCACCACCGGAGAGTTGCCGCGGCTGCCGATCCGCTTTGTTCGATAGACCAACCAGCTTGAGGACCTGCGGCACCTGATTGCGGACAACGTGCCGGGAGCGGCCGGTCACCTCAAGGGCAAACGACACGTTCTCGTACACGGTCTTGTTCGGCAGCAACTTGAAATCTTGGAAGACGGTGCCGATGGAACGACGCAGATGCGGCACCTTCCACGACGGAAGCGAAGAGGCATGTTTACCAGCAACCCAGACTTCTCCGCTATCGGGGCGCTCTTCGCGCATCATCAATCGGAGCATGGTGGATTTGCCTGAGCCTGAAGGACCGACAAGAAAAACGAACTCGCCCTTGGCGACATCGATGTCGACCTCTCGTAGGGCCACGACGCTGTTGTCGTAGACCTTTGAGACATTATGGAGACGGATCATGAAACTCCCTTTGCGGACCGGAGCGCACCGACCGCAAGAGTCTGTTTACTTCTTCCCTTTTCTCCGCCGCCGGTGCGGAATGCTAACTGTGTTCGGGAGATACACCAAGGCTATTGAATACCGCGCCACGGCAGCTTCCTACAGAAGCTCCAGCTCAGTCCTCTTCATTGGCTCTGCGCCAATGAAGGTAGGCGTCGATGAAGGCATCAATATCACCGTCGAGGACACCGGTAATGTTGCCGACTTCGAAATCGGAGCGGAGATCCTTGACCATCTGATAGGGCTGCATCACATAGGATCGGATCTGGCGACCCCAACCTGCTTCGGTCTGTTCACCGCGGATTGAGTCGATCTCGGTGAGTCGATTCTGGCGAGATATCTCCGCAAGCCGCGCCACCAACAGCTGCATCGCACGATTCTTGTTCTGAAGCTGTGATCGTTCGTTCTGGCAGGCAACTACGGCACCGGTCGGCAGATGGGTGATCCGTACCGCCGAATCCGACGTGTTGACGTGCTGGCCGCCGGCTCCCTGCGATCGATAGGTGTCGATGCGAAGATCGTCCTGATTGATTTCGATGTCGGTCGCATCCACCTCCGGGATCACGTCGACGCCCGCAAACGATGTATGGCGCCGCGACGCCGAATCGAATGGGCTGATGCGGACCAAGCGGTGGACACCCCGCTCCCCCTCGAATGACCCGTAGGCATTGTCACCCTTGATGGTGAGAGTCGCCGACTTGATGCCAGCCTCATCACCCGGCTGAATCTCGTCGATCTCCACCTTGAAGGAAGTCCGCTCGAGATACCTGACGTACATCCGCAGGAGAATCTCCGCCCAGTCTTGGGCATCTACGCCACCGGCACCGGCATGAACACTGAGGATGGCGGGGCGATCGTCGTATTCTCCAAAGAACAGGCTCTCTCTTTCGAGAAGGCTGAGTTCTGCGTTGAGTGCGGCAATCTCTGCATGTGCTTCTGCCGCCGTCGCTGCGTCATCTTCTTCGGCGGCCATTTCAAGGAGGACTTCAGCGTCATCGATGCGGCTACCTAGGGTCGCCACGTTTTCGACGATTCCCTCGAAACGTGCAAGTTTCTGAGTGACTTCCTTGGCCCGATCCTGATCGTTCCACAAATCTGGAGCCGATGCCAATTCGCGTAGCTCAGCTAGTTCTGTTTCTTTGCCGGCGACGTCAAAGGAACCTCCTGGCGTCGTCAAGACGCGATCGGAGATCCTCGAGGCGGGCGCGGGGGTCAATCTCATTCATGCGGCAGCGATGGTAGCCGCGGACCCGCAAGGCGGGTCCGTTGGGAGTTTGGCGGCCAAACTCCAGCTATCTGGTCGAGACACGATCTGAGTTCGCCGAACCTACGGGACGAGTCGTCGGCTGAGCTGCTCTCAGCTTGCGAACTCACAGGCTTGCCGGGATACCTCGCGAGTCTCATTGATCCTGCTACGTAGAAGGCTCGCCGGGATCTACGAACGGCAGCAGCCATTCTCGAGCCTCAACGGCATCGTGAAAAACTTGCGCCGGAAGCAGAAGCGAGTCGATGGCGGTCGGGAAGGCCCCAAGAAGCGGTTCTTCCTCTACATCGACAACCATCGCCAAAGCAGACACTGTTTGTTCAAGGCGGGCGACGATGACCTGCCATCCCTCCGGTCGCAATGGAAGCGTTCCCGACGGCTTCCACAACACAGGGCGCCGCTGGGTGCCAGCAAGCCGGCTGATTGCGTCGAGCGCCGCGGTCATGAGCTCCGAGCCACGCCGAACCTCGAGTACAGCCGGCATTGCTTCAATGATGCCGTCATCACACAGCACGATCCGGCTATGCGGGGTGTCCTCTATTCGCATTGCGATCCCATGTGAGCACCACCCACCTAGCCGGCGAGCGGTCCGGCTCCCGGCTTGCCGTGACACATCTTGTACTTCTTTCCGGAGTTACATGGACAGGGGTCGTTGCGACCGATCTTGTCCTTGACTCTGACCGTGCGGCGTTTCGCTGTTGCCGGACCCGATGTCTGGATAGCAGTTGGACGTTGCGGGGCCTCTTTCTGGACCACCTTGACGTGGTACATGTAACGCAGCGTGTCCTCTTTGACCGCGTCAACTAACAGGGAAAACAGGTCGTAGCCCTCGCGCTGATATTCGACAAGCGGGTCCTTCTGGGCCATGGCACGCAGGCCGATTCCGGATCTCAGGTAGTCCATCTCTGCGAGATGCTCTCTCCATTTGTTGTCAATGATTGACAACGTCACGGTTCGTTCCAAGCGACGCAGAACGTCAGTCGTCAGCTCCGCTTCCCTCTCGAGATATACCTTGGTCGCGTCATCTAGGTAGGCGTCTACGACCTCTTCAACATTTAGGTCTTCGGCATGGGGGAACGAATCCTTCCCGATGGAAGGCATGTAGATCGAGGTGGTTCGCTCGGTGAACCCTTCCCAATCCCACTCCTGTGAATCGATCCCTTTGGTCATCTCGTGGACGTGGGCCTCGATAACCTCGTTGCGCCAATCAACGATGAGTTCTTCGGTTTCATGCCCGACAAGAATCTTATTACGCCATTGGTAGATGATCTTGCGCTGAGTGTTCATCACCTCGTCGTACTTCAGAACGTTCTTGCGAATTTCGAAGTTCTGCGCCTCGACCTGGTTCTGGGCACGTTCGATCGCCTTGCTAACCATCTTGTGCTCGATGGGAACCTCACGCGGGATCTTCAGCCGACTCATGATCGAGGCGACACGCTCGTTGGCGAATCTCCTCATCAAATCGTCTTCCAAGGACAGGTAGAAACGGGACTCACCCGGATCACCTTGGCGGCCGGAACGGCCGCGCAACTGGTTGTCGATTCGGCGCGACTCATGGCGTTCGGTACCAAGTACATACAGACCGCCGGCGGCCAGTACCCGTTCCCTTGCCTCTCCAGTGTGGACCGAGAACTCGGCGACGGCCTCTTTGAACTGCTCGTCGTATTCCTCGGCATCCTTCTCGATACCACGTTTGCGCATCTCGGCTCGGGCCAACTCCTCGGCGTTTCCGCCAAGAGCGATGTTGACACCGCGCCCCGCCATATTGGTGGCAACGGTTACGGCGCCCGGCTGACCGGCCTGGGCAATGATCTGAGCTTCCCTGGCATGCTGCTTGGCGTTGAGGACCTCATGCTTGATGCCGCGACGCTTCAGGTGACCGGCGAGACGCTCCGACTTCTCGATGGACACTGTTCCCACGAGAATCGGTTGGTCCTTGGCGTTGTGCTCGATTATGTCTTCGACGAGCGCATCAAACTTGGCGTCTTCGTCCACGTAGACGAGGTCCGGTTCATCGGCGCGTGCAATCGGGCGATTGGTCGGGACCTCAACCACTTCGAGCTTGTAGATCTCATAGAACTCGCCGGCTTCGGTAATCGCGGTACCCGTCATCCCGGCAAGCTTCTCGTACATACGGAAGTAGTTCTGCAGCGTAATTGTCGCCAGCGTCTGATTCTCTTCCTTGATCTTGACGCCCTCTTTGGCCTCAATACCCTGGTGGAGACCCTCCGAGTAGCGGCGTCCATCGAGGACACGGCCGGTGAATTCATCGACAATCTTGATCTCGCCGTTGCGGATCAGATAGTCAACGTCGTGCTCGTATAGCTCCTTGGCCTTCAGCGCCACGTCAAGATGGTGGATCATGTCGACATTGGCGAAGTCATACATGTTCTCGATGCCAAGCTTCTGCTCCACGGCGTGAACACCGTCTTCGGTCGTGATCACTTGGCGCTTCTTCTCATCAACTTCGTAGTGGATATCGCGATGGAGGCTGTTGGCGATGCGCGCAAAGTCTCGGTACCACTTGCCTGTCTCGCCCACTCGACCAGAGATGATGAGCGGCGTTCTTGCTTCGTCGATGAGGATGGAGTCCACCTCGTCAACGATGGCGTAGGCGTGACCGCGCTGCACCATGTCCTCAGGCCTCATCGTCATGTTGTCGCGCAGATAGTCAAACCCAAACTCGTTGTTGGTCCCGTAGGTGATGTCAGCGTCATAGGCGGGCCGACGCTCGGCGGGAGTCATGTCGGCCTGAATGATTCCGATCTCGAGGCCGAGGAATCTGTGGACCGTACCCATCCACTCGGCATCACGACTCGCCAGGTAGTCATTGACCGTAACGACATGGACACCTTCACCGGACAGTGCGTTGAGGTAGGTTGGCATGGTCGATACGAGGGTTTTGCCCTCACCAGTGCGCATCTCGGCGATCATGCCGCGAGCAAGTGCGCCGGCGCCGACTACCTGGACGTCGTAGTGCCGTTCGCCAAGAACCCGCTTGGCTGCCTCGCGGACTACCGCAAAGGCCTCAGCCTCGATGTCGCTGAGGGTTTCCCCGTCGACAACACGCTTGCGGAACTCGTCGGTCTTGCCACGCAGCTGATCATCGGTAAGCCCTTCGACCTCAGGCTCCAACGAGTTCACCAGCACAGCCAGCTTCTCGAGTTCTTTTAGTTGTTTGCCTTCGCCAGCGCGAAGAATCTTGCTGAAAATTGCCATGGGAAAAGCATTGTAGGAGTCAGGGAGACTATTGGAAGCGGAAAACGACCTGCGTTCCGCTCAGCTCCGCAAGCTACCGGGACATCATGTCCGGTGAGCAGCCCCGAGTCCGCCTTGCGGACTCGCAAAGAACTCGGCGAAGCCGAGTTCTCCTAGGAGTGTGTTGGACAATGCCAGTTCCGCCTCGTCGGTCGTCTATGGATCTACGAGGTTGTCGGAACAGACGAGCCTGCACGGCATCTGTCCAGCCACCCTCCCTAGTCCAGGGTGATGAGCTCTTCGCGAAGAGCGTAGAGGACTGCTTCGTTGCGAGAGTGCAGACCAAGCTTGTCGAGAATGTTGCGAATATGGTTCTTGACCGTGTTCTCTGAGATGTAGAGCCGGTCGCCAATCTCACGACTGGTCATACCCCTGGCAACCAGCTGGAGCACCTCGATCTCCCGACCGGTCAGGGTCGGTTTGCGAGACTTGAAGAGTTCCTGATGACGAAGCAGTTGGCGAAGAACGTCGACCATCTTGCCTGCCATCTTCGGAGAGAAAGCACCGCCGCCTTCTGCGACCGCTCTGATCAAGTCGACCAAGTGGGCGAAAGGCATGTCTTTGACGATGTAGCCGCGGGCACCAGACTTGATAGCTGAGATCATGTCTTCCTCAGATTCGCTACCGGTGAGCAATATCACCTGCGAGTTTGCGGAGACTGCGACGATCTTGCCAACGACATCCAACCCGGACAGTCCAGGCATCAGTACGTCGAGTAGCACGAGGTCCGGTTGCAG
>RCNF010000579.1_pt1 | contig 18825 bp, 17 predicted proteins | sample 2041311 | NCBI WGS metagenome assembly RCNF01 (sample SAMN09708228, study PRJNA481090) | Marine sediment metagenome, whole genome shotgun sequencing project. | biome: marine sediment; feature: ocean; material: sediment; isolation source: Sewage treatment plant 2 marine sediment (STP2) ... | reverse complement strand
AGAGATACTGAATCTGATTTTAATGTCCTGGCACGAGCTATTGAAATAGCATCGGATCCTGTTGATCAACAAGGTATGAAACGGGTTGTGCTGCTCTTTACACCCCCCATGACACCCGAAGGATCCGCCTCAATAGATAGTCTGATCTCAAGAGCGAAGGAAAGCCAGGTAATGGTATATACAATTTTGGTATCTTCTCCCGCATTTTTTACATCATCCGGAGCGCAGATTTTAGGAGATTTATCCACAGAAACCAACGGGGATTTCACCACTTTTTCCGTAGATGAACCTCTTCCAGATTTTGTCAGCTTATTTACTCCCCTCCGCAGTACATATTTGATTAGATATCAATCTCAAATTATTACTCCCGGATCCCAAACCCTGGATTTGATAATATCCTCAGACTTAGGTGAGAGTGCTGGACAAAGGCAATTCCCACTAGATGTACAGCCGCCAAATCCGATCTTTATCTCTCCTCCCAGGGAAATTACCAGGAAATTAATCCAAACCGGAACTGATGCTATATCTGACTCCAAATTTGTTCCCGAGGGTTTTACTCTCGATATGATTGTTGATTTTCCTGATAGTCATCCCAGAGACCTTGAGGAACTTATCTTCAGAGTCGACGGAGAGGTTGTTTCAAGATTGACTTCACCTCCTTATAACCAGGTAGAATGGGATCTTCGTGATTATCAAACCAGTGCAGTCCATTACCTGACAATTGAGGCAGTAGACCTTCTTGGGCTCAGCAGACAAAGTATACAAACACCTGTGGAGGTAATTTTAGATATCCCCCCACCATCTATCAGTACAATTTTTATTGAGAATGCAGCATCTTTTATAGGCCTGGCACTGGTACTCACCCTGGGAATTTTGCTTTTTATATTCATCTCAAGGGGAACTATAAATCCTGTTTTTAATTTTGGTAGAAATCGGTTCTTCCAGAAAGAGGGGGCTGGCCAGATCCTTCCATTTCTTCAGAGAAAAACTGATCAAAAAAATAAGCTAGTACCTAAACTTGATGATCGAGACCCGCTCAGTGGGAATAAACTTAACACCTTCCGATTGGTTCCTATCAGTGATATATTGCAGCAACAAAATCCTGAACCAATCCAGGGCTGGGAAGATGAATTAATCCTTGGAAACGATCCTGATCCAAAAATTATCAATATCCCTCATCCTTCGGTTGCCAGGAAACATGCCCGTATAAATATCCAACCCGATGGAGTACATGAAATTACAGACGAAGGATCTTCAGCAGGCACCTGGATCAACTATAAACAAATTCCACCCAGTAAACCCCAACCACTCAAAGATGGTGATATCATACACATCGGAGAAGCTGGTTTCCGATACCAGGTAATGAATAAATAGGGCAAGTGATTTACCAACCACCGAGGAGATAACAATTTGATCCCGAGTAATCAAAATCACCTCCAGACAGCAGCTATAACCGATCCTGGAAGCCAGGGTAGGTTAAATGAAGATTCGTATCAGATAACATCTTATACCATCAGCAAAAATGACGATACTCCTGTTTTGCTTACTGTAGTCGCAGATGGGATCGGCGGTCATAAAGCAGGTGAGGTCGCTTCTAAAATCACCATAGATTGTATTACGAGCGCGATTTCAGAAAGCGATGTAAGTGATCCCCACTGGGTACTAAAAAGCGCACTACTTGAAGCCAATCACAGCATTACTTCGGAAGCTGCTGAAGATGACGATAGAATAGGAATGGGTTCAACCGTTGCTTGCGCATTAATTATAGGTTCATCGTTATATATTGCAAACCTGGGTGACTCAAGAATTTATTTGATCCGGGATAACATCATTCGCCAGCTGACCATAGATCATACCTGGGTTCAGGAAGCGCTGGATGTGGGAGTAATCAACTCCGAAGAAGCGCGCAGTCATCCTCGCAGACATCTTATTCGCTCCTATCTGGGTTCCTCTGATCCAATTAAACCTGACCTGCGTTTATATCTAGCTGACAATGAGAACATAGAACAAGCAAAAGCAAACCAGGGGCTGCCTTTGCTGCCAGAAGATCAAATTCTGCTCTGCACGGATGGTCTAACTGACCTGCTTGCGGATGAAGAAATCCTTGATATCCTTCAAGGGAACGACACCCTTGATGAACAACTCCAAAAAATGGTTGATCTCGCAAATCTACGCGGTGGACATGACAACATCACCATCGTACTGCTCCAACCACCAGGAGAAGAACTATTTGAGGAAGAACTTGGGGAAACTGAGTAACCCAAAACAAATAAAAACCGTAATCCTTCCTGAGTTTCGGATCGAAAAAAAGAAACAAAAAAGGCTGCAAATAAATTAGCAGCCTTTTACTATTTTGGATTTGGATCAGGGAATTAATTGGGCAGAATACACTTGATCATCCACGGCAAGGAAAACCCGGTCACTCATGGTAATTGTGAAAGCTGTTGCCGGCTTATCGATGATACCTTCCAGGGGACGGAACTGTTCCTGTAATTCCAGCTGAGTGCTGAATCGATATAAGGCTTGTTCTTCAAAATCCAGCATATATACTGCCATTCCTGGAGAGTCTTTAATAGTAAATGAATTAAAATTAGCACCAGTAATGAAAGGACCAGATTCATGACCTTCTCTGGGATCAGTATATTCAAATGGTGTTGTGCAAACAGGATTTGAATCTGATCTCTCTGTAACACATTTGGTGATATATCCATCCATATGCAAGATGTAGAGTTCACTTCCGCTTGTGACCAATTCAAGAGCATCAGCCATCTCTGGTGAATCTACCGCGCCAAAATATTCAGATCCTTCATGATAATTCTGGCTCTGATACTCAATCCAGATCGCTCGTTTTTCTGAATCAAGGATATAAAGATTATACGGAGCACTGCTAGCCATGCTGATCGCTTTGGCTGGACCACGTCCGAGAGTGTAAGATGTATCTTCAAAAATTACAGGAGTCTCACTCATATCCGCATAACAAAAGATCATGGTGTGATTTCGATCAATCCCTAAAATTGTCGCGCGATCTTCCAGGGACGTTGGCAGAGGAACGATATCCACCAGTGGACCCACCGTAATATGTCCTTCAATCGGACCACAGCTGAATTCATCGACGATCTGATATCCATCCGGATTAGATTGAGCCCAAATTACAGTACCCTGATCCTCATTTAACATGTAGAGGTCATTCCAGGGGGTGACCACTATCCTGGATATTGTTACATCTACCCCTAATCCCCGGCTGAATAGGGGTTGGTAATCTAGGCGAGTTATACGATCAAGCAGATCCAATTCAAGTCGAATAGACTGAAAGAGCTCTTCGACTTCATCAGTTTGTTGATAACTTCGCGCTGATTGAATTTCATTAAACGCACTCACAATAGTTCCGTAATAATCCGCAGGGTCAACCTGGGTTTCTGCCAGAACCAACAAGGCTTGCGCTTCGGTGTAATGGGTTTGATAGAGGTGATTTCTTCCCCGTTTTATGTAAAAGAAACTTCCAAACACAACCATTATCAAGGGTACAAGAACGGCAATTAAACTTAAAGTCCAGGATGGCAAATCCAGTATTTGTTCATCTGGAAGCATTCTTCCAACCAATGAGAGAACCCATTTCCAGACTCTCCCGAGCCCATTCCCAAAAGAGGAAGCTGCACCAGAAATTACGGCCCAAGCTTTTGATGTCGTGATTGTCTCAAGCACCGGGTTAAGCTCAGATACCAACCTGGTAGATAATCCTGGCTGTTCCCGAGGTACTTTCCGATGACTTTCAGGAATATCAATCCCGGGGATTTCCTCCTCAGGATGCGAGTCAGGATATGTGTCTGGAACCGTATCTTCTTCTACCTGGAAGGGAGCTGCTGTTTGTTTTTGGATATGATCTGGTCCGATTTCAACTTCAAGTTCTGGTGCAAGGGACACTCCCGGTAACTCTAACGCACCAACACCCAATTCCCAGTTTGGCTGCAATACCTTGACTTCTCCTTTTCCGTCAACAGGAAACAGAAGGACAGCTTCAAAATTACCGTCTACCTTATGGAGCAAACGCTGAACCAACGCGCTCAATTTCATCCGGGGAAGGTTCTTTAACACATTAGCTGTCCAAGATTCTGGCGGCTGTGGAGTAATTACCATCAATTGGTTCTTCTGGATATATTCCTGGTGGTAACGAACTTTAAATGTTTTCCCCACTCCCAATCCGGATCCCGATAAATCAGGATCGTATAAATCTTCTACCTGGTCGGGAGTGATCACATAGATGTAGGAGGGTCCGCACTGAGCATTTACAATCCGATCTTCCCTTAATACAACTTGAGTGAGATATCCCACACCATTTAAACCCCGGGAGGAAGCCCGATAGTTGCGGTCCAAGAGGTACTTATTGAGAACATCGGTTACATTTCTTAATGCAGATGTTGTAGATCCATCGGATTGGAAATAGACCTCAGCCAATTTTGCCAGAAGTTGCTGTTGAGCAGTCTCTGAAAGGGGGGCATTACCCACGATATTCAGATGCAGGATTAGCTGCTCTTGAGATCGCCTTCTTGGTGAGCGTCTGGGGGGTGAAGCTACATATAGTCCTGGTAATGCTGATACAGTTTTCCCCGCTTGATGGAAAATCGGCAGTATGTTTAGATTAAACCTGATAGCCATAGTCACATATCCCAGTTGTGCTCAGTACCTGCATTTATTATACTGGTAAAATGAATTTCGAAAACAGCTCTGAGAGCTAGAGGATAATTGATGAAAATCGATATCATTCAGACCGATCCTGATTTTATTGCCCAAAAAAGTGAATGGAACTCCCTCCTGATAAAAAGTGCAAGGGATGTGCCGTTCCTGAGACATGAATTCCTTACCAACTGGTGGACGACTTTAGGTGGAGGGGAGTGGGACCAGGGTGATTTGTTTATTCTCACCGGTCGTGATCAATCAAATAATCTTCAGGGAATCGCACCGTTTTTCATAAATAGCCAACGGATACTATTCCTGGGAAGTTATGAAATTTCTGATTACCTGGACTTTATCGCATCCGAAGACCAAATTCCGGTCTTCATCAACCAGGTATTTGATTTTCTTGAAACTGACAAAATTGCTGATTGGAAAGTTTTGGATTTATACAATCTTTTGGAAGATTCTCCAACGATTCCTGTCCTTCACAAAGCCGCGAAATCTCATGGCTGGCAAATAAAACAAGAAATTATGCAACCAGCCCCATTTCTCATCCTACCTGGCAGCTGGGATGAGTATCTAAATAAACTGGATGATCGCTACAGTCATGAAATTGACCGGAAAATTCGACGGGCAGAAGATTATTTTCTCCCGGTAAGTTGGTATATCGCCGATGATGAAGGAAAACTTGATCAAGAACTCAATAGCTTCCTGGAATTAATGGCAAATAATCAGGAAAAAGCTGCCTTTCTGACCGATAAGATGGTTGTCCAGATCAAGAATGCTGCCCGGGATGCCTTGAAAGCTGGATGGCTCCAACTGGCGTTCCTAACTGTTGGTGATATTAAAGCAGCGGGATATCTGAATTTTGATTACAACGGAGTTGTCTGGATCTACAATTCAGGAATTAATCCATTGTTTGAGAACCTATCTCCCGGATGGGTTCTCTTAAGCAAAATAATTCAGTGGAGCATAGAAGAGCAAAAAACTGAGTTGGATTTTATGCGCGGTGATGAACCCTATAAATATCAATTTGGGGGAATAGATAAACACGTGTTGCGCATCCAAATAACTCGGGAATAAATCTTTATCATCAATAATCAAATCATTCTGGGAAAACTAAATCCAGTTGTGTTGATTTGCTCGGGATGTTCAGTCCACACACCAGGTATGACGGTATCGCAATCCGGACATCTTCCTTCTGAAGTAATTCGGTATTCTTTGATTAAATAACCCTGGCGTTTTATGAGTAAGGCATGGCAATTATGACAAGCGGTATTCTCGAATTCTCCGACTCCCCCGGGCATATTCCCGGCATAGATATAGTTTAGACCTTGTTTTTTACCAATTTCCACTGCATTAAGGAGTTGGGCAGCTGATGTCCTGGGTTGATCCGTCATTTTATAATCCGGTCGAAAGGCAGTTACATGCCAGGGAATATTGGGTGATACGGATTGGATAAATCCAGCAATTTCTAGCAACTCACTGGTGGAGTCATTAAATCCGGGGACGATCAGAGTGACAATCTCAACCCATAGTCCCAACTGATGGGCATATTGGATACTTTCCAGAACAGGGTTCAATCGCCCCCCCAGGTCACGGTAATGGTCCTCCTGCATGGTCTTTAAATCCACTTTAAATCCATTCAGAACCGGTTTAAGGTAATCCAGAACAGTTTTTGTGGCAAACCCGTTGGATATATAGACCTGTTTTAAACCAGCCTGTTCTGCCTTGAGAAAAATCTCCTTGGCCCATTCTGAGGTAATAAGAGGTTCATTATAGGAAGAGGCAACTACTTCCGCTCCAGAATGGATTCCATGCTCAATGATTTCATCACTGGAAAGTTCGCGGATAATGCTCGCCAACCGATCTGTACCTTTTTCGCGCAATGCCTGAGAAGTGAGCCAATTTTGACAATAACCACAATGCATATTACAACCCAGCATACCAAAAGTCAGCGCATCTGAACCGGCTAAAAAATGATAAAAGGGTTTCTTCTCAATCGGATCTACCTGAAGAGAGGTAACATATCCCCAGGGAACCCGGAGTTCACCATCACGGTTAAAGCGGATATTACAAACGCCTCGTTGTCCTTCCCTGATAAGACAAGTATGGGCGCAAGCCTGACAGCGCACTGATTTGTCATCTAGATTCTCCCCCAGATCACCTGGTACGGTTAAGCGATCCAGCTCTTCAACTAAACTCATTTTGATCCTCTCTGAAAGAGTACAAGTAGATAAAAATGGATTTACAAGAAACCCATTCTATTAATTATAATCTGAATATGATTACGATAGTGCTGCAAGCCGGAGGGAAGTCATCCCGGATGGGGAAGGATAAAGCCCTTCTCCCTTTTCTGGGAACTCCATTAATTAAGAGACTGAGAGATCGCTTCCGGGATGTGGGTGATGAATTAGTAGTAATTGCCAACGATTTTTCCGGTTATCAAGATCTGAATCTTCCGCTTTATAAAGACTTAATTCCAGATCGCGGCGCGCTGGGAGGATTATTCACAGCACTGTCAGTAGCGAAAAATCCACTGGTTGGGTTAATTGCTGTTGATCTTCCATTTGCTAGTCCTGAGTTACTGGTGAATTTATTCGAAAAACTCATGATATCTGGCGCCGATGGAGTTATTCCAAATTCAGAAAAAGGTCTTGAACCCCTCCATGCAGTGTACCGGCGGGAAACATCACTTCCTCTCGTAAAAAAGGTTATAGACCAGGATTTATGGCGAATGAATGCTTGGTTTGACCAAGCGGATATATTAATCCTGTCTCCTGAAGAAACCCAGAATTTGAATTCATCTAAGTATACATTTATGAATTTAAATACGCCGGAAGATTTCCAGCACGCTGAAGATTTGGCAAAGAATATGGAGATTATCGAATAAGAGACTCTTTCAGGGATACAAATAGTTAATCAGCTACTCACTTTATTACTCTCACTTCTTGAATGTTTCAGGAGCCCTTGTCCGGGAGCGAATTTTTCGATATAGTTAGGTTTCATTACCAGTTAGATTAATTATGTTTCAAGGAATCATATGAGTTTCCACGATATTAGTATTGAGTATGGAGGTCAAATTCTCAACCATTTTATTCCCAGCGGACAGGGAACTATCAGGGTAATTGAATCACCAGCGGTGAAATCAAATATCACCTCAATTGAAGAAACCCTGGTTGAAGTGCTTGAGAATCCCAGCGATTGCCTACCACTCAAGGAGCTTGTCACTCAACATTATCCCGGATCGGGGAAAAAGGTTCTGGTGATTGCCGACGATAATACCCGACCCAATATTCACACAAAAATCCTGCACCCCCTGCTCCTCAATTATCTGATCACAAGCTGTGGTGTAGATAAAGACGATTTGCAAATACTGATTGCAAGTGGAACACATCGTCCTCCTACTGACCAGGAAATTAAAGATAGAATTCTGGGAGAGGAAGTCTTCCTTGAATTCCGTGACAATATATTGATCCATAACGACCTGAATAATCTGGCTGATTTGGGAATATCAGAGAGAGAGACGCCAATCACCATCAATCAGGTTGCGATTGATGCCTGTCTGATTATTCCCGTGACAGATTCCGAGTACCATTATTTTGCTGGAGTTGCTGGTACCATAAAGCAACTTTTTCCGGGAATAGCTGGCAGAATCACTACCAATACAAATCATGCCCGGATGTTTGATAAGGAACTTGGATTTAAACCGGCCTGCCGCCTAGGAAATACATCAGATAATCCTGTCATCTCTGATATGAAAGAGATGGCTGAATTAGTTCAAAAATACACACCTGTATTCTGCATCGATGCCATTTTGGATCGGGGGGAGATCACACTACTTAATGCGGGAGATATTATCAGTCTGCACGAGAAAGCCCGGGAAATCCTCTTCCACCGCAGAGTAATCAAGGTTGATCAACCAGCAGACCTGGTTATCATATCTTTTGGGAATATAGGCATCAATCTCTTCCAGGCAGGAAAAGGCATTCATGCTGCCTGGAATGCCGCAAAACAACCTGGGGGAACCGTGCTGCTTCTCGCAACCTGCGAGGATGGACCCGGAAACCTCAGGTACCAGGAAATTATGGAGGCGATTCAAGACCTGGATTTGGATGAATCTCTTGCCTGGGTCATTGCCAATAAATGCAATCAAGACACTTTCAGGATTGGTAATCAAAAACCCGTTGACACCTTAAGAATTCTGAAAACTTTAGGAGAAAACAATATCAAGATATTAAGCGAGATGGATCCAGAAGAATTAAAGCGGGTGTATCGTTTGGATCCTCTTCCTAAGCAGGAAAGCCACCTGGAAACTTTACGGTGCTATCTTAAAAAATTTCTGTCTGAGAAACCTGATGCCGTAATCTATATTATGAAAGATGCTGGTTTATACATTATTCCAGAGGACTCGGAATCTACAGATTGATAATAAACCTAAAATCACTCAAATATGACTTCAGGATATCCTAAATCTCTAAACAAACGATCTAGGAAGCTGATTGCATTTTGTTCTGCTAACTCCAAAATTCCATCTTCTAAAGCGCTCTTTTCAATCTCGATTTCAGCTGCCCTGCGTGCATTTGTTTCCAGATTTACTTCCCCATGGGTAAATAAACCTGTCTCTCGATCGTAAACATAAGACTGCTCGTTATCCAGGGCTGTAATAAATATTTCTGCTTCCGGTAGTGTTACATAGAGTACTGCATCTTTTACCACTAGATCGTCCGGAACTAACTTATTTAGATCAATCCCGGCGATCACTTCACCATGTGCAACAAAGATCAGCCTATCTCCCACTAACCATTCAAAAACCCCTTGGCGTGTTTCCGCCGTGATAATCTTTTCCAGACTGAACTTGATAGTTTCCAGTCGTGCCAGGCTTCGAATTTCATGGACTATGGTTACCGGATCTGGAAGAATTGTTGGAGTTGGATTCATCACAACTGAAATCTGGGTAGCAAGATTATTCGTCATCTCCCTGACTGGAAGGAACTGGTTAGTGATCGAAGCTTGGATCGAATTGATCAGGATCACACCAACAACAACCAGGATCACAATAATAAGAATCTGAAAGATCCACTGCCATTTTTTCATCATTTCTCCTTAAATCCTCTCTTCTGTTTGCAAAATCAATCCCCAGTAGACTCAAATACCCATTATAACCCGTGAAAGAAAGGTCAGTTACTCTCAGGTTAATCCTTATTCTGATAGCTTTTTTTGCCAGAGTTTTAAAATCTTAAGAGCCTCTGCGGCCTCTGATTCCTTAATATAAAGATGATCATGGTAGTACCCGGATACCACATTGACACTGATTCCCTGAGCAGCTAAAACCTCGGTAACCCTGGCCAAGAATCCAACCGCTTCTAGGCTGGAGTAGACCATCAGAGTTAATCTCTTGAAAACCAGCCTATAGGCCAGATCATTCCGATCTGCCAAATGCCTGCTTATGATCACCGTAATACCTTCCGGTTCTACAATATATCCCTGGCAGAGGGAAAAATAATCCTCTGCTTGGTTAGGAGGCATACTGCAAAAAACCAGTCCTTCTTCCTCGAGGATTGGCTGCATTTGCTTCAAAAGGGTCTGTAAGTCTTGTTCTCCATGATCGGGTTTCATTTCCTATCCTTTTGTTCATAATCCAATAATTTCTCAAACAAATCAATAATAACAAATAAAATAATAATGCTTTTCAGGTCAATCCTCCATCTATCAATGTTAAAGACCATGCTTAATTATCATACTGATAGCCTCGGCAATCTCTACAACCTTCTGGCAATTGACAATATCTGGGTGATCTTTTGGCGTATGGGTTATATCCTGCTCATCAATATGATCAATAAACCAGGAAGAGGAGACTGCAATGGCAGGTACATTCTGTTGGATAAAAATACTGTGATCTCCTTGTACCCATTGGGCTCCTTCTGTAATACCATCAAACCCTTCAAGAACGTTCAAAACTTGGGTTTTCATTCCATTATTCAGGTCAAAAAAGGAGAATGCTGATGACCCCTGATGATATCCTGCCCCATCAATATTTATATTTAGGGATATATCGTCAAATCGGTTTTGATTCTGATCTAGGTAAATCATCTGGCCAGATGCAGCAAAATAATCCTCCCCGTTAAAAGCCACCAGTTCAATTTGGGGATCACCGGAATACTCTCGAAGTAATTCTGCTAAAAGCATCAGGATGATAACACCCGTAGCGTTATCTATTGCTCCCGGGGTATCCTTTTTTGCATCAATATGAGCGGTTATAACAATTCTTTTCCGTTGCTTTTTTCCTGACTTACCAATAATGTTATAACCCATTCCTGGAATCCGCATACACCTGGAAACCAGCAAGGCTTTATTCCCCACCATCCGGACCAACTTCTGTCCTTCTTCATCTGTAAGATAAACAGATGGGATTTCAAAATCTCCATCCTCAATCAACGGGAATGGGTAAACACCACCAGCCAGAGAGGCATTTCGGCTTGTAGCAGAGAGGATTGCAGCGGGTCTTTTCTTTTCAAGTATGGTAATTATTTTTTGATGATGCTCTGGATTATAGAAGACAAAATTCTTAGGCATGAGCTGTTCACGGGTCAATTCTCCGAATAATAATAAGATCTTGTCTGAGCATTCTAATTCCTCCAATTCCTGGAGAGTACCAGCCGCTATCAGTTCACCATAATAATCACAACCAATGGAATATGGACTGGGGATTACCTGATAACTTTGATTTTCCACTGTTAGAGTAGCTCCATTGTCTCTCCAATCCATAGCATGAAAAATCGTAGAATCTACTTCCCAACCAAAAGAGGTTAGAATGTCCCTGAAATACCTTGTTGCCTGCCGGTTACCTTCACTTCCCACAGGTCGCTCGGGAATTTCCAGGCATAATTTGTGTAAATATTCTTGGCAAGTATTGATCATTGGTTTTTCCTGGACAAGCTAGTTAAGGACTTAATCAATTTATTGGCTGGTGTCTACTATTATAGCCAAATTCCAATCGGAAGGTCCCGTTTAGGGGAATCCCGGTGATACTATCCCCTGAACTCTCACTACCCACTTGGGACCGGCAGGCAGTCAAGAATAGGAGAGCAGCACCCAGATAGTTCTTGATAATTTTCCTGATTGACATTTGGGTTTTATTGGACTAAAAGACGTAGATTTGCAGGATTATCACCATTGTAATTGCACCAGCCATCACCAATGTGATATGCAAATTCAGAACAGCCAAGATTAAAGCTGTCAATCCGCCAGCCAAACCCAGCAGAGGTTGGTCTTTCTCCACCAAAATCACTCCCGGAAAGATTAAGGCGCCCAGGGCAGCATAAGGGATATTGTTTAACCATTTTCTGAACCAATCCGGAAACTTTACTCGATCCAGGAATAATGCGGGGAGCAGACGAGGAATATAGGTAACAACAGCCATACCAAGGATTAAGAACAAAATATTCATGCCGGCTCCCTAATCAAGATTGTTCCCAATCCTGCTGCCAGGATTGTTGCCAGAACAATCGCCCATCCAGAATCCACCATAAACCCAAACAGGTAGTTCAACAACATGCTGACCACGGCGATCACTCCATAACGAAGAGATTTCCGGACCGGGGGAATTAACAATCCAATAAAAAGCCCATATAGGCCAACATTCATAGCCGTTGTGATTTCTACAGGTATAAAGCTGGCACCCATCCCGCCCACTGCTGTTCCTGATACCCATCCCAGATAGGCAGTTACCATCAATCCCCCGACATAACAGGGTGTCAATCCTTGCTCCTGATCCTTGCCAGCTTCCCCTAGAGTAAGCAGTGCGAAAGATTCGTCAGTGACTCCAAAAGAAAGTAGATTTTTCCACGATTGGGGGAAATGCCTTATCTGGTCATTTATTGTAAGACTCATAATCAAGTGTCGCATATTTAGAAATAATGTAGTAGTGATAATTTGCGCCGCCCCCGCACCTGCCAGAAGCATGCTTACCCCCACAAATTGGCTGGCACCCGCAAAAACGATCACTGACATCAAGGTGGCTTCAATCCAGGTTAAATTAGCTTGAATTGCCAAAGCGCCAAAAGCTATTGCTATTGGGAAATAACCAACGGCAATTGGTAAACCAGATTTTACACCTCGATAGAATTCCTTATCAATGGCCATAGTTTAGTTTTATTAAATATGATGCAGCAGTTTGAAGATCAAATAAAAAACCGCTCGATAGTTTTATCTAATACATTTATAACTGGAATTACCATCTTGCCCTCTTGATTCCGTTCCACTGTTGAGCCAGAGGCATAAATTAGATTGATCCCGAATAATTTCTCTTTGTTTTCCTCAGGATCATTAAATCGATGTTCAATATGCTTATGGCCAAAAATTAACCCATTGACGCGGGGAGGGTGATTGAGTTGCTGGGAAATCACTCCCTTTAGATTGGCTTGATCTCTTAACCCATGATAAAACTGGAAATCAAAGGGGTGGTGGTGAAGAACAACAAAAACATTTTCAATGCCCGGATCCTCAGCTGCTTCATCTAACATATGATCCAGTTTATGAAGCTGTTTCTCTCCCAGATTTCCCTGAGCCCCCCAGATCTCGACATTTTTAATTTCTTCGGCCATTGAATCTAATAGAATGAAGGCTTGTCCATCAACTATATTTAAATGTGGGTACTCCTCAATTCCAGAAATCAAGAATGCAAATGACGACTGACTCTGGAGATTTTCCCGGATTCCAGCGGGACCATAATCATGGTTCCCCGGACAGACTAAAACCCGAAATCCATCCCGACGTAAACGATCTATCTGTTCTCTGCCCTGGAGGAACTGCCATTCCTCCCCATCATCCACCAGGTCCCCGCTAATGATTACCAATTCTGATTGATGTTTAGCGCGATTATTAAGAATCCAATCAATAATAAGGGCCGTTTTTTCCCTATTATTAGATTTCCCGATATGCGTGTCTGAGAGGTGAATAAATTTCATACTTCTAACCTGTCCTCTTATCTTGTATTAAACAACCCATAAATTATAACAAATGAAATCTAAATTATTCTCAACGGCTAATTTGCCAGACATGAATAACAGATCGGTATTCATCAGCCAGGCGTTCAAACAAATAAAACAGCCCATTATTCCGATCAAATGCCCCAGCGCCTACCAGATCCCGTTTGTATTCCTCCAGGTTCAACGCCGGGTCCAAGAGATACTCATCCAATACAAGGGATGCATATGGCTGCGGCTGCCAACTTTCATATTTTCCCTGCGCTACAGCTATCAGGTGAGCTGGATCATAAAAAATTAACTGCGCCTGGTATGCTTCTGCCCAAAATCCCCTGTCATCATAGGGCCATTCCGGGAGGTTGGGACAGGTTGAGGGGGTTTGTTCAGCACAATCGTGTTCCCAGACCACTCCATTGGCAAATCCGTACCACTCCTCGCCCAGGGCTTTTGTGCCTGCAAATACCACTGCAGAATTATCTCCGGCAGTCAACCAGGCTCCACCCCACCAATGATCGGACTCGCGATAATCAATCACAGCCTGAGATGGAGAGCTGATTAAATCAGGTTGATCGGATAGCTGCTCACCATATAAAAGAAGAGGAATCACTCCTTCAAGAGTGCTTCCCGCAGGAAGAGATTTATTGATTTCCCCAACAGGATAGGCAAATAAAGCTGGACCACGACCACTCCACAATCCTTCCCGCGCCCTGCCACTGGCTACCAGCGGCTCATCAGAGATTAACTCTGACCATGGCCGTGGAATCTCAAACATATAATCATTAGTGACGTAGTTTGTGAAACCATTAAATACCCAGGCCCCTTGCGCCTCCGGATTAGAGAGATCCAGAGTCGCCCATCCGTGGGAAATTTCAAAATCCTGGATATGCTGCGCAAAAGTAAAATGAAGCCGGGGTTCCGGATCTGCAATAAAGGCCAGACCAGCCCGGGGAATCGTCATCTCTTTTGTGTTAAAGATTCCTCCGGAGATGTCAGCAAAAGGCTGCAAAGTTCCAGCAGTATTCGCCTCGGCCAGGTTGCTGGTGATTACCGGTGCAGGAATGCTGATCTCGGAGACATAAAGCTGCTGATCATGGCCAAATCCATACAGTGAACCCGGAAAACCATCAGCTTCTCCATCCGGATCACCATCCGGGTAATATGTTAACCCATGACCACTGTAATCCCAATCTGATCCGCCGGAGGGATCAGGGAGACGAAAATAACCTAGATAAACAAAATCTTCCGGTTGAATCAAGTTCCCAATAGATGGAATAGCATTTGGAAGATCTTCAGCAGTGGAATGATCGGGTTCCACAACATCAGCCGGGTGTGCGATTTGACTTTCTATTTGGATCTTAGAGTCTGGACGATTACATGAAACTCCCCCGATCAGTAAGGGAATTAATAATAACAGGAAGCGCTTTTTGTCCATGGGAACTCCTTGTGCTAACGGCAGTGTCAGAATAAGGTTTCTGGATCACGTCAGTATTCTTACCCAAGCTAACTCTTAACCAAACGAAGATAAAATGTATTGCCCTGCCATTCTGGTTCACTGGATTTAAAACCGGCTTGATTTGCCAGGTCCAAATAATAATCAATTCCACGAGCACCTTCCGGCCAAATCATCCCATACCCAGTCTCAGTACCTTTATCTCTGATATGGTATTTCAAGTGGACGATAAAGTATTTTGAATCCGTTTTTGGCTTTTTACTGATAGCTACGTCCCAGAAATGCAGTGTGCCTCCTGGTTTTAGGACCCGCCCTGCTTCCTGAAACACAAGAAGCTGATCTTCTTTTTTCCGGACATACATCAGGGAGAAGAAAGCTGTTACTGTCTGAAAGCTTTCATCCAGGAATTTAAGCTCACGGGCATCCATTACGATCTTCAAAGGACCTTCAGCTGCTTCCAAAAGTTCTTCTTTTTGGAAATCAATGGCTACTACATCTGAATCCATCAACTGCCCAATGACTCCCTCCCCTCCTCCTCCCAGGTCAAGAATATAACCATCAGAATCAAATTCTTTAATTTCCCACTCCACTAGGGGAAAATAATATTCATTATTTTTCGAGTTTTCCATCAGCAAATATCCTTCGCAGATAAAATATCGAAAATATACCTGCTTTGCCAATATATATCACAACTTAATGAAATTCTATTCATAATACAAGAAATAATGGAAATTTTTCCGCGGAGAAAAGCTTTAGGGCTTCTGGGGGACAGCCCACTGCAGAAAATTTGGTAATAACGAGAACCTCTGGATACCCGCTGGTGAATATTCTTTTTCACCAAGAATCGCTTCTGCTGCAAGCAAACCACTCTTGACAGCCGGTCCAATTCCTTCACCCATATCAAGTGTCGCCAGACCAAAAGCATCGCCAATCAGAAATACATTTCCTCTTTGGACCAGATCCTGGCTTCCCCGTAAATAATAAACATAGCCTTCAGGTTGGAAATCTCGATCAGGCACCAATCCTTTATCCTGCAGTTTTTCCACCAGATATCGCCAGTGCTCTTGAATACTGCTCCCTCGCTTCTTTAATACAGATGCATTGCCACCTACACCGATATTCAGATATCCCCCCGCTTTTGGTACATACCAGGCGTATCCGGGTAATCCATTATCAAAAAACCACAATCGACATTTGTTATCCCTCCAGTCGATGGGAAACTCCTCTTCCAGGGCAACAATTTGTTCTCCAGTTCGCGGATGGCTATGTTTGTATAGTGAACGATATACCGGGCAATGAGTACCACCAGCTCCTACTAGAATATCTGCTGAAAATTGATTATCAATGGCCCAACCATTCTTTTTCTTTACAATCTCTTTGACCTCATGGTTTTTTATCAGCACACCAGAACGTTTTAGCAGCCAATCATCCCATTCTCTCCGGCGAATAGCATACTGTCTGCCGGGACGGATAATCGGGATCCCATTGATATAAATAATTAATGATGGGAAGGATGTCAGATTGTGAGGATAATCAGGGGGATTTATATGCAGATCCTGGAGTACCTGCGGCGTGATCCAACCCGCACAGGTTTTATGACGAGGAAAAACCTGTTTATCAAGAACTACACAGTCCACACCAGCCTCGACCAATTTCCAGGCGCAGGCAGCTCCCGCTGGACCTCCTCCAATGATAATAACCCGATGGTGTGTCATGTTTTACGACAGTCTGGTTGTGGATCTCCAATCCTGGTAAAGACAACCTGCCACAGCTGGTTAAATCTGGAGCGAAAACCCCCGGCAGCGCTGAGCAGGTAATATCTCCACATCCGGTAAAACCGTTGATCATATTTATCTTTAAGATCCGGCCAGGCAAGTTCGAAATTGGTATGCCAGGCCATCAGTGTCTGATCATAATCAGGTCCGAAATTGTGCCAATCCTCGACAACAAAATGTCCTTCCATCGCTGCAGCCAGCTGGGATATGGAAGGCAGCATACCGTTGGGAAAGATATATTTCTCTGTCCAAGGATTCGCTCTCCTATTGCTGACATTGGTCCCAATAGTGTGGAAAAATCCTATTCCGCCCTGCTTTAAGGTCCGATCTACTACATCCATATAAGTCCGGTAATTCTTATAACCGACATGCTCCATAACCCCAATAGAGATTACCCGGTCGTAAGTTCCATCCACCTCTCGGTAATCCTGAAACCTGAGCTCTACCGGAAGCCCCTGACACAATTCCATACCGAGCTTTACTTGCTCTTTGGATACAGTTACACCCAGCACATTTGCGCCATAATTCTCCGCAGCGAATTTAGCGAAACTTCCCCAACCGCAGCCAAGTTCGAGAACGGTCATACCCCGCTCCAGTCCTATTTTTCGGCATACAAGATCCAATTTCGCTTCCTGGGCATCATCCAAATTCGAAGCATCCCGCCAATATGCAGAGGTATAATTCAGCCTTTTATCTAACATAGCCTGATAAAGATCATTTCCCAAATCGTAATGATGCTCACCTATAATGAATGCCCGGGATGAAGTCTGCAAATTCAAAACCTTCGATCTTAACATGTGGACAAGGATTTTCCAATTGCCCCTAATCTCCAAATCCAATCTGGACTGTAATGCCCGGGTGATAAATTGGTCTATGGCCTGGCAATCCCACCAGCTATCCATGTAAGATTCCCCCAGGCCGAGTTCAACTTCCCGCAGTACACTATCATAAAACCGCTGATCATGAACTTGGATATCCCATGGGTTTGAACCGTTTACATAAATATCTGCTGAAGCCAATAAATCACGGATGATGGTCTCAGATTTTGATAACATCGGATCTCTCCTGGCAAATTTGTCTTTATCTTTGTAACAATAACCCAAGAATTCGGTTACTCGTTAAATCATGTGAATATCGTTGATAATCAGAGCATCCTCGCTTTTATCCCCCTTAAATCATTATTTTCCCCGGTCATTCACCAAATCAAATTTTAGCTAATTTTCTTTAGCTATCCAGTATTTCCATTACCCCTGGACCAACAACCTCCCAATTCACACAAGGACGCTGGAAACTATCAGGCTGAATTAATGGACAACCAAAAGCAGCATCATCAATATAGACCTGGCCATATGCTTTGGGACTGCTCGTCCAGTGAATTTGAGTTGGATTTGTATTTATCCCGTAAAGAGCGATTCCATTTTTTTCCAGATAATTGACTGCAATGGATAATACATCACCGAGACGACCACCATCAGACCGCATGGTGAAGAGAATTAAATTGGCTCCAGCCGCCTGGAACTTTTTCATCCATTCCAGCGCACCTGGAACTGGAGATCCAATCTCAGGAAATCGATGATCAACGATTGTGCCATCAAAGTCAATACAGATGTACATTAACAAATCCTTTCCAATCAAATGGAAATTTCTGGATGCAGTATACCAATAAAATAGGAGCTCACATTCAAAAGTCTTACTTTACAGCTACTTAAGCTATATTTGCTTATATTTTAACCAAATAAAAATAAACATTAAAATGATTACAGATCTAGCAGGTTTAAATAGAGGGACTTTTTACTTACATTATCTTGATATATACGATTTACTCGAAAATATTGAAAATAAGTACTCCCATATAAGTAAAACAATTGCTATAAATGCAGTGAATGCTTTGTTTAATAACGAAATTTTAGAAGATGCACTACCTAAAATAAATTTTTATGAA
>RCNF010000578.1_pt1 | contig 18847 bp, 16 predicted proteins | sample 2041311 | NCBI WGS metagenome assembly RCNF01 (sample SAMN09708228, study PRJNA481090) | Marine sediment metagenome, whole genome shotgun sequencing project. | biome: marine sediment; feature: ocean; material: sediment; isolation source: Sewage treatment plant 2 marine sediment (STP2) ... | reverse complement strand
GTTATTTTTTGTAAAAAGTACTGTAAATAAAATAATAACTCCAGCTTGGGCGGGTATTGTATTAAATTTTGATACGCCAGTAGCAAGAACCATTGACTTTGCTAATATTTTTTCTCACTACAGTTTTGCTTTTGGATTAATCCCCAAATATGCCAATAGCAACCTTATTCCCGATTGGAGCATTTCATTGGAAATGCAATTTTATCTAATTTTCCCATTTATTGTCTTGTTGATAGCCAGTATGGGTTCATTTTCGGTGACCTTTATCAGTTTGTTGGCTGCAATAACCACAAATAAATTCTTTGGTTTATATCTGGATAAGGGAATCCTGTGGAACTTTCCACAACCATCTTTTCTTCTATTTAAAATCAATTTTTTCCTGGCCGGGATGGCGCTGGCTTATGCATACCTGAGTAAGGATGCTAAACGGAGAATCGCTTGGCTTTTCCTGGTCGTAATATCTCTTTATGATGCTAGTACTCGGGTGCAAATCATAGCCGCGGCGCTAACTTTCATGTTAATGTTTGATTTTGACAAGAATGAGTTTTTTAATCGATTAGGATCGTGGAAGATCTCAAAATTTTTTGGTGATACCTCTTATTCACTCTATCTTTTGCATCTTTTGATAATGTACCCAATTCTCTATTTCTTATTCCAACAAGATTGGTACTTCGGTTTGAGCACCTATGTCAGGTTTTTTGTATCCCTGGTAATTATCAGTCCTATTGTATATGGTTTATCTTATCTCTTGCATCGGACAATAGAAATACCGGGGATTCTTCTAGGGAAAAAGGTTGCACAACGAGTGAATTCAAACAGAGCCGAGAAATGAAACCAAAAATCTCTTTTGATAGGTGAGCGTATATATCTGAGCCTCGAGAAGGCACTTGGTAGGTGGATCCTAAGTTCATTTTTTGGTACCAATCATAAGACAAACTCCTTTCATCGTTAATTTGAAAAATTAGATGACTGCCAACTAAGTATTATTGTTGAATCGGCTACATATATCTTGATTCGATGAGTAATCGAAATAGACTAGAGGGGATATAGAATATTTCTGCGACTGTCTCTGGGATACATAAACCATATTGGGTAGGGGGAAAATCAGGTTTACGGCAACAATTTTTCCCTTGACCCGCTTGTTATGTGAGTTATAATTCAATGACTGAAATATAGAAAAGTGCTCTCATTGGAGCCATCCTGAAACTCCGACTGAAGGTGTCGATTAGATTGGAAATGCAATAATAAGGAGCAGGATTGTCCTGTTAGTCTAAAGCTAGTATTATCGATAAACTATCCTCGAATCAAAGCAGAAATATAACTTATGGAAGGCATGAAAAAAGTTAGAACTGCCATTCGAATTATCAATAAAGAAGGTTGGTCCTCGTTGTTCCGATTGTCCCTTCAAAAGATCCGCTCTTTTGGATCCAGGACAATAAAAGATGAACTTGGGATTTGTTATCAAACTTTAGAGGCTGATAAAAAACCGGGATTAATGATTGATGTGGGTGCCCATCTGGGAGGTTCGCTGGCTCCATTTGCGAAATCTGGATGGAGGGTCTTTGCTTTTGAACCCGATTTTGAGAACCGGGAAGAGTTAACCAGGAAATTTGGATCCTATCCCCTGGTTCAGATTGACCCCCGTGCGGTTTCAAACAAACCAGAATCGAAAGTTACTTTTTACAAAAGTGAACAATCCAGTGGAATTAGCTCATTGACACCTTTTCATGAGAGTCATCATGAAGCTCTGAAAGTAGATGTTATTACTCTCGCAAGTTTCATTGCAGAACAGCGGTTGCTGGAAGAGCATATTGATTTTTTGAAGATTGATACTGAAGGGTATGATTATTTTGTTTTGCAAGGTTTCCCCTGGGATCAAGGGTCTCCGGATATAATCTTGTGTGAATTTGAAAACGCAAAAACAAAACCCCTGGGTTATTCAATAACTGACCTGGCTGAGTATCTCCAGGCTAAAACCTATCAATTGATTATCTCTGAATGGTATCCCGTTCAGGCTTACGGCAGTTCCCATCGCTGGAGGCGTTTTGCTCATTATCCATGTGAGCTACTTGATCCAAAAGCTTGGGGAAATATTATTGCTGCTAGAGATCCAGAGATCTTCAACAAATTAGCTAAAGCATGTCATCTTTAGATAGAGCAGGGCAAATTCTATTATGGTAGCGATTATCCTGATCTCATTTATATTATTGTTTTTCATCTTCATTGGAAAAGATGGATGTGGATTACGGGAAGCACTCATAAAATCATTCCTGGGTAATCTCTTCCTGATTTTATTGTCCACCGAGGTCTTGTCCCTAATAAATCAGATTACATTCAAAGGAGTATTATTTTTTTGGATTTTGGTTGTGGTATTAGAGATTATTGTTCTTATTAGTATGATCCGATCAAAGAAATTTGATCTTGCACAAATTAAATCCCTTAAACGAAAATTAATCTTTACCGGTTATGAGTGGTTGATTATAGGTCTACTTGGTGTGATTTGTGCCACAACATTGTTGATTGCATTATTATCGCCACCAAATAATTATGATTCCATGACTTATCACATGGCGCGAGTAGCGGAATGGATTCAACATCAAAATGTGAATTTTTATCCAACGGCTATCCCAAGACAAAATCATTCCATGCCTTTTGCTGAGTATGTTGTACTTCAATTCCAGATCCTTAGTAGATCAGATCTTTATGCGAATTTGGTTCAATGGTTAAGTTTCATTTTCTCAATAGTGATTGTCTCGTTAATTACAAAAGAACTCAAGTTCTCTAAATTCACTCAGCTAGTGTCAGGATTTGTTGCTTCTGCGACACCTATGGCGATTCTCCAAAGCAGCAGCACCCAGAATGATCTGGTTTTGGGAGTACTATGTCTGAGCTTTGCATACTTTCTATTGAGATTTGTTAAATCTTATACTATCGAGGATGGTATATTTACAGCCATTTCCTTTGGTCTAGCTTTATTAACCAAAGGTACGGGATATATTTTTTGTGCTGCGATCGGCATCTTTTTAGGTGTATATAAGATATTTTCTTTAACAGAAAAAGAGAAAAAATACAAATTAGTGTGGTCTTTAGGGTTGATTGTTGTTGCCGGTTTAGTTATGAATACCGGGCATTTTCTCCGCAACTATGGTTTATATGGTCACCCTCTATCTACTGCAAATAATAGAATCACTACGGACAATCTTTCTCTAACTACAACCTATGCAAACCTGATAAGAAACGCTGCAGGTCAATTAGCAACACCTTTGCCGATGATTAATAATATGATTGTCAGCGCGACCGAATGGACTCTTGGGGAAAATATCAATAACTCTGATGCGACATTTGAAGCGGCAGAATTTTCAGTTGATTTTCGGATTAATTCGGATTATTCTGGCAATTTGTTTCAGATGGTTTTATTATCATTAGCACTTATTCTTTTGCCCTGGTTGATCAAAGACAGAAAATCTGCCCTTTTCTTTTATCTTATGGCAGTCTTCGCCGCAATTGTGGTGTTCAATGTATCCATCAAGTGGCAACCTTGGGGAAGTCGTCTAATCACTCCTATATTTTTGTTGGGATCGCCCTTGATTGCTATCCTAATAAATAAAACGATCTCATCTAAGAAACTGATCTCATCATTGATGGTGGTTTTGTTCTTGTTTAGTGTACCTTTTTTGCTATTGAATTCTACCCGACCCCTGGTTCCGTTTTTTGAAGATGATTCCGTTCTATATACTAATTGGGTGCAAAAATTCTTTTCTGATAAACCAAATCAATACAAAACTTTTTCAAAAATTATTTCACCCTTTTTCAAAGGTAGATCTGTTTTGCATACAGATCGAAGGATGCTGTACTTTCTCAGCAATTTCAGGACATATTATGATTACAATCGGGCGATGAGAGTAATTGGAGACGAAAACCCACTTGAAGTAGGGTTGTTCCTCAGTAGTAATGACTGGGAATATCCAATCTGGGTGTTTAGCGGAAACCATGCTGGAGAAGGAGAAATTGATTTCTGGCATATTGGCGTAGAGGATATCTCCAACAATCTCATGCAGGAACAACGTGCTTTCCCGTCTCTGGTTTTGGCAACTCGAGAATTCGACCAAACTATCGCTGGAGTTGAATACGAAATAATTTTTGATTCAGATAGTATTGATGTGTTGAGAAAAGTTGAATGATGAGTTTTATTATTTCGCGCTTCAATTTTCTAAATAATAAACCCAGATACTTCAGAATGCAAAAAACCGTAAATTAGGTAAACTTTTGGTAAAAGATATGGAAAACAATACTATCAAATCTAAACGTGAACGCTCTCGAATCATTATCAATGATGGTAATGGCATAAAGAGATTAATCAACCTTCAAGAATTATGGCAATATCGCGATTTGTTTTGGTTCCTTGTTAAAAGGGATATAAAAACTAGATATGCTCAATCGATAATGGGGGTAGGGTGGGCTATTATCCAACCTGTCTTTAGTATGATTGTTTTCACGGTTGTGTTTGGTAATATTGCTAAAATCAATTCTGAGGGAATACCCTACGCTATTTTCAGCTATACAGCTTTGGTGCCTTGGACTTACTTTTCGAGTTCTTTAACCGATTCCAGTAGAAGTCTGATTTCCTCAAAAAATTTAATTACAAAGGTCTATTTTCCTCGTTTAGTTATACCTATTGCCCCAGTCCTCGCAAAATTAATTGATTTTGGGATTTCTTTCTTGATTTTAATCGGTATGATGGTTTGGTTTGGTATCATGCCTTCAATCTGGGCAGCATTTATACCAATATTTGTTCTGATTATGATGCTCGCTGCAGGTGGAGTAGGGATGTGGTTAACAGCCTTGTCAATCCAATACCGGGATATTCAATACGGATCAAGTTTTTTTATTCAGTTATTGATGTACCTTTCCCCTGTAATCTATCCTGCAAGCAATGTTCCTGATAAATTCCAACTTGTATACGCTATGAATCCGATGGTGGGGGTGATCGAAGGATTCCGGGCTGTATTGCTTGGCACTCACAGTATGCCGTGGTTCTATATATTGATTGGTTCAGCATCAGCCTTAGTTTTATTTATCAGTGGGGCCTTGTATTTCAGACACATGGAACGCTATTTTGCTGACGTTGCCTGATTTACAACTTTTGTAAGGAAAAGATATGGTTGATTATAGTATCCAAGTAAATGAAATATCAAAACGCTACAGAATAGGTTTGGAACAGCAGGTTCCAAGTACATTTGTTGAGGCTATTTCTGGGTGGATCTCACAGCCAATTAAGAATTATCGCCGCTTACGGAGATTGACACAATTTGATAATGATCAAAACGCCGAGCAGGAGAATATAATATGGGCGTTAAGAGATATATCTTTTAACGTTAAACCTGGGGAGGTTGTTGGTGTTATAGGAAAAAATGGAGCTGGAAAGAGTACTTTGTTAAAGGTATTAAGTCGGATAACTCATCCCACCTCGGGTCAAGTGGAGCTGTTAGGTCGAGTTTCCAGTTTATTAGAAGTTGGAACAGGTTTTCACCCTGAACTTACTGGAAGAGAGAATATCTATCTTAATGGCACAATTCTGGGGATGACTAAGGCAGAGATAGATTTAAAATTTGAGGAGATTGTTGATTTCTCTGGCGTAAAAAAGTTTATTGATACACCAGTAAAATTTTACTCTAGTGGCATGCGTGTCAGACTGGCTTTTTCAGTGGCAGCGCATCTTGAACCGGAAATATTATTAATTGATGAAGTCCTCTCTGTTGGTGATGCGGCTTTTCAAAAAAAATCCCTTGGAAAAATGGAGGAGGTATCCAAAGCAGGAAGAACAGTTTTATTTGTCAGTCATAATATGGGAGCGGTTCGCTCTCTATGTTCGCGAGGTTTGCTTTTGGAAAATGGCATTCTGGTCAAAGATGGAGAGGTAGATCAAGTAATAAATGACTACTTATCGAATAAAGATGTTTCTACCGCAGGTCGGTTGAGCTGGTCAGATGCAGATGCGCCTCAGGATACAGACCTTATCCTGCGTGGAATCGAACTGTATTCCGATAACAAGGAGATGAGAACATCCTTTCAAATAGATGAAGGTTTTGAGATTCATGTTCGTTATGAGATCAAAGATGAGATCAAGAATCTCCGGCTTTATTTGAGATTAAAAACAACTATGGGAGAAACCGTCTTTGCCACTTACGAAGATGCGACTATCCGGGAAGGATTTAACCGGAAACCGGGAGCTTATACGGCTATCTGCAAAATCCCTCCGAACCTTCTAAATAATTTAACCTATCGAATTTACATTGGGTTTGATTCCCCAGGTTACAAAGTATTGATTCCGGGAAGGGAATACTTAGAAGTTGATATCATCGATACATCTGACGGTTACCGCTACTCAAAAGAAGCGTTTGATGGACCCATCCGCCCGGTAGTAGATTGGGAAGTGCTAAATCAATAATTTCCGAATAAATCCCTTGATAGCTCAATTGCTTGAATGTGGAATCTAGATGACTATGAATATTGTATATTTTTCAAAGGGTGTCAGGGGCAGCCGCTGCCTGGCTCATGTTTTGGATGCTGGGTATGATGTCAAAGTGGTGGTTGGTGTATCAAAGGAAGATAGTCTGGAGGAATTAAGCCAGCATTATGGATTTCCTGTTATTTTTTTTGATAAGCTCAATACACCCAAAACCGCCAAGGTGTTGGAAGCATATAATCCGGATCTCTTTATTCTCTGCGGTTATAACAAAATCCTGAAATCATTGATCATAGATATACCCCCATTAGGGACGATAAATCTGCACGGAGGAAAACTCCCAGAATACCGTGGGGCTGCTCCCATCAATTGGCAAATCATTAATGGAGAAACAACAGGGGGGTGCTCAATTATCTACGTGGACGAAGGGATTGATACTGGAGATATCATAGCTCAGGAAATCTATCCCATCACAGCAAATGATACCCATGCCAGTGTGTTGGAGAAGACATTAAATATCTTTCCTCCCCTTTTAGAGACGGTTCTCCAGCAGATTGAAAGCGGGACTGTAAAAGCAACTAAACAGGATCTGTTTGCAGGAAAATATTATTCCCGCCGGTATCCTCGAGACAGCCGCATAGATTGGCAGACCATGGATGATGTCCAGGTCAATAACCTTGTTCGGGGTATGCATGGTCCCTATCCGGCAGCGTTCACCTATTTGGGAGATACAAAGATAGAGATCCATAAAACAACGCCACTGGACGAAAGCATCAGTGGAACTCCAGGTCGTGTTCCCCAGAAACGTGGTAAAGATGTGATAGTACTGGCAAAAAATCGCGGACTGCTGATTGAAAAAATCTCAGTAGGTGAGAATCAAATTGATCCAGCGGATTTAATTAAGATTGGAGATGATTTGAAGTGATCATAATACAGAGGATTGAAAGCTATGAGTAAAATATTAATTACAGGCGGGGCAGGGTTTATCGGGTCGTATGTGTGTCGAAGACTATTGGACATGGGTCATGAGGTAGTAGTGTTTGATGCCTTTGTTCAATATATCTCTCCCCTAAAAAGTATTTTGAAGGAATATACCGAGCTGCGATTTCAGGGTATTGCAGACCAGATTGACTTCCGCCGGGGAGATACGAGAGATAAGGCGCATTTACGTCGGGTGATAATGGATACCCGACCTGATAGAATTCTGCACCTGGCTGCCCTTCCAATAGCTGATCTCTCAAACCGCCACTCTGAGGAAGCGCTCACGAGTATTTTGGAGGGTGCTGTGAATGTCCTTGAAGTACTGCGGGATGTGGATTTTGTCGATCGGTTTGTATATATATCTTCCTCAATGATCTATGGCGATTTTGAAGTCATACCAGCGCCAGAGGATCATCCCAAACGCCCGAAAGATATTTACGGGGGAACAAAATACGCCGGTGAAGTGATGACAGAAACTTACAGCCGCCGGTATGAGATTCCCTACAGCATTATTCGCCCTTCAGCCGTCTATGGCCCCTATGATGTTAATCGCCGGGTAAGTCAAATATTTGTTGAAAATGCCTTGCTTGGAAAGCCAATTACACTCTTTGGCGGAGGATTACAGACACTTGATTTTACTTACGTTGAGGACGTCACTGAGGGAATGATAAAAGTTATGTTCCATGAAAATGCAGAGGGGGAAGCATTTAATATCACTTATGGTCGTGGATATACTCTTCGGGAATTAGCTGATATTCTTTTGACCCAGTGTCCAGATTTGGAAGTGAAGGTTGTGGAAGAAGAGGATGTATTCCGCCCCAAGCGGGGGGCATTGTCCATTGAGAAAGCAAAGAAGATTGTTGGTTATGATCCCCAGATTTCACTGGAAGAGGGTTTAAAGCGTTATCTTGAGATTTACAGGAATCTGGATGTATTCAACAATCAATAAATACTATATTTACCAGGTTGATCGGTATTGAAAAAAGGAGTGAATATGCGGAAAATCCCATTGTGTATACCTTATACGGGACAAGAAGAAAAAGATGCAGTAAACGAGGTGATTGATTCCGGATGGTATGCTCACGGTCCAAAAAACCGTGAATTTGAAATGGGGTTTGCTGATTACCTGGGTGTTAAACATGCTTTATCGATGAATTCCTGTACTTCTGCCATTCATTTGGCTGTTGAAGGGTTAGGGATTACTGGAGAAGTGATTTTACCCAGTTTTACATTTGTTGCTTCAGCAAATGCTGTGATAACAGGGGGTGCTCGACCGGTTTTTGCTGATATTGAGTATGATACCTGCAATATTGATCCTGCCTCAATTGAACGATTAATTACACCGGAAACCCAGGCTATCATGCCCGTTCATTTTGGTGGTCAAAGCGCAAATATGACGGCTGTAATGGAAATTGCAGAAGCACATAAATTATATGTAATTGAAGACTCTGCTGAGACTATTGGTGGGGAACATCATAACCGGCTGACTGGTACGTTTGGTGTGGGGTGTTTTTCATTTTATCCTACCAAAAACCTAACTACCGGCGAAGGCGGAATGTTAACTACAGATGATGATGACCTGGCACATAAGGTTAAAACACTCCTGGCCCACGGCATCGACAAATCGACCTATGAACGAGAGGATCAAGAAAAGTCCTGGTTCCGATCAGCCAGCCGGATTGGATATAATTTTCGGATGAGTAATATCTTGGCGGCAATAGGGGTTGAACAGTTAAAGAAGCTTCCGGAAATGAATCGCAAACGACGGATCCTGGCAGCAAAACTTACAAAGGCCCTGGTAGATATTTCTGGTATTAAACCCCCCACGGAAAAACTCGAAAACAAACATGTTTACCAGATGTATACAATCCGGGTTGGAAATGGTGTAGACCGGGATGATTTTGTTAGGAAATTGAATGCGAAAGGGATCGGTGCGTCAATTCATTTCTTCCCCCCTGTTCATCATATGGAACCATACCGGGGGGAACAATATCACCAGGATGATTTATCTATCACGGAGAAAGTAATCCAGGAAATTGTTACTTTACCCATGTATCCCCAGATGACGGATGATGACCTGGAGTATATGGTTGTGTCCCTAAAAGAAGTTCTCTCTGAATTATCGTAAATGATGAATATCCTTCACATTAATACCTCATCCCATAGTGGGGGTGCTGCAAAAGCGATGCAGCGCTTACACGATGAACTATTAGTACAGAATCATCAATCGGAAATCATTGCCGGTTTGAATAATCAGCCTGGTGAACCCCACAACCATTGCATGAGCGATGTGATATCCCCCTATCAAACTAGTCTGGGTTTGGTTCAATCCCGGTTGGGAAGCCGTATTGAAGACTTCCTGGGCTTACATCCCTGGACAAATCGTCCAACATTAGATCTTCCAAAGACAAAGCTGTATGAATGGGCCGATATTATCGATTTAAGAAATCTTCATGGAAGATATTTTAATTTGTTTGTTTTGCCAGAATTATCAATGGGGAAACCAGTGGTTTGGCGTTTACCGGATCTGTGGGCGCTGACGGGTTACTGTGCTTATCCTTATGATTGCCTGAAATGGAAAGATGGCTGTCATAATTGTCCACTTTTAAAAGGGGAGGGTAGACTGCTGGTTGAACCCAAACCTCCTCCTCATTGGGATGGAACCAGGCGTGTCTGGAGGTTGAAACGAGAGATATATAAAAAATCCAAACTTCATATAGTTGTTACCACAGACTGGATGAGAAAGCAGGTTAATCAAGGGATATTAAATGACGTTTTATCGGTTAATGTCATTTCCAACGGAGTGGATTTAGATATCTATCGACCTGTTGAGAAACAGGAAGCCCGGATTCAACTTGGATTACCAGCCAATGAGACCATTCTTCTATGGGGTGCTGCAGGTATGGGTCTCATGCGAAAGGGATATTCATATGCAGCCCAGGCAGTGGAGCTTATCCAAACCAACCTGGAAAAGAAACCCATGTTAATTACAATGGGAAAACCAAAAAAAATGGATTTGAAATATCCATTGGAAAAATCCAAACACTTTGGTTACATTAAAGACCCGGCCAAGCAGGCCTTGTTGTATGCTGCTGCGGATGTATTTATTTGCAGTACTTTAGCAGATGGTCAACCTCAAACTGCAATCGAATCCCTTGCTTGTGGGACACCGGTAATCGCATTTAATATTGGTCCCATGCCGGAGTTGGTTCAGGATGGGAAGACCGGTTTTATCGCGCCAGAAGTATCTGTAGAATCGCTCGTGACAACTCTCAAAAGGGCTCTGAAAGATCCTGATCACCTCGTAAAAATGAGAAGGTACTGCAGGGATGAAGCTGATAACAAATATGATCTAACGAAACAGACAATAAAATATATTGAACTTTATGAGAAAATCATGATCGAAAAAACCGGAACTAATAATGGGAAATCATTGGAAAAGAGATCTTGATTCCCGGATTCTAAACCAATTCTGATAGAGAGCTGCTTTTTGACCTGGCGATATATGAAGTACTTGACCCGAGTTTTGTTTAAGGTATAATTCATTCACTGAATTTTGGAAGGTAATTTTATGGAATTAGATCAAACTCAAGAAAAACGGGAACTTGCTTTATTGGATCAGATTAATAATGATCCTGATATTACTCAGGCAAATCTGGCGGGTAAACTTGATGTTGCGGTAGGTACCGTGAACTGGCATTTAAAGCGGTTGATCGCAAAGGGATACGTGAAAGCGAAACGCGCTCAGAGGAAAAAATTACGGTACATCATCACTCCGGAGGGGCTCGCTTTACGGGCGCGATTGACGGTTAATTATATAGAAAATCAAATGAGACTTTATAGTCAAACCAGGCAGCTAGTGAAGAATTTATTGGGAGAAATAAAAAAACTGGGGTTTGATGAAGTAAGAGTTGAAGGCGATAGTGAAATTGCAGATGTTTGCCGTTTGACCTGCTTAGAACAGGGTATTGAAATCGTCGGTGAGGGAAATATTCCGATTCTTGAAGTTCAGGGTTATACAGTTATTTTGAACCTTGATCAAGCTATTTAGATGAACAAAGAATTCTGTTGGACCAGGTTAATCGATTGAGATGGATAAAAAAGGATAATCACATGACTAAAGCACTAATAACAGGGATTACAGGCCAAGATGGATCTTATTTGACCGAGATGCTTCTTCATAAAGGATATGAAGTGCATGGGATCATCCGCAGGGCAAGTACATTTAATACCAACCGGCTAGAGCACCTGTACAAGGATCCTCATAACGGGGAAGAGGTTAGGCTTTATTTACATTATGGAGATCTTTCCAGTTCTGACAGCCTAGAGCGGGTTATTCATGAGGTGCAACCAGATGAAGTATATCACCTGGCTGCTCAAAGCCACGTTCGAGTCAGTTTTGATTTGCCAGAATATACCGGTGATATATCTGGGTTGGGTACGATACGGATTCTGGAATCAATTCGCCGGTCCGGGATAAAAACCCGCTTTTACCAGGCATCCACATCTGAGCTCTTTGGAAACGCCGCTCCTCCCCAGAGTGAAACCACTAAATTTCAACCACAGAGTCCTTATGGAGCCGCAAAATTGTATGCTTTCTGGGTAACTAGAAATTACTCCCAGGGCTATGGAATGTTTGCTTGCAATGGGATTTTATTTAACCATGAATCACCCCGGAGGGGAGAGACTTTTGTTACCCGAAAAATCACTCGGGCCGTCGCCCGCATCAAAGCTGGTGAACAGAAAAACCTTTACCTCGGTAACCTGGACTCAAAAAGAGACTGGGGTTACGCACCAGAATATGTTGAAGCGATGTGGTCTATGCTCCAACAGGATGAACCGTATGATATCGTTATCGGAACTGGAGAAGCGCATACAGTAAGAGAATTTGTTAAGGAAGCTTTTGGTTATGTTGACCTTGATTACAACGATTATGTAGAGATTGATCCCCGGTATTTCAGGCCTACGGAAGTGGATTTTCTTCAAGCTGATCCTACTAAAGCTCAGAGAATTTTAGACTGGAATCCGAAAGTCCTCTATCGTGATTTGGTCAGGATTATGATGGATGCCGATTTAGAATTAATGGGATTGGAAGCACCCGGGGAAGGAAAGAAAATCGTTGAAGAAAAATTTGATGATTGGCATAATTGGCAAGATCAAGTCGTAAGCATGGGACGGTAAATTATGATTAACAATGCTCAATATCCTGTATCTAGCCAATTTTGGCAAAACAAACGTGTATGTGTAACCGGGGGGGATGGATTCCTGGGCTCATATGTTCAAAAAACATTAAAAGAACGCGGCGCCACAGATGTTTTTATCCCGACCATAGATAAATATGATTTAACGGACATAAATGATGTCCGTCGTATGCTTAAAGACGGACAACCTGATTTGATCATCCATCTGGCGGCGCTCGCTGGGGGTATCGGGGCAAATCGTGCCCGTCCGGCAGAGTTCTTCTATAAGAACCTGATGATGGGAGTTCCCTTGCTTCATGAAGCCTGGAAGCAGGGTGTAAGTAAATTCGTTGCTATAGGTACAATATGCGCCTATCCAAAATTTACACCTGTCCCGTTTAAAGAAGAGAATCTCTGGGAGGGATACCCTGAAGAGACCAATGCTCCTTATGGACTGGCAAAAAAAATGCTTCTGGTTCAATCTCAAGCTTACCGCGAACAGTATGACTATAACTCAATTTTTCTCCTACCAGTTAACCTGTATGGTCCCCGTGACAACTTCAATCTTGAAACTTCCCATGTCATCCCTGCCTTGATCAGAAAAATGATTGATGCGGAAGATCTTGGTGAGGAAAAAGTTGTACTTTGGGGGGATGGCTCACCGACAAGGGAATTTTTCTACGCCGGGGATGCAGCGCGAGGAATAGTATTAGCTGCGGAAAGATATAACAGCAGCGAACCTGTCAATCTTGGTGCAGGAATGGAGATCAGTATCAAGGATCTTGCCCTGTTAATCGCCAAACTCACAGGTTTCAGCGGTGAAATAGTTTGGGATACAAGTAAACCGAACGGGCAGCCCCGTCGAGCATTAGATACCAGCCGTGCAAAGGAATATTTTAACTTTGAGGCAGAAATGCCTTTCGAAGAAGGATTGAAAGAGACCATTCAGTGGTTTAAGGAGAACAAGGAAAGTATTAACTGAGATTTCACCTTTTTGAAATTTCATGATGGATTGTAGTTTTTTTTCTATTCAATTATGAATAAATTTACGATTTTTGCAACTCCCAAACCTTTTACAGATCCTCATATCGAACTAATTCAATTAAATGCGATTGGTTCCTGGGTGCAGTTGGGAGAGGATGTCGATGTTGTTCTGATTGGAGATGAAGAAGGTTACTCTGCAGTTGTAGATAAGTATAAAATTTCTCATCGACCCCAGATCACTAGAAATGAATGGGGGACTCCGCTGGTAGATTCAATTTTTGAACAAGCCAGAAGTGTATCCCAAGATAACTTGCTGGCATATGTCAATGCCGATATTATCCTTACTCCAGATTTTGTGACCACAATTCAGGAAGTCTGCCAAATTGAAGAACGGTTTCTTGTAGTGGGCAGAAGGTGGGATTTGAAAATTGAAAAAGAAATCAATTTTGATGGGAATTGGGTTGATGAGCTTGAGCAAAAAATGCAGAGTCAAGGAAAACTTCACAACCATACTGCCATAGATTATTTTGTCTTTCCCAAGGAAATATTTACCGAGATTCCTCCTTTTGCTATCGGTAGAGCAGGTTGGGATAACTGGATGATATATCATGCCCAAAAACAGGGTTGGATGGTGATAGATATCACTCCTTCAGTAATTGTGATTCACCAGGACCATGATTATGCTCATTTACCAGAGGGAAAACCCCATTTCGATCTGGATGAATCCCACCAAAATGTGAATCTTGGTGGAGGATTTACTAAGTCATATGATTTATTGGATGTAAATTGGCAACTCTTTGAGGGAAGGATCAGAAAAATTCAGCCGTCATTACCTCGGGTGTTGCGAAAAATTGAGAGAAGAGTTATGCCATCCAAAAAGGAAGGTTGGCGTTGGAAGTTAACTCGAAAATTGCGGCAATTACGTAGAATTGTGAGTTGACTATTCACTACCGAAAATAAATTTATTTTTCTTGATGATTTTTTGATTTTATTTATATAAACTCTTATGAGCGGGAGACAAAAGAGATAAGTAGTGCAGATTGCATAAAGGTTTCAAGTTCGAGATAGCGAGAAAATATTATGAGAATCGGTTCTAATCCTGTAAAAATCAAGAAACCTTCATTGAGCCCTCCCCAACCGGTTACGGTTGTGATAATTACCTACATTCCTTATTTGAGTGGGTATTTTCAATATAGTCTTGAAGTATTAAGCCTAGCTCTTAAAAGTATTTGGGAGAATACTGAAGAAGCTTTTGATCTGTTGGTTTTTGATAATGGAAGCTGTAATGAAGTTCGGGAATATTTAATCTCCCAAAATGAAAAAAACAAAATTCAATATCTCATTTTATCTGACCAAAATGTAGGGATACCTGGGGCATGGAATATATCCTTCAAAGCTGCACCTGGTAAATATGTTGCTTTTGCTGATTATGATATTTATTTCTTCCCGGGATGGTTAAAGGCACACCTGGAAATTTTTGAAAATTTCCCAAATGTTGGAATGGTTACTGGAACCCCCATTCGACCGCCGATTGAATATTCATCCAGAACATTGGAATGGGCAGAAGATAATAAAGACGTGAATATAAATCGTGGAGTTTTACAGTCCTGGGAAGATTTCTGGACTCATACAGAAAGTTTAGGTATGTCAGAAGAAGAATCTCGTGCATCCTATAAAACGGGAGAGGATATTCTCCTGATTTATAAAGAAAATACGGCTTATATCGGGGCAGGACATTTCCAATTTGTCGCACTTAAAGACGTGCTGGAGAAAGTTGCGCCTTTTCCGAACACGATAGCCATGGGTAATGAACGTTTGTTAGATCGGAGAGTAAATGATTTAGGTTTGTTGAGGCTCACGCTTACTCGAAGATATGTTCAGCATTTAGGAAACACACCATCAAGGAAATTGGTTGAACAACTTGATGAAGATAAGATACAAAAACAACATAATCAATCGTTGAAAAAGGGCGCTCGCATCTGGCAGATCCCTTCGGTAAAAAAGGTTCTTATGAAGGTCTACAATATTATTTTTGAAATCTACTACAAACAATGATATATCAATCACAAAGGTTTATTGAATGAAAAAGCATGTATTTTTGGTGGCTAATCACGGTTTATCGATTGTATATTTTTTACAGAGCGAACTAGTATCTATTCTTGTTGATTCAGGGGTAGAAGTTGTTATTTTTACTGATGGTCAAGTAAAATCAAAAATACAAAAAATGATTAATCTCCCAAACGTTACTATTGAGAACTTAAGATTGGATAAGGTAAAAGAATATTGGAAGAATGTTTACCCATCTGTTCAATACTGGTTGGATTTTTTACGCCGAGCCGGAGCATCAAATAGAATTAATCTAGAAGCAGTAAAGGCATATGTTAAACAGGTAGAACATGAAGCACACAGGATCAGGAAATTATTTTTTCCGGTTATCAAGACCTTAGTTTTAATCCTCCAAAATTCTAGCATAGCCAGGAAAACCCTCGTTAAAATTCAACAAATGTTTACGACTGATATATATTCAGACTTATTTGAAAAATATAAACCTAGTTTAGTTGTGGCAAGCACACCAGGCTGGCGACAAGATCGATATATCCTCAGGGAAGCCAGTAAACATGGCATAGCCACAGCCTCTGTAATTATTGGATGGGACAATACCAGCAGCTATAGCCTTCCAGGCGCAAATGTGGATTGGATTACGTGCTGGTCAGAAATCCAAAAAGATGAGTTGGTGAATGGTTCCGACTGGCAGCCTGGCAGAATCAATATCGGTGGTATTCCTTCGTATGATGGATATTTTCGTGAAGAATGGAAATTATCTCGTAAAAAATATTTCAATCAGCATAATTTAGATCCAGCTCGGAAATTAATTTCGTATGCCTGTAGTTTCATCTCATTCTCCCCTAATATACAGAATATTGATGCTTTGGTTAATGTGATAACCGCGGATCAGTTAGCTGAACCCTCCCAATTGTTGATTAGATTACACCCTAACCACTTTTTAGAGGTTCCCAGGTTCAAGAAAGAAAAGAAGAAGATCTCTGATTTAGCTGCGAAATATCCTCATGTTCATCTTGTTGAACCGGTCGCCTTAGGTGGGGATCTGGGATATTATTCAGGGGAAGATATGCCAGAAAAATCCTCAATGATGGCGCATTCAGACATTATGGTAACTGTCTATTCAACGATGGCATTAGAGGCATCCATACATGGGACTCCTGTAATTAGTTTATGCATCGATTCCGAATCAGGATGGCCGGATAATTTTTCTCTTAAGTTATCACAAATTGGTCAATGGCCTACTCATATGAGATTTATAGCATCAGGAGCAGGCAGGGAAGCACAGAGTGAAATTGAACTGAAAAAAGCTCTTGATTATTATCTAATAAATCCAAATCTTGATGATCAGCTTCGACAGGATTTTGTATCTCGAGAGTGCACATTTGTCGATGGAAGCGCTGGTAAAAACACTTCTGAGTTCCTATTATCGCTCTTGGAGGAATTGTGAATAAACGAATTCTAAAGAGACTGAAGGATGCAAAAAACATCTTGGTCCGAGGGCATTTATACGGAACTACTCGTGGAGAAATATCTCCAATTAGTCCGGCAGAAGTGGAAGAGATAAAGCAAATATTTCCTCTTGATAAATTCTTTATATTTGGCCATGCCCGTTCTGGAACTACTTTGCTCACCCGTTTGATAAGAGTACACCCAGATGTTCACTGCAATTATCAAGGACATTTCTTCACCCGGAAGCCTACCATTGAAAAGCTCGTAGACAGTTCAGGAATTGAATCCTGGTTTCGCCGCCCAAGTAATCGCTGGAATCATGGAACTGATTTATCTCCCATTGTACTGAGAGCTGTAATTGATTTTATTCTTGAACGGGAAGCTCGTCCTCTTGGAGTAACTATAGTTGGTGATAAAAGTCCTAATAATCTCATGAATGGCGAATCTGTACGTTTGATGAACAAATATTACCCAGATGCGAAATTAATTTTTCTTGTCAGAGATGGCCGAGATGCTGCCATATCTCATCGGCTTCAATCTTTTCTCGATGCAGTACAACATCTTAATAAAAGAGACTGGGACATTAGAAAAGCTTTTGAACGAGATCCCGAACCCTTCATGTCCGGTGAACAATCAATTTTTACCCCGGAGGGGATTCGGAAGGCTGCTGAAAACTGGGTACAAAATATAGAAGAGACAAATCAGATTGGTCGGGAATTATATCAAGAGCAGTTCATTTCTCTTAAATATGAAGACCTACTTAATTCTTCTTGGGAACAGATGAATGGGTTGTGGTCTTTTTTGAATGTAAATACTGAAATTGATGGGTTAAGTGAATCCCTGAAGATAGAATTGAAAAGTAATCCAGATGCCAAATGGCAGCAGGAGTCAGGGGCTGATCTTATTGGACCTTTTCAGAAAGGAAAAATAAATTCATGGAAGAAGTTGTTCACCCAACATGATATTAAAGTTTATAAAGAAGTTGCAGGAGATTCCTTAATTAAATGGGGTTATGAAAAGGATAAGAATTGGTAAATATGAAAATTCTTATTGCGGGTTATGGTTCCATTGGAAGAAGACACTTCCGGAATTTGCTCAATATTGGAATTGATGACATACTTTTTTATAGTACTCAAAAAAGCACTATTGAAAAAGATGAGATTTCCGGTTTCACCGTTGAGACTGATCTTGGAAAAGCTTTGGCGCATAAACCAGATGCAGTAATTGTCTCCAATCCAACCTCGCTTCATCTTGAAGTAGCTATTCCCGCGGCCAAGGTTGGCTGCCATTTATTGATTGAAAAACCTTTATCACATAATATGGAAAGGCTTGATGAATTTCGCAAAATTATTGATGAAATAGGAAAAAAAGTCTTGATTGGATTCCAGTTTCGGTACCATCCTGGATTAAAACAAATCAAAGAGCTGTTAACTGAAAGAAAAATTGGTAAAACATTATCTGTTCGCGTTCATTGGGGGGAATACCTACCTGATTGGCATCCATGGGAAAATTACCGGGATGGTTATAGCGCTAGAGCGGATTTGGGTGGGGGAGTTATTCTAACTCTCTGCCACCCCCTGGATTATTTAAGATGGTTGTTAGGGGAGATCAATAGTGTTCAAGCTTTTTTGGGATACGGTTTTCGACTAAACGGAGGGAAAGTATGCCGGGAATTTTCGAACCTTTGACGATCAATCGGATGGAACTGCCCAACCGGTTTGTC
>RCNF010001587.1_pt1 | contig 18848 bp, 17 predicted proteins | sample 2041311 | NCBI WGS metagenome assembly RCNF01 (sample SAMN09708228, study PRJNA481090) | Marine sediment metagenome, whole genome shotgun sequencing project. | biome: marine sediment; feature: ocean; material: sediment; isolation source: Sewage treatment plant 2 marine sediment (STP2) ... | reverse complement strand
TTGTATGAGAGCCAAAGGGGGCAGATTTTTTTTCAAAGTTACGTTGAAAATTAATCTGCCCCCTTTATCCAAAATTATCAATGTAACGAAATTCTATTAATACTTTCCCCACCATATGCATTCAAAATCTCACAAATCACTGCCTCCGGTGCTGAACGAACATTTTACACCCGACAAATCATAACAATAACTGTTCCTACTGATAGTTTCCTTTTGTAATTTTACTCTTGTTTTTTAAGTATTGTGTAAAGCTTTTTCTTACTGCTAGACTCCTGAACACTTCAATGTTTGAAGTTTTTTTCATGCAACCCTGCAAATTAATAACACCAACCTGGGGAGAACTCACACATGGCTGAAGGTATCATCACTCACACTGTCATTTCAGCAGAAGAGGAGGGAAAAGCCATCGTGAGCAGGATAGCAACAATTGCATATTTCATAATGCTCATCCCTTCGAATAACTATAATCAGTTAATATCATTAATAATATGTTGAACATTCTGTACGCAACATCCTGTTACATATAACACTACAGGCTTCTGATTGGTTCCGGAACCGATTCCTAGAAGACACCTGACTGAAGTAGTTCTTCTGCAATCAGTAGCATACTATTATCAGAGTGATCAGTGGACGTCCAGAGAACTGAATCCGCGGATGCTATCCCGTACTTAAGTGTTTCCGAATCCTCCACCTGGAAAACTAGGTAATTCACACCGAAATATTCATGAGCCATTCCCGCACGCTGGACTGCAGAACCCGCTCCAAGGTCCATCGGGTCAGCGTATACGGTGAAGTTATCACCAGAAAGATCATTCAGTATGTTTATCAGCTGAATCGTGGTTTCGGGTCCGTCTTCTCCGGGGATTACTGACACGGCAAGTGTGATAAGCACTTCGTCAGGAAAGGCATCATCCCAGTTGATTCCTGTTTCGATGATCTGGTCCGGCACTGTATCAACGATGACAGCTTCTTCATCTGAACCTGACAGAACGTCAAGGAAGAAAAGACCCCCGATTACGACGATAAGGCCTATGGTGATATATGTCATTGCCTCGGAATCGCCTTCTTCACTGCTTTCTCCGCCTCCGCCTTCTCCGCCCATAACAGGCCATGAAATAAGGAACACGGATATAAGAACAAGTGCAGCAGTGGTCCTGTATTTAGGCAGCATTATTACTCTTCCTCTTCGGTAACGCTGGCCATGATCTTTTCCTTTATATCCTTTGGAACCGGCTGGTAACCTTCATAGCTCTGAACGAAACTGCCCCTTGCCTGAGTCAGTGATTTAAGCGTACTTGTATACTGGAAAAGCTCAGCCTCTGGAACACTTGCTTTTATAACCTGGAAAGCACCCTCCGCCTCAATACCCTGTATACGCCCGCGCCTGGAAGTCAGATCGCTCATCACATCCCCCATGAATTCTTCAGGGACTGTGACTTCCATGTTTACGACAGGTTCAAGGAGGCTGGGTCCGGCATTCATCATAACATTCTTGAAGCACTTTCTGGATGCCAGTTTGAAAGCCATATCCGAGGAATCCACAGGGTGGTAGGAGCCGTCGAAAACTACAGCCTTTAAATCAACAACCTTACATTTAGAAATAGGGCCGTTCTTCATGGCCTCGATTACTCCCTTTTCCACTGCGGGAATGAAGTTGGTAGGAACGTTTCCCCCAACTACCTTGCTCTGGAATTCGAATCCGGCTCCCCTTGGCAGGGGTTCTAGCCTTATGAAAACATGACCGTACTGACCGCGCCCGCCGGTCTGCTTTTTATGCTTGTAGGAACCTTCAGCCTTTTTAGTGATCGTTTCGTGATAGGCGATCTTCGGTTTGAAGGTTTCCGTATCCACTCCGGTTGCGTCCTTCAGCCTGCTGAGCATAACCTTGAGGTGAAGCTCACCCATTCCCGAGAGGGTTGTCTGTCCGATCTCGGATTCATTTCTGAGGATAAGTGTGGGATCCTGGCTTGCAAGAACTGACAGGCCTGAACCCATTTTGTCCTCGTTGCCTCTCTCCCTGGGGGCGATGGCGACCCTGTAGACGGGCTCGGGGAAAACAATGGGCTTGAGGATGATTTTGCTCCCCTTCTGGCCGAGAGTATCGTTCGTGGAAGTATTCTTCAGCTTTGCGATTGCGGCGATGTCTCCAGTAACCAGTCTGTCCGCATCGGTTCTGCCCGAACCGCTTATGAAATAATAGTTGCCGAGACGCTCGGAAGCATTTTTTGAAGTGTTGGATATATCTGTGGTTCCCTCGATTCCGCCGCTCTCTACCCGCACGAAGACTATTTCACCCATATGAGTATCAACCTTACAGTTGAACGCCCGAGCCACGAAGGGACCCGATGGATCAGGAGCGATCTCAACTTCCTTGTCACGGTCGGTTGCGGCTACAGGAGGTCTTTCCAGAGGAGAGGGTACAAGGGTGGGGATTAAATCAAGGAGGAACTTCTGACCCACTGGAGGGATTGCAAGTCCGCTGAATACGGGGAAGAAATTCCTGGTGGCAAATGCCTTTTTCAGACCGGTTTGTATTTCTTCTTCGGAAAGAGTTTCATTCTCGAAGAATGATTCCATCAGATTCTCATCGGATTCGGCAGCAGCTTCGATCAGCTGCATCCTGTACATTTCAAGGTCATCCTTCGCTGATTCGGGTACGGGGATATCCTTACCCTCAGCATTTACTGCCTTACCTGTAAGAGCATTGACAACCGCTTCGAATACGCCGTTTTCCTTCACGGAAAATGTTACCGGAATGGCACTTTTCCGCAGATTCTTCCTGATATCCTGAAGTGCTCTTGCAAAATCAGCGCTATCGCGGTCAACGCGGTTGATCCAGATCATCAGCGGTGTATTGTTCCTGGCGGCGAAATCCCATGTTTTAAGTGTTCCGACCTCAACGACGTCCGATCCGTCAACAACAAGAATAACTCCGTCGGACACTATGACGCTGCCAATGGTAGCACCGTGGAAATCTGCCAGCCCGGGTGTATCGATTATGTTGATCTTGTAACCGTTGTGTTCAACTATACCCATCGAAGAAGAAAGGCTGTGTTTCCGGTCGCGGCTTTCATCAGTGTAATCGAATTGGCTTGTACCGCTATCAACACTTCCCAGCCGCTCAACTGCTTTGCTTACAAATAGAAGCGAGTCGCAGAGACTGGTTTTTCCGACCGTACCGTGGCCGACAACTGCTAATGTTCTAAGTTTATCCGAATTGTAGTTCTTCAAGTCAATACTCCTAAATCCCGAACTTGTCCATACAGGAAAACGTTGCTAATATTCATACGGTTCTGAGTGAGCATATTACTTACGCATGAAAAGAGCTTCTGTCAACCGCTAACTCTGGAAGAAAACTACTTATCTGCTCGGAGGAAAACATGAACTCTGCAAGGCTTCTGCTTCTATTTGTGGGTATCGCGTTCCTGTGGTTTATCATCAGACAGGTGATACGCCAATGGCTGGCAGGCCCCGACAGGAAGCAGCAATACATGGAAATAGATGCCGAAGAAAGAGCGATAGAGAGGGAAACAGGAGATAATATTCCCGTATGCCCATCATGTGGAGCGCTGACCAAACTGCACAGGTATCCGCATATTACCGTATGGAGATGCGTCAATTACCCCGGGTGCAGGGGATTTGTCAAGGCCTTGAAACCCAGAAGGATGAAATTCGCAGCCGACTGGAGCAGGAAAACAAGAAAGAAATAACACTTGAAACTGTTGCATCATTTCTGGTGCAGTGATAGATTGGCCATTCTCTGATTATCTTTTCAATCCAGGGAACCTTTAAGGAGGAGAAGTGTCTTCCGGGGAAAATAGAATCACAAGACATCCGGTTCTGGAAGAATCCGGGATCAGGAAAGTTGAATTCACTTTCAATGGGAAACCCGCCACCGGTATCGAGGGGGAGGCTGCGTCATCAGCTCTGTTTGCCATGGGGATTCACATATTCGGACACCACCACACGGACTCCAGCGCACAGGGAATGTTCTGTGCCAATGGACAGTGTTCACAGTGTACTCTCCTCATAAATGGAGTTCCGCGTAAGAGCTGCATTGTTCCTCTTGAGGCGGGGATGCAGATAGAAAGCCTTGAAGGTCTTCCTTACCTTCAAGATCTTCCCGGCCCCGACGTCCGCCAGCCCCACACGGTTGAAACGGATGTTCTGATTCTCGGCGGAGGGCCATCGGGTATGGCTGCCGCTATAGAACTCGGAAAAAAGGGTATTGATACCATCATCGTTGACGACAAGGACCGTCTTGGCGGGAAGCTTGTTCTGCAGACGCATAAATTCTTCGGCTCCGTGGTCGACTGCCATGCGGGAACCAGAGGTATCCACATTGCATCCATGCTTGCAGGAGAGATTAAAGGATTTGCATCGGTGGATGTATGGCTCGACAGTATCGTGCTCGGAGTATTCAAGTGATGGTACGGTGGGTATAAGGTGCATTGACGGTTACAGGATAGTTAAGCCCGAGTACCTTCTTATCGCAACCGGAGCGAGAGAAAAATCCCTGCCATTCCCTGGATGCACATTACCCGGAGCTTTCGGCGCGGGAGCATTCCAGACCCTGGTGAACAGGGACCTTGTGAGGTGTTCTGAGAGAATTTTCGTTGTTGGCGGCGGCAACGTCGGTCTTATAGCCGCGTACCACGCGCTTCAGGCAGGGATGACTGTTGTGGGACTGGCAGAGGCTATGCCCCAATGCGGTGGTTACAAGGTTCACGCGGATAAGATCAAGAGGCTTGGTGTTCCCATCTTTACAAGACATACCGTGCTTGCTGCGCATGGCAGCTCCAAGGTGGAAGCGGTTACAATTGCTGAAATTGATGATTCCTTCACGCCCCTGCCAGGTACCGAAAAAAGCTGGGAAGTGGACACCATCCTGGTGGCGGTTGGACTTAATCCTGTTAATGAGTTTCACAGGAAGGCATTGAAGTTCGGTATAAAGACATCCATGGCAGGTGATGCGGAGGAGATCGCCGAAGCAAGCGCTGCAATGTTTTCCGGGAAGATAAGAGGACTTCAGATCGCCAGGGAGCTGGGAGCTGAGGATATCTCGATCCCCTCAGATCTTCATGAGAAGGCCGAAGTGCTCAAAAGCCCCGGGGGAGAATTATTCCCTTACCATTCCCCTGAGGTAAGGGAGGGTGTGTTCCCGGTTCTTCACTGCATGCAGGAAATTCCGTGCAATCCATGCATGACATGCTGCCCGAAGGATCTGATTGGTACATCGGGGCATCCGATAATGGGTCTGCCTGAATTCCACGGGGAATGTATCGGATGCGAAAAGTGTGTAGCTGTTTGTCCGGGACTTGCCGTTACACTGGTGGATTTCAGAAAATCCAAAGAGATGCCTCTGGTTACCGTACCTTTTGAACTGGGTGAGTGGCTGCTTGACACCGGCAGCGAGATAACCGTTACCGGGTGGGAGGGTGCTGTGCTGGGAAGAGCTGTGATCGCAGGCTGGAAAAAGGCTGCCGGATTTCCGTATACGATTCTGTTGAAACTTGAAACTCCAGCCGATATCGCCTGCAGGGTCGCCGGAGTAGTAATCTTGGAACCTGAAGATATTTCCCCCCTTGCAGAACCTCTGGAAGTACCGCTGACCGATGATGCCATTGTCTGCAGGTGCGAAAGGGTTACAGCGGGAACTATCCGGGAGCATATCAGATCGGGAATAAGGGATATGAACCATCTGAAGGCGATAACCAGAGCCGGGTTCGGAGCTTGCGGAGGTAAGACCTGTGCAACCCTGATCGAGAGGATATGCCGGGAGGAAGGGATACCCGGGGAGGAAATAACAGCTTTCACGGACAGACCCCTTTTCGCCGAGACAGAACTGGGATGGTTCAAGGGAGCGGCTGATGAATAGGAAAAGCTACGATTCAATCATTATCGGAGCCGGAAGTGTTGGAACTCCCATGGCGATGAGCCTGGCTGAGAAGGGTGTATCCGTTCTCTGCATAGACAGCGCTCCTTCAGCGGGTCAGGGTAACAACAAATGTGCCATAGGGGGAGCCAGGGCAACTCACAGCGAACCAGCCAAGGTTGCGCTTGGACTCCGTTCCCTGGAAGTCTTCAGGACCTGGAAGGAAATGTATGGCGATGAGATAAGCTGGTACCAGGGCGGTTACACGTACGTGGCATACGATGAGGAGACAATGAACCTCTTCCGGGGTAATGTCCCGATTCAGCAGAAGGCGGGACTGAACATAAGGATCGTTGACACAGCGGAGATGGAAAGCCTTGTTCCCGGCATAAATCCGGAAGATCTTCTTGGAGGTACGTGGTCACCTTTCGACGGAAGTGCAAGCCCCATGCAGAGCTGTTACGCATTCCAGGGAAGAGCGGAAGAACTTGGAGCCGAGTTTGTTTTCAACGAAACCGTTACAGGTCTGGGAATTGATGGAAACAGGGTGATTTCGGTTACGACCGACAAGGATATTTACTCGTGCGGTACCGTTGTGAACTGCGCAGGATCCTTTGCTGCTCCAGTCGGAAGAATGGCGGGGATTGAACTTCCCGTTTTCCCGGAGAGCCACGAGGCGGGGGTCACAGAACCGGTTGAAAGGCTTTTCGATCCTATGGTGGTGGACATCCGGAAAGCGCCGGGTTCAGCCAATTACTACTTCTATCAGCACGATACAGGTCAGGTTGTTTTCTGCATAACACCGGATCCGCCTATCCCCGGTACCGATATCGATGAGAGATCTGAATTCCTTCCTCTGGTGGCAGCAAGAATGGTAGATCTCTACCCCAGGCTAGCTAATCTTAAAGTACGGAGAACATGGAGAGGCATATACCCTATGACGGGGCACCGATACTGGACAGGTGCGGTCCGGATAATCACTTTGTCGCGGCCGGAATGTGCGGCCAGGGGTTCATGCTGGGCCCAGGTATCGGAGAGGTTATGGCCAGGTTTATGATGGGTGAAGTGAGTGAGACGGACAGAATGATTCTGAGTGAACTGCGCCTGAACCGCCAGTTCACATCCGTCGAAGCCCTCAAATAACGGGGACGTACCACACTTCTTCAACTTGTCTGGCGTAATATCCTTACTATATACGTTATAAAATACTAAGTAATCATATTAATCAATTATTATGCAATAACACAGAATAACCTATTAATATTGATCATCTGAAGTTAAAGTTTACATGCACAGAAGCACGCCGTACAGTACCGGAATCAGCGGGTAGATTGTAGTGAGTGATAAGGCTGTACAGTACAGGCTTGGACATTGATACTTCCTCTTTCCGAAACTGTTTTGTATACTTTTTGTTATACCATTGTCATTTACATTGTTCAATTCGAATAACTCCTGGAGGAAACCGATGAAGTATGTACCCTTAATGCTGATATTCTCAATGGCAGCTTTTGCTGAGATGTCCGTATGCGGAACGGAGGAGCTGCTCCCTATCGGTTTCACGGATGAAGAACTGCTTCACCTTGATGAAATAGGTATCAATACCGTTCCCACGGCACCGCCCCCGGAGGGCACTGTCAATCCGGGTGAATATGATCCAGCGACAGGAGTTTTCGTAAGGTGGCCGCTGGGGCTTCCATACAGCCTGATCGAAGCTTTTTCTCAGGAAACCACCGTCTGGGTTATCTGCGTGTCAAATCAGCAGAGTTCGGTTGAAACTGCTTTCAGTAACGCCGGAGTGAATATGAGTAACGTCGATTTCATGTTCGCACCTACGAATTCGATCTGGGTACGCGATTACGGCCCATGGTTCGTTCTTCTGGAGGATGGGCAGCAGGGAATCTTCAATTATTCGTACAACAGACCTAGACCACTCGACAATAATATCCCGGTTGTTGTTGGCTCAACCTGGGGAATACCCGTTTACACATCGACGATCGTGCACACCGGTGGAAATTACATGTCCAGCGGATTCGATCAGGCTATGTCTACAGATATGGTTTACGATGAGAACGGGGGGGACGAGGACTGGGTCGATTCTCAGATGGCCCTGTATCTGGGAGTGGATAATTACGTTGCGATGGCCGATCCCCAGGGAAGCTACATCGATCATATCGACTGCTGGGCAAAGATGCTCAGCCCCGGGAAGATTCTTGTTCTTAGAGTTCCACCTTCCCATGGCGATTACGTCGCCCTTGAAGCGGCTGCGGATATGCTTGGATCGACTGAAAGCCCCTATGGAACCGACTGGGAAGTTTACAGAGTTGAAAGCAGCGGAAGCGAGGGGTATACAAACAGTCTGATAAGTAACGATCATGTCTACGTTCCTCTTTTCGGCTCAGGTTACGACGCCGCGGCGATCGCTTTGTACGAAACCGCGCTGCCCGGTTATACCGTAGAGGGGTTCGAGTACTCCGGCTGGGAACCAACCGATGCGCTTCACTGCAGGGCCAGGAATGTCATGGACAACGAGATGCTCTTCATCCATCATATTCCTGTGGATTCGCAGCAGCCCTCCAGTGCCCCGGTCACGATCGACGCGCTGATTCGATGCCATACAGGTAATACCCTGACCGGTCATGATGTGTATTACAGAACCGGTACATCCGGATCCTTTACATCCCTTCCCATGATTTCCACCGGTTCCGATTCGTTCACAGTTGATATTCCCGGAGTCGCGGGAATCGAGACTGTGCAGTACTACATTACTTCTTCCGATAACTCCGGGAGGGACGAATCCCGGCCCAGATTCGCCCCGGACACCTGGTTCTTCGAGTATGAAACTAATTCTACAGGACTTGGTCATGGTGACTATTCAACTGCGGGTATAGCAATTGAGAATGCGGAACCGAATCCGTTCTGGAATGCTGTCTCAATTCAATACTCAACGGTTTATTCGACCCCTGTAACGATGACTGTATTCGATACTTCCGGAAGGGCAGTAGCTGCCAGTTCAGCTGAAGCCGGTTCTGATTCCTTCACCTGGACACCGGATGAAACGGTTCCTGCGGGTGTTTACATTATCAGACTGGAGAGTTCCGGATGGCAGACATCACAAAAAGTCACACTTTTCAGATAGTCGACTGACAGCTGTGCTGCCGTTGCATGAGCTTCGCGAACGCCTTGAGAACGCTTACATTCAATACAACCGGCGGGAATACATTCACCCTGACCCACTGGAATTTCTCTGGAGGTACAGCAGTACAGAAGACAGGGAAATAGTCGGGCTGATCGCGTCCGGGCTTGCCTATGGAAGAGTTGCCCAGATACTGAAAAGTACCGAAAAAGTTCTTGATGCACTTGGCCCCGCTCCATCCGGCTTTCTCAGGGAAGTTTCCACAAAAGAACTTTCGGGCGCACTTGCAGGATTCAAACACAGGTTCACCACAGCCCCGGAGGTGGTTACCCTTCTTGAATCTGCATCCATGCTTCAGAAACAATGGGGGCTTCTTGGAAACATGCTTGGAGCTTTCATATCGGAGGAGGGTACTTATTACAATGCCCTTGAGCGGTTCGTGGAGACTCTGCTGGAACGGGCAGGAATGGAGAAGTGCAGCCTGCTGCCCAGGCCATCCCTTGGAAGCGCCTGTAAAAGACTTCACCTTTTCATGAGATGGATGATAAGAATGGATGAAGTTGATCCCGGAGGATGGGAGTGGATCTCTCCATCAGTTCTGATCATTCCCCTTGATGTTCACATGTTCAGAGCTGCCGGAGCGCTTGGGTTCACCGCGAAAAAAACTGCAGGTTGCGCAGCTGCGTTTGAGATAACGGAGAGTTTCAGAGAGATTAGCCCCGCCGATCCGGTGAAGTACGATTTTGCCCTTACCCGGATGGGAATAAAGGGATTGCAGGAAGATGCCATATTCAGAGAACTCTTTTCATAGGTTGTATTCATTGACAGTTTACTGTACAGTGAGATATGGTTTCATTGTCTAAAAGCAAGGAAAGCTATTTGAAAAATACTGTTGTTCCATTCAGACCTGTATACAAAGCGGTGCCCAAATGCTGATCCCGGTACTTGCCTCTATCCTTCCTGCATTTCTGTGGATGATTTACTTCTACAGAAATGACAGATACGCGCCTGAACCTAAAAAGCTGGTGGCAAGGACTTTTCTTGTGGGAGCGCTGGTGGGAGCCGCTATGGTCTTTTCACTGAAAGAGCTTCCATTCTACGTCAGCTTTCTTTCCATGGCCATATTTGTAGCTCCGGTTACCGAGGAGACCGCTAAATTTCTCTGTGTTCGCTGGACAGTATACAACCGCAGTGAATTTGATGAACCTGTTGATGGTATGGTCTATGCAACAGCAGCTGCGCTGGGATTCGCATCCGTTGAGAATGTTATCTACGTTCTTAACAGCTGGGCATCCGGCGGAGCAGAGATTGGGGTACTGGTTCTCACGGGAAGATCAGTGCTGAGTGTACCGGCTCATGCGCTGTTCTCAAGCCTGTGGGGACTGGCTCTGGGATGGCATAAGAAAAGAAAAACTCTTAAATCATCTCTGCTGGTCGTAGTGGGATTGCTCGGCAGCATGGTACTCCACGGACTTTTCAATTACCTGACAAGCGAAAACCTTTTTGGAGGATTGCTTTTCCTATCCCTTATGGCTATTGCGTGGCGCGGTGTATTTCTCCTTACACGCAGAGCATTGAAGCCGAACGCTCCAGCGGATGTAAAAGCCGCCGAATAAATAAGACTCTGAGAATATGATTTCACCAGGATCAGGATATTACAATATGAGATCCATTTTTAAGAAGCTTTCCAATATCCTCAACAGTGGTATCTGTGAAATAGTCCCTGATAAGTTGTGATGCATCTTTCCCGATTGTACCGAAAAGACATATCGGTTGAGTGCATCCATTCCCCATATATGGGCAGATACTGGTTTCGAAAGTTCCTTCAAGAGCTATCCAGATATCCATCAGCCTTATATCGGATGCATTGACTCCCAGCATGAACCCTCCACCGCGGCCTCTCCTTGATTTTACCATACCTGCCTTTGTCAGTTTCTGCATTACTTTTGAGAGATGGGCTGCAGAGCCGGGCTTTATGAGGAGATCATTCAGCTTTACGGCTTCGACTCCGCCTTGTGCTAGCCTTGCCATAGCGTGCACCGCAAGGGAAACCGATTCGGGGATGGACACTGGTAATGACATACTATTCCTTTCATTCTCCCTAAAATAGTAATTGAATACCATATCGTCAATATTAACGATTTCGAACACTTGCGCAAACATATACCTATTGACGGTTAACGTACAATAAGTATAATTGGTAAGAAAGTACCGATTTATGATTACATCAATATGAGATTACATCACTGGAAGGAGAAGGAATGTTTTGTTATCAGTGTGAGCAGACAGCAAAAGGGACCGGTTGCGACAGATTTGGTGTCTGTGGCAAAGACCCGAAAACAGCGGTAATGCAGGATCTTCTTGTATATGTTGCAAAAGGTGTTTCCAATTGGGCGATCAGAGCCAGGAAACTCGGAATAGTGAACCGTGAAGCGGATATCTTTGTGATCGAAGCACTCTTCACTACAGTTACAAATGTGAATTTCGATTCGGAAACTCTGATTAACTTAATCCGTACTGGTGTTAAGGTCCGGAACAGCATTCGTGATCTCTATCTTTCGGCCTGCGTGGAAAAAGGACTGGAGCCTGAAAAGCTGAGCGGGCCTGCTGTATGGGAAATGCCGGCAAACGAGACGGAGATCGAAAACGAAGCCGAGAAGCTATCCATAGCTGAAAGGCTTGAAGATCCCGGCAAAGATATTACCGGCCTTGAGGAATTGATAACTTACGGTCTGAAGGGTTCAGCATCCTACGCTGATCATGCTTTGATCCTTGGCTATGAGGATGATGATGTATACGCGTTCTTCCACGAAAGCCTTGATTTTCTTACCAGGAAGAACACGGTTGGTGACCTTTTCGCTATGGTCCTGAAAGTCGGAGAGAAGAACCTCCGCGTAATGGAGCTGCTGGATTCGGCAAATACCGGTGTTTTCGGTCATCCGGAGCCTACAGAAGTAAGGGTTACGCCAGTCAAGGGTAAAGCGATAGTGGTTTCAGGTCACGATCTTAAGGATCTTGAGGAACTGCTTAAGCAGACCGATGGCAAGGGTATAAACGTGTACACACACGGTGAGATGCTTCCAACACTTGCCTATCCGGGGCTGAAGAAGTACCCTCACCTTGTTGGAAATTATGGCGGCGCCTGGCAGGATCAGCAGAGGGAGTTCGACGAATTTCCCGGAGCAATTTTAATGACTACGAATTGTATCCAGAAACCGAAGGATTCCTACAAGGATAGAATCTTCACAACCGGACTGGTCCAATGGCCTGGAGTGGCGCATATAGATGACCATGATTACTCTGCTGTAATAGAAGCTGCTCTGGCAGCAGATGGTTTCAGCGAAGATGCTCCCGAGAAGAAAATTATGGTGGGATTCGGGCATAATGCCGTCCTTTCAGTTGCCGATAAGGTAATCCAGGCAGTTAAAGATGGAAACATCAAGCATTTCTTCCTGGTCGGCGGATGCGATGGGGCGAAATCCGGTAGAAATTACTATACGGATATTGCTCAGCAGATACCCGATGACTGCGTAATTCTTACGCTGGCCTGCGGTAAGTACCGTTTCAACAAACTGGAATTCGGTGATATAGGCGGAATTCCAAGACTCCTCGATATAGGTCAGTGCAACGATGCTCACTCCGCAATTCAGATAGCAATAGCACTTGCTGGAGCTTTTGAATGCGGAGTCAACGATCTGCCCCTTTCCATGATACTGAGCTGGTACGAGCAGAAGGCTGTAACCATACTGCTCTCCCTGCTTTATCTTGGCATCAAGGATATAAGGCTTGGACCGACGCTTCCAGCTTTCCTTACCCCTGCTGCACTGGAAATACTTGTGGACAAATTCAATATTATGCCCACTACAACACCCGAGGCTGACCTTAAGGCTATCCTGGGCTAAATCGAGATAGAAAGGGGGTGGGCAGCCACCCCCTTCGTACAGAGTGGAGACAGAAATGAACATAATCAAGGTATCGGAACAACCTGTTGCAAAAAATCCTCACGGTATTGACGTCAGACGCGTATACGAAAGTGAACATGCCCTTTCCAGCCACCTTACCCTCAAACCCGGTGAGCAACTCATCCGCCACATAACCCCGGTTGATGTGTTTTTCTATGTTCTCTCCGGAACAGGTATCGTTGAAGTGGGAAATGAAGAGCTGGAAGTTACCCGGGATACGGCAATAGAAAGCCCTAAGGATATCCCTCACTGCTGGTACAACAGGAGTGAACAGGACCTTCGGATTCTGGTCGTAAAAGTACCCCGTCCTACGACAGGAACAAAACTGCTGTAAATCCCCGATTAAATAGTATCCGGGATTTCAAGCACCAGAACTCTGGGCCATGTACTGGGATCTGGTACCCATGCCACTGCTCCGTTATCGGTGATCCTTACAGCCATATAATCGATATCCGGGTCATCTATCTCGAAGGATGCGGTGAAAAGAAGTTCACCTTCCAAATTGTAGACATTCCAGAAGGGATAACGGTAAGCGCCTAATCGAACCCACAGCCTGTCTTCGCTGTCCACGCCAAGGTCAGTAACCGCTCTGCGGTACAGGATAGGATCGAAGGATAATTCCATACCTGACATTCTTCCCCCACGGCTTCCCATCCGAGTTGAGAATTCCTCAAATTCCGCCTCTTCGTATGCAAGCTCCTCCGGGGTTTTCTCCATCCTGTCGACATTCTCGTCAATCGAAATGAATGGTTCTCCATTCTGATTGTATCCCGTGATCTTTATTGCGTCTGTTCCCGCCTCCGCAATGAATACATGCCCTGCGTTATCCGAAGTGAAAATCGGATCTTTATCAGCACCCAGCGGACCTATACGTGAAGGGTCGAAAGTACGCATTTCTTCTGAGTAAACGATGACCGATTCAGATGAATTCTCCATTCTGGTTATTGAATAACCCGTTAGACCAGCCTCACGATCAAAAGCGGGAAGCATTCCGACGAATGCAGAATCTCCAGCTGTTCTTACGGTTAAAGGCGGCCTGGGAAAGAATCCGATTATGTTTTCTTTCCAGTTCAGGGAATCGTCGAAAACACAAATGGCGCCACCCGGCAAGTCAGAAACAATAAAGTCGTTATTGCCAAGAACAGCCATGCCCATCGGTCTCTGAAATTCTCCCGGTCCTGTGCCCTGCCTGCCAGCAGAACCGATAAATTCACCGACAGATGAAAATAATCTTACGTTCATAGATGACAGATCAAGAACCAGAACATCCCCGTTCTCGTTTGGAAGAGCTTCAACGATCTGGCCGAACACGTAATTCGTGTCACCCAGTTCAACACCTATCGTGTACTCCGTAGTTAGCTCCAAGTGCGCAGGGCCTGTTGGGTTTACTTCCTCAATTTCACTGGTACTCTCATCGGAGCCACTGCAACCGAGAATAAGCGTACCGATAATCAGAACCGCTGCTGCTGCTATGTAAACCTTGCTATTCATACAAAAACCTTTCTTATGAGCAGTATATTATGATTCATACAGTATTCCATATTCTATCAATAATCCCTCTGGATTGCGATAACGTTGACGGATTGTAACAGACTGTAACAAACTCGGATTTTTCGGATTTTGAATAATTTGTATATTAGGAAAAATATATGTTCAATTCTCTTCAATCTAAGGCAGGTTTTCAATGACAGAAGTGAATGTGAAGAAGGAGATAGCAAGCAACATATCGAGAATATCTTCTGAGGGTGCAGATTACGTTGACGCAAGGTACTACCTTGATGACAGTTCTGAAACACTCCTGCTGTACGATGGTGATCTTGAGGCCAACGATACAACGGTGGAGAGCGGCATCGGAGTAAGGGTTCTATGGGAGGGCGCCTGGGGTTTTTCAGCTACCAGCGATACTTCCGGGATTGATGCGTGTTTCGCGAAGGCCGCTGCAAACGCCAGAACAGCATCAAGGCTTGTCAAAGTTCCCCTTTCGATGGGTGCGGGGGAACCTGTCAAGGGCAGTTATGCGTCCCCTGTAGAGGTTGATCCTTTCTCTGTGAGTCTTCAGGATAAGCTCGCATTTCTCACCAGGCTTGATAATGATCTGAAGGAAGATTTTATTCTAAAGAGAATGGTCTACGCCAATTTCCAGAAGAAGAAGATTCACTTTCAGAATAGCGATGGATCCGAAATAAGCAAGGATCTTGCATCTGTTTTCGGCATGATCATGGTCATGGCGCTTGATTCAGACGGTGAGATGCAAAGGCGCAGCATGAGCCTGTATTCGACAGGAGACGGTACTGCCGGCTGGAAAATGATGTCTGATCCGGAACTCTTCTCCGGGCACGCAACCAGAATCAGAGCCGAATTGGCGGAGCTTATCAAGGCTGAACCCCTGGAATATGGAAAAAGATCTGTTATTCTGCTTCCCGGTCAGGGTCATCTTCAGGTTCATGAAACGATCGGCCATCCGCTTGAGCTGGATAGAATTCTCGGATACGAGCTTTCCTATGCCGGAGGTTCCTTTGTCGACCTTGATTCATTCGGTAAACTCAGGTATGGAAGTGATAAGCTGTCTGTAAGCTCGTACGGAAGCATCGCGAATTCCCCCGGGTCATTCGGATTCGATGATGACGGAACGCCTGAACGTGACTATCTCCTTATTGACAGAGGAATCCTTGTCAACGCCCTTACATCAAGAGCAATGGTAAACGAAGCGAACGGCAGAGCTGGCAGGAAAGTATTCGAGCAGAGTGGAGGAGCTGCCCGTGCAACATCTTTCTACAGAGCCCCGATAGACAGAATGACCAATGTAAATATTCTTCCTGGCAACGATGGTTCCGAGGAGGAGATAATAGCATCAACCGAGGATGGAATCGTGGTAGATAACCCCGTCTCCTGGTCAATCGGTTCCAACAGAGAGCATTTCCACTTCGGCTGCGAAATCGCCTGGGAAGTGAAGAACGGAGAAAAGACCAGAGTTCTGAGAAACCCGACATACCAGGGGCATACTCTGGAATTTTACGGATCACTTTCTGCGGTGGGTGATAAATCCACATGGATAGTAGAGCAGGTGAATAACTGTGGGAAAGGTGAGCCGAACCAGGTTATGCAGATCGGCCATGGAGTCCCTGTCATTAAATTCGATGATGTGATTACCGGAGAAAGGAAGTAGAAAATGCTGGACGCAAACATCAGGAAGATTCTGATGCAGGTAAGGGATGAAGCTGCCGATGAGGGCATCCAGGCAACACTTCAACTGCATCATGAGAAAAGCCATCTCATGCGGATTGGCAACAATTCGGTTTCACTGAATACTTCGGAAGATCTATTGAGACTGGACATGGAAGTAACCGAGGGCAGAAAACAGGGAAGCCAGACCTTCCTCGGAGTGATCAAGGACGTGGATACGGTCAGGGGTATCCTTAATGCAGCCAGGGAAAAAGCAAGAATGGCTTCACCGAAAACATACGACCCCATCCCTGATGAGGTTGAAACATCCATAAGTGAAGACAACCAGTTTGACCTGGATCTTGCAGATATTGATCCAGGTATGAAAGCTGATGCCTACCGGGATATTATCGAGAGACTTGGAAACCAGTTCAATTTTTCCGGGTCCTGGTCCAGCGGATTAATGCAGGTGTACCTTCTGACCACCGCCAACAGGAACGAAGTCTACCACAGAGGCACCGATCAGTTATTCTCAGTTGTGCTGAAGCATCCTCAGGCAAAATGGGAACTCACGCATAACCAGACCGGCTGGAGAGCCTCGGATTTTTCAATTGATAAAACAGTAGATACTCTCAGTAAGCTGATACCTGTATACGAAGAAAATGATGGTTTCAAGGCTGAACCCGGAGAATACACCGTTATTTTTGGATCAAGTGCTGTGGCAGAGATAATTGGTATGGCTGTCTATACCGGTCTGACCGGAAGAAGCTGGGAGGAAAAGCAGAGCTGGACTGCGAAGTATAAGCCAGGAGAGAAAATCCTCGGGGATATGATCTCCGTTGTAGATGATCCCACAAATCCGGAAACTTTCAGGTTTGGATTCGACATGTGCGGTCGTAAGCGGGATATCTTCCCGCTGGTGGAGGATGGAAACCTCATGAATCTGGTGTACGATTCAGCTACCGCCGCCAAGTATGGAAAGAAGCCTACCGGGCATGATACCGGTTCACCCAGCATTGTGGTGGATACAGGCTTCGGTGCCGGGGATCCCCTTGAAGCGGTGAAGGATATGGGCAGAGTGCTGTACATTCCCGCTCTGCATTACATGAATATCCCCAGCCGAAGTAAAGGGATCTTTACGGGCAGTTCCAGGTTCAACGCCGTTCTTGTTGAAGATGGGAAGATAGTATCACCAATATTCTCATCGAGAGTAACTGACTCTTTCCAGAATGTACTTGGAAACGTAAAAGTTGTTTCATCGATATCGGAATCCGTAAATGGATCCAACACCTACGGAAGAAGGACCCCCGTAGCCATGAGTGTCCCTTCGTACTTCGTTTCCGAAGGTGTCAAGATCACCGATTCCGCCGATTCCTTCTAAGCCTATCTTTCAGGGGCCTGCCCTGGCAGGCCCCGGCTTCTTGGAAAAATGTAATGATCAATAATGTTAAAAGTAAAGACCCGACCCTGATTGTGGGGGGAGGACCTGCCGGAGCTTCGTGCGCATGGAAACTGGCCTCCGCCGGTATTCCGTGTATCATTATAGACAAAACTTCCTTTCCAAGGGACAAAGTATGCGGCGGAGCCCTGAGTGCAAGGACTGCTGAGGTTCTCGTAAGTTCCGGTATTCTCCCGCTTGAAGAACTGGAAGCGCTGACGCTTGCAGAACACAGAACCATATCCCTCTGGAACAGGGATGAACTCCTCCGAACCTTCACTTCACAGGGCACTCCCGTACGGATAATATCCAGAAGAGAATTCGATAATGCACTGATTGATAAGGCAGCGGCTGCAGGTGCTGTCATCGTTACAGGGGAGGCAGTGGTATCTGTTGATTCATCTTCGGTAACGACCTCAACAGGGAAGACTTTTTCATATTCAAACCTTGTCGGTGCGGATGGGTGCGGCAGCATCGTTCGAAAAATTATTCCCGGCAAAAGGGTCAAGGGAACTGGTATGGGATTGCAGTATTTCATACCGATAACCGATCTGGATGAAGAGACGGAAGAGATTCAGATTCACTTCGGATATTTCCCCTACGGTTACATCTGGGTTATCTCTGACCGTGAAAAGATCAATATTGGAGCCGGAGCTGTAGGCAGCCCGGCATCACCCTCCGACATAATCCTTGCTCTTAAAGGTTTTCTTGAAGCAAACGGCATATCATGCGAGAAATACCAGCTGCATGGAGCCCCGATACCCTCCCGGGAGCTTGAACGAAACCTCGGGAAAGGGAATATCTACCTGGCGGGTGATGCCGCAGGTCTTGTAGATCATGTTTCAGGGGAAGGAATCGGTCATGCCGTTGAGAGCGGATTTCTGGTAGCGGACTGCATCAGATCCGGGGGAGACCGCAGCACCTTTCTGAGCAGGAAAGACTGCTGCATAAACATCGCCAGGCAGTCGATGTTCTACAGGCATCTGCTCTTCAGCCCGTTCACCTATGGGACAGCCATGATGGGGCTCCGTGACAACGAAGAATACGCCCGGGGCTACTGGAACATCATCTCAGGTATTGAATCCTACAACGAAATGTTCGGGCGGCTCTTATCCCTATAAAGACTGATTGCACTCCCGAATTCAGGGGTTACTAAAAGGTTGTGTTTTCCGATCCACCATAAGCCGGCAAGCAAATCAATCGTTTTGTGAGGGAGAGGAGTTGTGTTCGTTAATTCATTGTACAAGCCTGCGAATTTGACCATTTTTCAGGTTTAGT
>RCNF010000577.1_pt1 | contig 18862 bp, 15 predicted proteins | sample 2041311 | NCBI WGS metagenome assembly RCNF01 (sample SAMN09708228, study PRJNA481090) | Marine sediment metagenome, whole genome shotgun sequencing project. | biome: marine sediment; feature: ocean; material: sediment; isolation source: Sewage treatment plant 2 marine sediment (STP2) ... | reverse complement strand
CACGGCGGCTGCAGGCCACCGACCTCGGCATACACGGCCTCAAAGGCAGACTTCGCTTCGTCGGCCGCCCCCGCCCGCCACGCCTTGAACCACGGTGCGTCATATGAGGCAGCTGATTGAGCCTGCGTCGCGCCGACCCGAAGGCTCGAATCGATGTGCGAGCGAAGATTGGTCAAGCGATCGAGTTGCCCTGCCAGGAGCTCCGGGCCTCCGGGCGCTCCCCGACCGGGGACGACGGTCGTTGGCTCGAGGTCGAGAAGATCGTACAGGGCCTGTCGCCACGCGTCGGTGTCGGAATCGGAGGTGGCGGCGACGCCGGAGCGGTCGCAGAGGCGACCCGTGATGAGAGTCCTCTCGTGCGGCAGCCAGACCACCGAGTCGGCGGCGGTGGCGCACCGTCCGAGGTTCAAGATGACCACCTGTCGTTCTTCGTGCGCCATCGTAAAGCCGGAACGGACCGTAACAGACGTTTGCGGCGCCTTGGAAGTGGAGGAGGCCCTCGCGTCCGGAACCAACGAGATGTGCGACTCGGGGAACACGGTGCCGTCGCCGGCGCCGGTTTGCACCATGAATTTCGGCCTCTGGATAGCCTGGTGCAGCGGGAAAAAGAGGGCGTCGACGAAGACGCTCTCGCTCCCGACCTCGATATGAACCAGGTTGCGGCCGTCGTCGCGTTCACCGAGCGCGATGCCCTCAGGCAGTTGGACCTCACCGGCGGGGACACTCGCCGCTGAAACGAAGATGCAGAGCAGCGCCGCCCCACGGGCCACATGGTCGAATGTCGTCTTTTTCATTCTCTCATCATACCGGTGATTCCCATTTGGAGATGACGGGAGTCAATGCGGCGGTCAGCGTGTTGATAAAAGATGTGAAGGTGACGAAGGAACACCGACGACTGCGGCGGGAACGCAAGACGGTTCGTGCCATGGTGGGGCTCTACTGTTCGCACCACCACGGGACACAGGGCTTGTGCGGGGACTGCTCGGAATTGGCCTCGTATGCCGACCGCCGTCTGGACCTCTGTCCCTACGGGTCGGACAAACCGAGTTGCGCCAAATGTCCGATCCACTGCTATCGTCCGGACCCCCGGGAAAAGATGCGCGAGATCATGCGTTTTTCCGGTCCTCGGATGCTCATTCGCCACCCGTGGCTCGCGATCATGCATCTGCTGGACGACCGGCGCGCGCCGCCCCCGCTGCCTTCGGTGAAGACCCGGCAGACCAGCGACGAAACCCCCGACACCGATCGCGATAAGCTTGCGCCGTGATCGAAAGACCATCACAAGGGCGAATCGGGAATGTCCTGCGGATCATCGGGCCAGGGCTGGCCATCGCAGCCACCGGGGTCGGCGCCGGCGATCTCCTTGCGGCCATGTTCGCAGGGGCAGACTTCGGGATGGCGTTGCTGTGGGTCGTGGTGGTCGGCGCCTCGCTCAAATTCGGGCTCAACGAAGGAGTGGCGCGGTGGCAGTTGGCCACCGGCACGACGCTGCTCGAGGGGTGGTGCCGTCACCTGGGGTGGCCGTTCAAGAGCTATTTCCTGGTCTACCTGGTTCTATGGAGCTTTATCGTCGCCGCGGGCCTGATGAGCGCGTGCGGTGTGGCGGCTCACGCCCTGTGGCCAGTGCTCAGCATCACCGCCTGGGGTGTGATCCATTCGCTGGCGGCCCTGGTTCTGGTGGCCCTTGGGCGCTACGGCTTCTTCGAGTCGATCATGAAGATCCTGATCGGTCTGATGACGGTGACGCTGTTGATCAGCGTGGTGCTGGTCGGCCCGGATCTCGGGTCGCTGGTCCGCGGGCTGGTGCCATCGCTGCCTCCCGGCTCCGCAGCAGCCACCTTGAGCCTGATGGGTGGTGTCGGGGGCAGCGTCACCCTGCTGGCCTACGGCTACTGGATCCGCGAAAAGGGGTGGAGCGACCCGTCGATGCTCGCCACGGTTCGTATTGACCTTGCCGTGGGTTATGTGCTCACCGGTTTGTTCGGCGTGGCCATCCTGGTTCTGGCGGCCACGGTTCTCAGCGAGGGTGACGGGATGCCAGCGGGGAGCTCGGGCCTGGTGGCGTGCGGCGACGCCATCGGTGAGGCTGCTGCGGCGCGGTTCGGTTCAGCGCCGGGGAACGCCGCGGGCGTGGTTTTCCTGATCGGAGTCTGGGGCGCGGTCTTTACCAGCACCCTGGGAGTGTGGAACGGCGTGCCCTATCTTTTCGCCGATTTCGTCAACGCCCTGCAAGGGCGATTCGATGCCGTTGTCGATACCACCGGGACCGCCTACCGGAGTTATCTCCTCTATCTTGCCGTACCGCCGATGGCGCTGCTCTTCCTCGGCCGGCCCTTGTGGATCATCAAGGTCTATACCCTGACAGGCGGGCTCTTCATGCCGTTGCTCGCGGCGAGCCTTTTGTGGCTCAATTCACGCCGAGATCTGGTCGGTCGAATGCGCAACCGGGTGTCGGCAACGGCAACCCTGGTTCTGGCTTTGGTGCTGTTCGGTTTGATCGCCATTCGGCAGCTTATGGATCTCGGCTGAGGCGAAAGTCACCCGGAGTTGTTTCTTTTCTCGAGATCGCGTTCGAGTTCGTCAAAGGCAACGCCCAGCCGCCTCGCGGTGCCGACTGCAAGTGAGGTCGTGGCAACCCCCGGGACAAATCGGTAGGTTGCGCCACGGTCGCTGTCGACCTCCACCTGAAGGAAGCCGAGGTCGGCGACCGTCGGACTGCGCTGCATGGTGTCCGCAAAGTCGAGGAAGTGACTGGTGACGAATGCGATCGGGTCGATCTGGCGCAGGAGGCGCAGCACCACGTCGACAATCTCGATCGCTTCGGAGGGATTGGTGCCCGAACAGAGCTCGTCGAGGAGGATCAGCGAGCCGTCCGGAACGGTCTCGAAAAGCGTGCGCAACCGCATCATTTCGGTACCGAGGCGGCCTTCGGCCTGATCCGCGCGATCGAACTCGACGATGGAGGCAAAGAGCCCCTTGACCAGGGGCAAACGCGCGCGCGCGCAGGGGGCGTAGAGCCCGGACTGGGCGAGGACCTGCAAAATGCCCACAGCTTGCAGCAGCCGGGTCTTGCCACCCGAGTTCGGTCCCGTGATGAGCGTGATCGGGGCCGGTCCCGCCATGCAGAGATCCGTGGGCACAGGGCGCGGAGTCAGGCTGAGAAGAAGCGGGTTGAAAAGCCCGTCCACCTCGAGAACCGCGCCTCCAGAAAGTTCGGGGAGACACACGTCGAGGCCACGATCTCGTGTCTGGGTGGCAAAGGACCGGGTTGCGGCATACAGCTCGAGGTGGCAGACCAACTGTACGACTCGCGCCATGGCCGGCGCCACCTCCTGGAATACCCCCATCACCATACGTTCGGCGAGCTCGCCGCCTTGGAGGCTGTAGCGACGGAAAATAATCCTCAGGCGGTCCCACCACCGGCGCAGGGGGCGGCGAAAAAACGGATTCGTTTTCTGTTCGCGAACACCCAGGATCTCGAGGTGTCGGAGCCTTCCGTCGGCGCCGACCACGGCCGCCAACTCGATCGACGCCATGCCGTCGTGGTGATCGAGGAGGGCGGCCATCTTTTCATAGGCCTTCGAACTCTTGATCTGCTGCCCGACCGATGACAACCGCTGCAGCCCGGAGCCGGACAACTCGAACTCGGCAGCCATGAAATCGATCACCGAACGAAAGGCGCGCAGGACGTCGAATCGGAAACGGGTCGGCTCCAGCCGCGCGTCGTCCCGCGACGCTCGAAGCAGGGTGAGGAACCGGAGAACCTTTGCAAGAAGCTGGTCAATCGCCCGCCGGAGATCAGCGTTTCCTTCGAGCTCGCGAAGAATAGCCTGGCGGAAGGAGATGGTCTCGAGGTCGGTTGGTGGTGTGGCCAACACTCGCTCGAGGAATGCCCGGTGTGCGGAATAGTTGGTGTTCTCGAACCGGATGACAAAGCAGTTTTTTACGAAATCGGCCAGGAAGAGATCATCCGCGAAATTGTCGGCGTCCCACTCGGTCGTCCCGGCAGTCATGGCGTCGAGGTCGCGGTCGATTTCGCCGGCGCTCGCGCGACCGAGAAACGCGAGCTCGAGAAGATTGAGAAGAGTCTCGACATCGGGCCCCGGATCGGTTCCGGGGGAGAGCAGGTCGGGCAGCGGCACATCATCGAGCTCACCGGGCGGGCGGTCGCCCCGCCCGATTCCAAGAACTCCCAAAAGTGAGCCCAGCAGCTGGCGACCGCCGCGCGAGCCGTTCTCGTCGGCGACTCTGCTGCCAGGGCCGCCCTCAGCGCGACGCCGCAAATAGGACTTGTGGACCACCATCTTGCAGAGTCTACCCCGATCCGCCATTCAGGGGATCGCCAGTACCGGCCCTGGTGTCGACGGTTGAACCCTCGACCGTGGCACAATACGCGAGGTGAACACGCCAACCTCACGAAGTGATGCCCTCGAGCTCGATCAAAAGGACCCGATCAGGGGTTCCCGCGAGAGTTTCCTCCTACCGGAAGGCGTCATCTATCTCGATGGAAATTCGCTGGGCCCGCTGCCGGCGGCCGCCGTCACGCGCATCGACGAAGTCGTGCAGCGGGAGTGGGGGAGAGGTCTTGTTCGCAGTTGGAACGACGCCGGGTGGATCGACCTGCCGGAACGGGTGGCCGGCAAGATCGCTTCGTTGATCGGGGCGACGGCAGACGAGGTCATGGTTGCCGACTCCACCTCGATCAACCTTTTCAAGCTGTTGGCCGCCGCTCTGCGTCTGCGGCCCGGTCGTCGGGTCATCCTGTCGGTTCTCGAGAACTTCGGCACCGATCTGTATGTTGCCGAGGGACTGGCGATTCTCCTGGGCGACGGTGTCGAACTGCGGTTGGTGCCCACCACCGAGATCGAAAAGGCCCTGTCTGCCGACGTTGGAGTGCTGATGCTCACCCACGTCGATTTCAGGTCGGGCGAGATGCACGATATGGAGAGGGTCACGGCGAAGGCTCACGAGGCCGGTGCGCTCGTCCTGTGGGATCTGGCGCACTCCGCAGGTGCGGTTGAGGTCGAACTCGACGCCTATGGCGCCGATCTCGCGGTGGGGTGCGGCTACAAGTACCTCAACGGAGGCCCCGGGGCGCCGGCCTTTGCTTTTGTCGCCCGCCGACATCACGAGGCCCTGGAAACACCTTTGTGGGGTTGGATGGGGCACGCTGCCGCATTCGACTTCGATACCACCTACAAGCCGGCGCCGGGGGTCAAGCGCTTACGGGTCGGGACTCCCCCCATTCTCAGCCTCGCGGCCCTCGAGTGCGGCGTTGAGACGATCGCTGCGATCGGCGTCGAACGGCTCCGCGCAAAGTCCGTGGCGCTGACGGAACTGTTCATGGCCCTCGTCGACCAGCAGTGCGGCGGCTACGGGTTCGAACTGGTGTCCCCTGAAGAAGCCTCGCGGAGAGGCAGCCAGGTCTCCTATCGACACCCTGACGGCTACGCCATTATGCAAGCACTCATCGCCGGAGATGTGATCGGCGATTTTCGGGCCCCCGACATCCTTCGTTTCGGTCTGGCTCCGGCCTATATCCGACATGCCGATGTCTGGGATGCGGTTGCGGCGCTGCGAGGAATCATGGAGACGCGGGCTTGGGACCGCCCGGATTTTCGGGCGCGAGCACGGGTGACTTGATCGAGATGGAGGGATGATGGGTTCGAGGCTGCGGGGAATCTTCGTGCTGATTGTGGCGGCGGCGGCCTGCGGTGGCCCAACCGGAGAGAAGATCACCGTGATGACCGCGGCCGACGCCCTTGCCCTGCCGCGTCCCGCAGCCGACCATCAACTGTCGTACGGTGACGACCCGCTCCAGTTTGGCGAGCTTCGCCTGCCCGCGGGCGACGGCCCGTATCCTGTTGTCATCGTCATTCACGGTGGGTGCTGGCTGGCGGAGTACGACCTCGGCTATATCTCCGGTTTCGCCGACGCTCTGACCGGTGGAGGCGTCGCGACCTGGAGCATCGAGTACCGTCGGGTGGGCGATGAAGGAGGCGGTTGGCCGGGGACGTTTGCCGACGTGGCAGCGGCGACCGACTATGTTTCCACTCTCGCGGCCGAGTTCAATCTCGACCTTGACCGGGTCGCCGCAGTCGGCCACTCCGCCGGCGGCCACCTGGCACTGTGGCTCGCAGGACGCAAGTGGTTGGATGGGGAGGACCCTTTGCGCGGTGAAGTCCCATTGCCCTTGAACGGCGTCGTGGCACTGGCAGGTATTCCCGATCTTGCGGCCTATTCGTCGCCCGATGGCTGCGGCGCGGCGGTGCCCGGACTGTTGGATGGCGACCCATCCGATGTCGCAGACCGGCTGCAGCGCGGTTCGCCCATCGCCATGGTCCCTTTCGGTATCACGCAGACTCTGGTTATCGGCGAATTGGATCCGATTGTTCCCGCGACTCAGGCAACCTCATTTGCCGAAGCTGCCCGTCAGATGGGTGACACGGTCGAGGTTATCGAGATCGCGGACGCCGGCCATTTCGAACTGATAGACCCTGTAAACCCGGCCTTTGGGATCGTTCAGGCGGCGATTCAGGCGGCACTCGAACCGGGTTGGACCGAGTAGAGCGGCCCTTTTAAAATCAGTCGAGGCCGACTGAAAAGAGACGGTCGAGATCGTGCCGCGAAAAGGTCCGGAAGGCGATGAGGGTTTCTGAGGACAACAGGCCCTCGACCTGCAGCAGCTGCTCGGTGACGAGGGTCGCGATCTGCTCGTCGTCACGAGCCCGGATCATCACCACCAGGTCGTACTGGCCGGCCACCGAATAGACTTCGGACACGCCGTCGAGCTCGACCAGCTGTTCCGCCACGCTGTTGATCTTCGCGCTTTCGACGTTGAGCATGACGATTGCATTGACCATATGATCTCCCTATCCGGCACCAGTTGCGCCGCCGGCACATCATAACCTTCTCCAGGGGGCGAGTGAATGAGAGACCTGGATCGGCGACAATGACAGCCATGAAACGCTCACTCCCCGCACCGGGACCGTTGATCGATCGCTGGGGTCTCGATTCGGAGATCGTCTTTCTCAACCACGGCTCGTTCGGTGCGGTTCCCAGGACCGTGCGAGACGAGCAGCTGAGAATTCGGGATCTGCTGGAGGCCGAGCCGGTCCGGTTCTTCGAGAGGCGGTACCAGGTCATGATCGACCGCGCCCGCGCGGCGTTGGCCGAATTCGTGGGGGCGCGGTCTGACGATCTGGTGTTTGTCGCCAATGCCTCAACCGGGGTGAATACCGTCCTTCGCAGCCTCGATCTTCGGGTTGGCGATGAACTGCTGACCACCAACCATGAGTACAACGCGTGCCGCAATGCCCTCGAAGCCGTTGCTGCATCGGCTGGCGCCTCGGTGACAGTTGCAGAGGTACCTTTTCCGCTGCGTTGTGAGGACGAGGTTCTGGAAGCGATCCTCCATCGGGTGACGGCCCGCACCCGCCTTCTCCTTGTCGACCACGTGACCAGCCAGACCGGGCTTGTCTTGCCGGTCGCGAGTCTGGTTCGCGAGGCACAGCTGAGTGGCGTGGACGTCCTGGTGGACGGTGCTCACGCACCCGGCATGGTGGATCTCGATGTGGAAGGCCTCGGCGCCGCGTATTACACGGGCAACTGCCACAAATGGTTGTGTGCCCCAAAGGGAGCAGCCTTTCTGTATGTTCGAGAGGATCTCCGCACGACGGTTCGTCCTTTGGTGATCAGCCACGGCGCCAATGCCTCGACCGCCAGGCGTTCGCGGTTTCACCTCGAGCACGACTGGACGGGCACCTGCGACCCTTCCGCCTGGCTGAGCGTGCCGTCGGCCATCGCCGAGCTTTCAAGCATGGTTGAGGGCGGATGGCCCGTTGTTCGGGAACGAAACCAGGCGCTGGCCCTGAAGGCGCGCACCGTGCTGTGCGAAGCTCTCGGGGTCGAGCCGGGCTGTCCGAACTCGATGATCGGCAGTATGGCAACCGTTGCCCTTCCTGATTCTGCCGGCGGCGAAAAGAAGGACGCCTTCAGCAGAGACGTCCTCCAGAACGGTTTGTACCGCGAGTGGGCGATCGAGGTCCCGGTGATCCCGTGGCCCTCTCCGCCGAAACGCCTGCTCCGGGTTTCGGCCCAGCTCTACAACAGCCCTGCGCAGTACGAGTACCTCGCAGAGGCGCTGCTGGCGTCAAGGCCTTGATCACAAAAGTCTGATTTTCGTGTATTGAGCGGGAATCGTCCGCCGTTCTGCCCGGTTCCATAGATGGAGTCTGCGACTGCGACTCATTACATATCATCAATAATCCGACGACCATCCAGGAGGAAAAATGGCTTTCAAACTTCCCGATCTGCCCTATGACGTCAATGCCCTCGAACCGAACATTGACGCGAAGACCATGGGCATCCACCACAGCAAACACCATCAGGCCTATGTCAACAACCTCAACGCTGCCCTCGAGGGACACCCGGAGCTTGCAGACAAGACCGCGATCGAGCTCATTGCCGATCTCAACGCCATACCCGAGGACATTCGGATGGCGGTCCGCAACAATGGCGGTGGACACGTCAACCACTCGCTCTTCTGGACAGTCATGAAGCCCAAAGGTGGAGGGCAACCGTCAGGAAGTCTGTCGGATGAAATCAACAGCGCCTTTGGCTCGTTTGATGCCTTCAAGACCGAATTTTCGAAGGCTGGGATGACCGCTTTCGGGAGCGGCTGGGCGTGGCTCTGTGTCGGGTCGGATGGCAAGTTGTTGGTGACGAAGACTCCGAACCAGGATAATCCGATTTCAACCGGTGCCGGGATTCCGATCCTCGGACTCGATGTCTGGGAACACGCCTACTACCTCAATTATCAGAACCGACGCCCGGACTACATCGAGGCCTGGTGGAACACGGTCGACTGGGACCGGGTCGCCGGCTATAACACCGCCATCAAGGCGGGTGGCAAGGTCCAGGACGCTGCAGACTGGGCGAAGACGCAGTGGGATCACCTCGGGAGCATCCTCAACAAGCTCACCGACTGATATTCGAACGATAGGAAACGGCGCGAGCCGTCGCCGCCGGACGATGTCCGGCGGCCTTTTTTTAAGGTTTTTGCGAGATTTCAGGGTATGATGCCGCTCAGACCATTGGTCGAATAATATTTTTTGGAGGAGAGAATCATGGGAAACATGGGGAAATGGGCCTTTATCGTGGGGTTCGTGATCTGCGTTGTCGCGGGGCTTTTGATTGCCGAGCCCTGGATGTTCTGGGTGCTGGCGGTCCTGGGTCTCGTCGTCGGGTTCATGAACGTGACGGCTTCAGAGACCAAGGGCTTCCTGCTTGCCGCCATCGGATTGATGCTTTCAGCGACGTCGGTCGTGACGATTCCGATGATCGGCACCGCAGTCACCGCCGTGCTCTATAACGTCGTGACCTTCATATCGGCGGCGGTTCTGGTGGTCGCCTTGAAATCCCTTTTCGAAATCGCCAAGGACTGACGAAGACCAAATCGAAAATCCCCCGGAACGCTTTGCGCTCCGGGGGTTTGTTTTTTGTTCGAAATTCAGAATGTGAAAGTGGCCCCGACCGACAGCATATAGAGGTCGTCGGCGCCATCGACGTCAAACAGTTCGCCTTCGATTCGAACGGCGAACGAACCCAGCCTGAGCGCGACACCGAGGCCATAGGCGACATCCGTACCGCTGTCTGAATCAGCGTCTACGAGGTCACCCAACGTTGCAAGGATGTCAGCGTCCCACGATATGAGCCCGATCTTGGCAAAGACGTCGACGGGGCCGATCGGCAGGATACCAAGGGCAAAGGCATCCCAACCGGTAAGGCCGATATCAACCTTGATCGGGTCGTCCTCAACAGTCCCTAAGGTGTCGGAAGGATTTCCAAAATCGACGTAGCCCGCCTCCACCGCAAGAAAATTCAAGATCCGGTAGCCGGCGAAAATTTTGTAGGCGGTGTCGCCGTCGGAAAAGCTCAGATCACCGAGGTCGGTGTCGAAGTCGTTGATGTCGAGAGACGAACCGCCGATGCTGCCGCCGATATAGAAGCCTTTGTCGGTCGCCGTGGCGGGTGCCGCCGTAGCGGCCAATACGAGGACAATCGCAAGGACAATTTTCTTCACGAGTTGAGATCTCCTTTCATTGGGTCACCGTTGGTCCCTGATAGTACGCAGTACCTGAACAGTGGTTTTGTGACGAGGTGCACACATCAGGAGGGTCAGCCTGTGACGGCTGTGCAACTGCGGCGCGATGGGCTAAGGTGATTCCCGGTGAGAGCATCGATCGAAAACGCCGCGGGCGCCATCGCCCCATTCGTCAGAAAGACCTCGTGCCGAGCATCGGCCGTTCTTTCCGAGATGGCCGCGTGCGAAGTGTTTCTCAAGCTGGAAAACCTTCAGGAGACCGGTTCGTTCAAACTCCGCGGCGTCATCAACAAGGTGCTTTCCCTGACCGAGGATCAATCGAACCGTCTGCTGGTCGCAGCGTCAACAGGCAACCACGGTATGGCGTTTGCGCATGCTGTGGAACTGTTCAATCTGCAGGGCAAGCTCTTCATCCCGCGGACGGCCTCCCGGGTCAAGGTTGACCTGCTCCGCGATACCGGCGTCCCTTTCGAGATGGTGGGGGACAACTGCGTCGAGGCGGAGGAGCACGCCCATGCGTTCGCCCGTGCCGGTGGCCACGTATGGATTTCACCCTATAACGACCTCGAGGTCATTCGGGGCCAGGGAACGGTCGGCGTCGAATTGACGCAGCAACTCGATGGCATAGATGCCGTGCTGGTGCCGGTGGGTGGGGGCGGGTTGATTTCTGGGATCGCCGCCTATCTGAAAGCGATCAACAAAAACATCCAGGTGATCGGGTGCCAGCCCCGAAACTCGTGTGTGATGTTCGAATCCATCGGGGCCGGGAAGATCGTTCAGTCGGAGGAGAAACCAACGATTTCTGATGGAACCGCGGGCGGCATCGAAGCGGGATCGGTGACCTTCGATCTGTGCCGGCAATTCGTGGATGACTTCATCCTGTTGGACGAACCGGAGATCGAGCGAGCCGTCTGTTCTCTGTGGCGGAGCGAGGCAATGGCCGTGGAGGGCGCTGCGGCCCTTGCAGTGGCCGCTGTTATGAAATCCAATCGGCGTTTTGCCGGCCAGCGGGTTGTCGCAGTCATATCCGGCAGCCGGATCGACCCGACGTTGCTCAGTCGGCTCGGCTGCGGCGAAAATCACGAGGTTCACCCATGAGAATACCCATCTTCGAGCTCGAGCGGGTGCAGTCCATCTATGAAAACACGGTCGATTTCAACCTGACCGAAAGTGGCTTTCACCCCTACACCCTGAACGAACTGCTCGAGCCGGCGCAGATCGCGGACCTCGCGGACGCCGTCATCGGCTATGGCCAGACCAACGGAGCGATCCTTCTGCGTGAGCGGATCGCCAGCCTCTACCCTCATCAGTCGGTCGACAACGTGCTGGTCACAAACGGATCATCCGAAGCCAATTTCATTGCCTGCCACACTCTCGTCGAACCCGGCGACGAGGTTGTGATGATGGTCCCGAACTACATGCAGATCTGGGGCATCGTCGAAGAGATGGGGGCGCAGCCGAGGGCCTTCCATCTGCGCGAGGATCGGGCCTGGGCGCCGGATCTTGACGAACTCCGGCGGGTGGTGACCCCGGCTACGAAGATGATCGCCATTTGCAATCCCAACAACCCAACCGGCGCCACCCTGACCGAGAGCGAGATGCGGGAAATCGTAACTATCGCCGAGAGTGTCGACGCCTGGGTCTATGCCGACGAGGTCTACCGCGGAGCCGAACTCGACGGTGTCGAACTGACGAGCTTTGCAGGCATGTACAACCGGGCCATGGTCAATGGCGGTCTTTCAAAGGCGTACGCCCTGCCTGGATTGCGCCTCGGCTGGCTGGTTGGGCCGCAGGAGGTCATCACTGACTCCTGGGCCTACCACGATTACACCTCCATCACCGCGGGCATCCTCTCGAACCAGATCGCGGAGATCGCCTTGTCTCCTGAAATACGTCCGACAATCCTCGAGCGCAACCGCACAGTGTTGCGCACCAACCTCGAACTCATGGTGGACTGGGTTCGCGGGTTTGGGGATGTTTTTCATTTGGTGCCGCCGAGGGCCGGTGGAATGGCCTATATCCGCTACGATCTTGATATCAACTCCACCGAACTGGCGGATTGGCTGCGGGCTGAACACAGCGTCTTTATCCTCGCAGGCGACACTTTCGGTATGGACGGCTACTTCCGGCTCGGCATCGGCGCCGAAACCGCTTATCTGGCGGCTGGTCTCGAACGGATGCGGCGAGCCCTCCACGACAGATTCGGAATCTGATTTTCCAACGATTCGGGGTTTGGCCGTCAGATCGGGAGCCAGTCGACAGGTGAGTCGCCGATCGCGTGAAATCTCTCCCACAAACCCGGCGCCTCGGTACGAGCGATCTCGGCGATAGCCTGCAGATCGAGAGTGGCGAGCTGAAAGTCCTCGAGGAGGAACGCTCCGCGGGCAATGGTGTGGCGGACGGGCGCCTCTGACGCGCCATAGACAAGATGGCCGAATAGGTTATCTCCGGTGAGAGGTGTTGGAGGCGGGCAGTCGACGACACACAGGTCTGCCGGAGCCCCCGGTACCAGTTCACCGAGGAGCGGCTCGTCGAAGAAGCGTCGCGCCACCTCGACATTGTTCTGGAGAATTCCGGGGTGGGCGGCGAAGCCGACCGTGGGATCTTCCCGCCCGGCGCGCTGAATAAGAAACGCAAATCGCAGCGAACGCAGCATTGCGGACGACATCCCGTCGGTGCCAAGCCCAATCGTGCAGCCTTCGGCGGCCGCGCGTTCGACGTCAAGACGGCCGACGCCGTTGTTGGCGTTTGACTCCGGACAATGAACGAGCACCGATCCGTTGCGGGCGACCACTGCGCGCCCCTCCGACGTCAGGTGGACGCCGTGCACCAGAAGGGCCCGCTCATCGAGAAAACCGCGGCGCTCCAGTCGTTCAAGGGGCGCCGCGCCGAAGGCCATCTCGGACACCTGGAAGTCGAGCCCGTCTTCGGCCAGATGGATGTGGCAACCACAGTCTTTGGGCCTCCGGCTGGCGGCCTCGTCGAGGGTCTCGTCGGTGATGGTGAAGCTGGCGTGAAGCCCGAGAGTGCCGCGAATCCTGGGATCGTCCTGATGCTCTTCGATGAAGCGCAGATTCTCCACCAGGCCAGCCACGGCTTCCTCGTGTCCGTTTCGGTCCGAGATCTCGTAGCAGAGAACGCCGGAGAGCCCCGCCTCATCGAGTGTCCGGCCGACAATTCCGAGGCTGTCTCTCAGACAGGAGGGCGAGGCGTGGTGATCAAAGATTGTGGTGCAGCCCCAACGAATCGAATCCGCCGCCCCGAGGAGAGCCGAGAGTCTCACGGTTTCGGGTGTGAGGACGCGGTCAAGGCGCCACCACAGCCGCTCGAGAATTTGTCCAAAGTCCCGCGCAGGCGACGCCGGCGCGAGACCGCGCGCAAAAGCCGAGTAGAAATGGTGGTGAAGATTGATCAGGCCCGGCAGGATCAACCCTCCGCGGGCATCGACGGGTTCGGCGGCCGGGTATTTCGAACGAAGGAACGCGGAGGTTCCGACCTCGAGGATGCGGTCGCTGGACCACGCAACCGCACCATCGAAGATGATCTCGGGTTGCAACCATCGAGTCACGACGACGCCGTTTGTCAGCAAAATCAGTGGTTCGGTGTGGCCGTTCACGCAACCCCCCGGCGGACCCACTGGCCATAGCCGGCATCACCAAACTCGGCTTCGCCCGCCTTTGCAAGGGTGAAGACCTTGCGACCGCGGACAAAGGTCGATTGAACGCGACCGGTGAGCTCGCGGCCCTCGAGGGGCGTGTAGCGGTTGAGGTTGTGGAGATCGGCCGCGCTGACGGTCCAACGGCACCGTTCGTCGAAAACCACGAAATCTGCGTCATACCCGGCGCAGATTTTTCCCTTGCGGTGGTCGATTCCGAGAAATCGTGCCGGTTCGGAGGCGCTGATCCGGGTCAGGTGCTCGAGGGTGATCCGACGACCGCGAACACCTTCGGAGAACAGGTAGGGCAACATGAGTTCGACACCCGGAATACCGCCATAGTCGCTCCAAATAGAGGCCGTTTGTTTTTCCTCCGGCCACTGTCCGGCGGCGTGGTCGGTGGCGACAAACGAGACCTCTCCGTTGGCCAAACCCTGCCACAACCGGTCTCGGTCGGCGGCGGTCTTGACCACCGGCGCGGTCTTGAGGATCGAACCGATTCTTTCGAAATCCTCGACCGTGAACTCGAGGTAGTGGGGACAGGTTTCGGCCGAGATCGGAAGATCTTCGCGCCGAGCGGCGCCGATCAGGTCGAGGGCCTCGCCGGAGGCCAGGTGCACGATATGGACCCTGGCCCCGGTCGCGCGACAGGCCTCGATACAGGTGGCGACGGCAGCGACCTCGGCCTCCGAGGGACGCGATGCCGCATAGGCGGCGGGGGAGTCCTGGTGTTCGTCGTGAGCCCGTCGGGTCAGGCGCTGGACAATTGATCGGTCCTCGGCGTGAACCCCGACCGGGATTCCCAACCGGCTGGTATGCGACAGGATTTCGTGGAGGGCCTCGCCGCCAACATCACGAAAGGACTCCATTCCGGAGAGCAGGTAGACCTTGATGGCACCGACCCCCGCATCGGCCAGCGCCGTCACTTTGTCCTGCCACCCTGTTTCACCAAGCGAGTTGGCGGAGACGCCCCCCCACAGAACGAAGTCCACAAGGGCCTTGGATCGAATGACCTGCAGCTTGTTGGACAACGCGTCGACATCGGTGATCGGGGGCAGCGAGGTGCACGGCATATCGGCAACACACGTGACACCACCGGCAGCCGCCGCGCGGGTACCGCTTTCAAAATCCTCACGATGGGTGAAACCGGGATCGTCGAAGTGAACGTGGCAATCAATGACCCCCGGCAGGACCAGTGCGCCCTCGAGGTCCACCCATTGCTCGCCACCCGCGGCGGTGGCACCGCCGGCCGGCAGGATCTCTTCGAAGCGGCCGTCCTCGACAACCAACTCGGCGAAAACTGTGCTGTTGTCCTGGTCCGGGATTCTGAGGTTGAAGTAGCGGGTTCTCATGCCGTCCCAGTTTAACCTGCCTGCACGAGGAGCCACCCCGGATCGGCCTCGATAACAGGGAGTTCGGGCATGGACCTGGTCAGAGACCTGAGAAGGGTGATCATGGCCCCGAGTAGCGCTGGATCGAAGGTCTGATCCGGGGTATCTGGTGCGCGTGTCGTGGCCTCGACTACCTCGAGGGTTTCCGGGTCGAGAGACAAAGAAATATAAGGTGACCGGTAGGAAAGGGTGTCACCGTCAAAAAGTTCGTGGAGTTTGTCCTCGAATCGGGCCTGGATCCCTCGGAGCCCTCCGTGTCGCAGCAGCATGAAGGCGTTGTTGCCCTGGTCCTCAAAGTCGCCGCGATGGAAATAGAGCCTGGGTTTGTCGCGCCATGGTTGCCCGGCCGTCGGGCAGAAAGTGACGCAGTTTCCGCACTCGTTGCAGGCATCGGAAAGAACCGCCACCTGTGGGCCCTGGTCCACGCGAAAGGAGGCTCGACCTGAAGAGCTCAATCGCCCTTCTCTCACGCTGAAGGTCGGCAACTCGAGATCTCCGGGGGTTGTTCTGTAGGTGAGGATCGCCCGGTTCGGGCATACGCCGTCACAGGTCGAGCACATGACGTCGCAGTCGAGACAACGAGCCGCCTCATCGGCCGCGTCCTCCGGTGAGAGAGTCAGCACGACTTCCTCGAAACCCTTGCGATCGGCCGCCGGAAGGTGGGCGATGGCCACCCTCGGTTCGGTTCTGGCCCGTCGCCGCAGGAGATCGACACCGTCAAACGCGGGCCAGCTCTGATCCAGAACACGCGTCGTCGCCGTTGAGTGGTCTCCGAGAGCGAGAATCGCCTCCGCGATCTTTCGGCCGTCGCCGGCGGCCTTGACGATACTGGCGGGCCCTCCTCCGATGATGTCGCCACCGGCGTACACACCAGGCAGGGACGTTTCGAGGGTCGCTGGATCCACCTCGAGGAATCCCGACCGGTTGAGAGCGATATCCTCTCCTTTGAAGACCCTCAGATCCGGCAGCTGTCCGATAGCGACGATCAGCGAATCGAGCTCGGCCTCGAACTCCGCTCCCGCCACGATCTCGGGTCGCATCCTCCCGGACGAATCGGCCTTGCCAAGCTGCATTTTCCACATTTCGACCCGTTCGAGGCGGCCGCCCGGCGTGACGAGCGCCTTTGGCGCCGTGAGTTCGACGAGGCGGCCGCCCTCGTCGAGAAGGTCGCGGAGCTCTTCGTCTTGCGCCGGCATCTCCGCCCGTGTGCGACGGTAGAAAACCGTCACCTCGCCATTGCTCAACCTGCACGCGGTGCGGGCGCAGTCCATGGCGACATCACCGCCGCCGATGACCCCGATCCGCTGGCCGAGTTCGGGCGCCTCTCCGGTCCTGGCAGCACGCAGGAAATCAAGACCGTCAAGCACTCCTGTGGAGTTCTCGTTCTCAAGGCCGAGGGGGCGTCCCCGGCGAGCCCCGACCGCGATGACGATGGCGGAAAAGCCTTCTTCCCGGAGCGACGCCATGGTGACCGTCGCGCCCACATCCTGGCCGAATCGTTGTTCGACCCCGAGTCGTCGGACTCGTTCGAGATCGCGCTCGACCGCGAAGTGGGCCGCACGGTAGTCGGGGATGGTCGCCGATACCATGCCGCCGCCGACGGGCCGGGCCTCGAAGATGGTGACGGCGCGGCCGGCACGGGCGAGAAAGGTGGCGGCTGCGAGGCCGCACGGGCCACCGCCCACGACCGCGACCGGCGGTCCCTTCAACTTTCCTCGCCGATCTTCACCTGCGTACTTCTCGTGATCGGTGATGAACCTCTTGATTTCACGGATTGCCAGCGGTTGGTCCATGTGGGTGCGCAGGCACACGGGCTCGCACGGGTGGTGGCACGTGCGGCCGAGGATTGATGCGAGGGGATTGTCCAGTCGGGTGATGGCCGCAGCGCCCTCGATGTCTCCGTCACGGACACGCCGCATGTACTCGGGCACGTGCTGATCGATGTCGCAGATATCCGTGCATGGAGCGTTGATACAGTCGAAAAGACCGAGTTGCCGTGTGGTCTTTGTGTGGCTTCGTTGAAACGTCGCGGCGTGGTATTGGGGCTCTGAAACCACCGTGCGGGCGTAAGCATCGAGGTTTCGGGCGGCGGCGTCTTCCACCGACAAGCTGTCGGGCGAGCCGCTCCAAATGAACGTGTCGAGGTTCGGGGACTGGGCCGCTGCCATTGCGGACTCGAGGTTTTTCAGATACTGGTCCAGCCGCATATAGCCACCGGGTTTAAGCAGATCCGAGCACACCGTGACCGTGCGCAGCCCGCAGCGCAGCAGATTGGGGGTGTTGGCGGCATCTGCGCCACCCGAAAACGACATCAGAAGGGGTTGGCTGAGCTCTTCCGTTAACTCTCGAGCGAGCTCAATTGTCAAAGCGTGCAACGGGCGCCCCGAAAGGTACATGGTCGATTCGGCGGAATCGAAGATGGATCGGTGATTGCGGACCTCGAGGGTATTGGTGAGTTTGATGCCGAACTGAAGCCCGATATGTTCGGCGGTCGTCTGGAGGCCTTCGATCAGCGACAAGGCGTCGTTGATGACGAGATCGTGAGCAAAGGCCTCGTCGGGAACCTCGACATCGGTGAATCCGAGGCTGCGGTTGAGGATTCCCCGGACCCGTTCCGGCCCAAGAAGGGTCGGGTTCAACTTGACGCTCGTGTGGAGCCGGCGTTCGCGCAGCAGATAGTCTGAAATCGCGCCGATTTCTTCAGGTGGGCAACCGTGCATCGTCGAGAGAGTGACGTTGTCCGACATCCGCGACGGGACCGCGATATCGGAGATCTCCGGAAAACGCCTTGCGACAACCCGAAGACACTGCTCGAGGTCATCGCCGGCATCCTCAATCAGATCCAGGTATCGCTGCATATTGGGCTGCCGGATGCCTTCGAGGTTATAGCCCACCGACAAGTTGAAGATGACACCTGGAGAGTCGCCTGGAAAACCGAAGCGGCGGTGCAGTGCGTGGATGAGGACCCACGCATGGAGGTACTCTCGGAATGACTCCTCGATGGTGAGTTCCTGCGACCATTCGACGTTGTAGCCCTCGTCCTGCATGTCGATACACGGTTTGGATATTTCGAGATTGTCGAGAGTCTGGACGGTCTTGAGCTCGATGAAGCGGGCGCCGCAGAGCCAGGCGGCGACAATGTTCTGAGCGAGTTGAGAGTGGGGACCGGCGGCGACGCCTAGGGGAGTCTCGAGTGATTGCCCGTAGACCTCTGTGCGGAAAGGGTCACCGGTGGTGGGGGAGAACGAGAGTTCGCGTGGAATGCCGAAGATCGAGTTCTTCGCCTCGAGTTCGTCGGCCGCCCACGACGTGAGTTTTTGAAGGGAAAGGGGTCGGAATCGATCGGACATGCGTATCTACCTCGAACGCTTCTCGGCGTACATTCGGCGGTCCGCCTCTTCGAGAGCCGCCGTTGCATCGCCGCCTGGAAAGAGCTCGGCGACCCCGGCCGCTATGGAAAAGGCCCGCATGTCATCAATTGGACGGCGGAGGGATTCCCTGATGGCGGCGATGTCCTGCATGGCGACTCCAACTATACCTGCGCGCCAATCGTGTCCGTCCCTGTTCCCGATACCGAGCCGGAGAAACCGCAGATAGCGCAGATGACCCAGATTGACCCAGATCCGGACTCGGAAGCAGAGAGGCAAGGGAGCAGGGGAGCAGGGGAGCAGGGGAGCAGGGGAGCAGGGGAGCAGGGGAGCAGGGGAGCAG
>RCNF010001154.1_pt1 | contig 18885 bp, 15 predicted proteins | sample 2041311 | NCBI WGS metagenome assembly RCNF01 (sample SAMN09708228, study PRJNA481090) | Marine sediment metagenome, whole genome shotgun sequencing project. | biome: marine sediment; feature: ocean; material: sediment; isolation source: Sewage treatment plant 2 marine sediment (STP2) ... | reverse complement strand
TACAAGCCCGCCGAGCACGACGATTTCCTCACCTATTTCAATTGGCGCCAGTTCACCGATGAGGAGTGGGAGCTCTGCCCACCGGTGGTCGCGGTGGGCGGCGACGGCGCGATGTACGACATCGGCTTTCAGAACCTCTCCCGCGTCATGGCGTCGGGCATGCCGATCAAGGTTGTGGTGGTGGACACCCAGGTCTACTCCAACACCGGCGGCCAGGCCTGCACCTCCGGCTTCATCGGCCAGGTTTCGGACATGGCGCAGTTCGGAAAAGCCATCCAGGGCAAGCAGGAGCCTCGCAAGGAGATCGGCCTCATCGGCATGGCGCACCGCACCACGTACGTGATGCAGAGCACCATTTCGCATCCGAATCACATGATCGAAGGCTTCATCCAGGGTTTGAAGACCCGCAGGCCCGCGCTCTTCAACATCTACAGCACCTGTCAGCCGGAGCACGGCATCGGTGATGACATGAGTGCGGCTCAGTCGAAGCTGGCGGTCGAATCGCGAGCGTATCCCCTCTTCAGGTACAACCCCGACCTGGGCAAAACTCCGGAGGAGTGTTTCGATCTGGAAGGTAATCCGCAGACCGATCAAGACTGGCCGAGCTATACGATCAAGTACCAAGAAGACGGTGTCGAAAAGGAGATGGAGCTGCCGCTTACGTTTGCAGACTTCGCCGTCACCGAGGCACGATTTCGCAAGCAGTTCCGAGTGGCGCCGCGTGACACCTGGAACGAGAACATGATGCCCCTGGCCGAGTTCTTGGAGCTGGACGAGGACGACCGTGAGGGCGTCTTCCCCTACGTCTGGATGGTAGACAAGAAAGAACAGCTCATGCGGCTGCTGGTCGCTCAGCCCATCGTGGCGTCCTGCGAAGACCGGCGGGATTTCTGGACCATGCTCCGTTCGCTAGCCGGAGAGGATCGGCCCTCAACGGATTCTCTCGTCGAAGACGTGCGGCAGGAAGTGGTGGGCAAGATCATGTCCGGGCTGATGCAGATGGCGGGCGGGTCCGGGGAGGGGCTGGCCGCGCTCGCGTCGGCCGGCGCGCCACTGGCGCCGTCCACGGCTGGCGCCGGGGCCGCAGGTGCATCGGCAGCGGGGGCCAGCGGCGATTACCTCGCGCCTTGGATCGACACCGCCGACTGCACCGCCTGCGACGAGTGCACCCAGCTCAACTCCAAGATCTTCGAATACAACGCGGACAAGAAGGCCGTGATCAAGAACGCCGAGGCGGGTCCCTACAAGGATCTGGTGAAGGCCGCGGAGCGATGCACCGCCCGGGTCATCCATCCCGGCTTGCCCAGGAACCGAAGCGAAAAGGGCATCGAGAAGTGGATCAAGCGCGGCGAGAAGTACAACTGAGGCACGAGCTGGCATGCGACCGATGAGACTTCTGGGGCTCAAAACGTTTCGGCACGGAGTGCACCCGCCGGAGTCGAAAGACGAGACGAGTGGATTGCCGATTCGTCAGTTTCCATTCGCGCCGCTCCTGATCGTTCCCCTGGTCCAGCACATGGGCGCGCCCTCGATTCCTGTGGTCGAAGAGGGGCAGGAAGTGCAACGAGGGCAGCGCATCGCACGCCCCGACGGTTTCATGTCGGTCTCGATGCACGCACCGGCTTCGGGCCTGGTGCGCCGGATTGCCCTCGCGCCGAGCATCAGCGGCCGCATGGTGCCGGCGGTGTACCTCGAGCCGTTTCCGGGTTCCACACAGGAGATCGAGGACGGGACCCCTTGCCCACTCGAGGCCACGCCCGATGAGATCATCGCGGCGATTCAAGATGCAGGCGTCGTCGGCCTCGGGGGCGCGGCGTTCCCGACCCACGTCAAGCTCAAGATCCCCGAGGGCAAGTTCGTCGACACCCTGATCATCAATGGCGTGGAGTGCGAGCCGTTTCTCACCACGGATCACCGGGTGATGCTGGAAGAGAGCCGCGACATCTTCACGGGGATTCGCTACCTGCTCAAAGTCACCGGCGCAGAGAAAGTCATCATCGCCGTCGAGGCCAACAAAGCCGACGCTGCGGAGCGGCTGCGCGAGTCGTTCCCGAGCGATGTGGACGGGTCGGTGGAGGTGCTTCAGGTGAAGTACCCTCAGGGGGCGGAGAAGATGTTGTTCTCTGCGTTGCTTGGCCGGGAGGTGCCCTCAAGGGGGCTGCCCTTGGATATCCATGCGCTCTGCTGCAACGTCGCCACCGCGGCGCAGATCGGCCAGCTCTTGCCTCGAGGCCGCGGCATTCAGGAACGGGTCGTCACGGTGACCGGGCCCGGCGTAAAGCGAAAGGGAAACTACCGGATTCCCATCGGCACACCTTTGCGCTTCCTGCTCGAGCACGTAGGTGTCGCGGACGACGTGAACCGCGTTTTTCTCGGTGGCCCGATGATGGGCGCAGCTGCGCCAAGCCTGGAGATCTCGATTACGAAGGGCACGTCGGGCGTCACCGCCTTCACCGACACGGCGGCGGAGCGGACGCATAGCCCGGTCTACCCCTGCATCCGATGCGGCTACTGCGTCGATGCCTGCCCGATCTTTCTCGATCCCGCTTTGCTCGGGAAGTTGGCTGCGACCGAGCAGTTCTCGACCATGGCGGACGAACACCATCTCATGGACTGCTTCGAGTGCGGCTCCTGCTCGTTCGTCTGCCCCTCGCACATCCCGCTGGTGCAACGGTTCCGCGCGTCCAAGGCAGCGGTGCGCAAATCCAAAGCGGGGGCGGCCTGATGGCGAACGGCAGCAAGACGCTCGAGATTCGCACCTCGCCGCACATCCTGAGCGGCTACAGCGTGGACACCATCATGTTCAACGTCGTGCTGGCCTTGCTGCCGGTCACGGGGTTTGCCGTGTTCGCGTTCGGGCTCGCGGGCCTGCTTACGCTCTCGGTGGCCCTCGCCTCTTGCGTCCTGACCGAGCACCTGATCTGCCGCGCGGCAAGCAAGCCTTCCACGATCGGAGATTGGTCGGTGACGATCACCGGCCTTCTCTACGGCCTCACCCTTCCCCCGAGCCTGCCGCTCTGGATGGTGGCGGTGGGCGGCGTGATCTGCGTCGGCTTGGGCAAAGCGCTGTTCGGCGGCCTCGGGTACAACGCGTTCAACCCCGCTCTGGTGGGCAGGGCCGTGCTTCAGGCCGCCTTTCCCGTTGCGATGACGAGCTGGATCCCCGGCTTCGCCGCGGGGCGTTTCTCGTCCTTGCCCTTGTCGACGCTGACCCTGCCTTTCACCGCACCGGAGTACGACGCGATCACGAGCGCCACTCCGCTCGCGCTCTGGAAATTCAGCCGCGAGGCGACCGCCACCAGCGATTTGGCCATGGGATTCATCAGCGGCTCGGCAGGCGAGACTTCGAGTGTGCTGATCCTCGTCGGCGGCCTCTATCTGATCGCCCGAAACATGATGAACTGGCGCATCCCTGCGTCGATCTTCGCAACCGTGTTCGTGTTCAGTGGCGCGCTCTATCTCGTAGATCCGACGCGCTACGCCTCACCGATCTTCATGCTGTTCTCCGGAGGTTTGATGCTCGGTGCGACGTTCATGGCCACCGACATGGTCGGCTCGCCGATGACTTCACGGGGCTGCTACCTCTACGGCGCGCTCATCGCTGTGGTCACGATCGTGATTCGTACCTGGGGCGGCCTACCCGAAGGCGTCATGTACGCCATCCTCCTCGGAAACGCGGTCACCCCACATCTCGATCGTTGGACTCGGCCGACGGTCTACGGCGCCAAAAGCAAGGAGGCAGCGACGTGAATCACAGCGAGCTCGCCAGCCCCCCTGCCCCACCGAGCATCTGGCACATGTACCGCGCCATGGTCGGCGTCGGTGTGTTCTGTGGTCTGCTCATCGTGAGCGTGTTCCAAGTGACGCTTCCTCGCATTGAGCGCAACAAGGCCGAGGCCCTGCAAGAGGCCATCTTTCACGTCCTCCCGAACGCGAGCACGAGCTCGACCTATTACTTCGACGAGGCCGATGGCTTCAAGCTCCTCGAAGGGGACGATGTCGGCGAGCAGCTCGTCTATGCGGGTTACAACGACGCAGAGCAGCTAGTCGGCCTCGCGGTGGAAGCCCAGGGCATGGGCTACCAAGACGTCATCGCGTTGATCTACGGCTATTCATTCACCGATCAGACGATCATCGGGATTCAGGTCCTCGAAAGCAAGGAGACGCCGGGGCTCGGAGACAAGATCGAAACCGACCCTGCCTTTCTCGAAAACTTCAATAGCCTCGACGTCTCCGTTCGCGGGGACGGTTCGACCTTAGCCAACGCGATCGTGCCGGTGAAGCACGGGGCGAAGACCAAGCCCTGGGAGGTCGACAGTATTACTGGAGCTACGATCTCGTCGGTGGCCATCGCCGACCTACTAGACCGGAGCGCGCAGTACTGGGTGCCTCGGATCCGGCGCAACCTCGGCGACTTCCAAGGAGAAGAGTAAGAGATGGCTTCTTCCAAAAGCAGCACCGACGAGTTCATCAAGGGCCTTTGGGACGAGAATCCCGTCTTCGTCCAGGTGCTGGGCATGTGCCCGGTGCTCGCGGTTTCGAACACCGCGATGAACGCGCTCGCCATGGGCTTGGCGACGGCGTTCGTGCTGATCATGTCCAACATCGTGGTTTCGTCGCTGCGCAGCTTCATCCCCAAGCAGGTTCGCATCGCCACGTACATCTTGATCATCGCTACGTTCGTGACGGTCGTCGACTACGTCATTCAGGCCGTAAGCCTCGATCTCTACAAGGCGCTGGGCGCGTTCATCTCCCTCATCGTAGTCAACTGCCTGATCCTGGGGCGAGCCGAAGCGTTTGCCTCCAAGAACACAGTGGCCCGGTCGACCTTGGATGGGCTCGGCATGGGGATCGGATTTGCCTTCGCGCTTTTTTGTCTTGGTGCGGTTCGGGAGATCCTCGGCAACGGCTCGCTGTTCGGAGCTCCGTTGTTCCATGATTCTTTTCAGAACTGGGTCGTCATGATCCTGCCGAGCGGTGGCTTTTTCACCCTGGCCGGCTGGTTGCTGCTCTTCAACTGGCTCAAGCAGCGCAAGGCCAAAAAAGAAGCGACGGCCACCCTTGGTCTCCGGAAGGAGGTCGCGTGATGGTCGACGACTCTCTTTGGACGATCTTCATCAACGCGAGCCTGGTCAACAACTTCGTCTTGGCGTACTTCCTCGGGATCTGTCCGTTCCTCGGTGTGTCGTCGAAGCTCGAAACCGCCTCTCGCATGGGCGGGGCGGTGACCTTCGTCATGCTCGTCAGCTCGATCTGCGCCTTCGGAATCCAGGCACTGCTGGTGGCCATCGATGCGCCCTACCTCAAGCTCATCGCGTTCATCGCGGTCATTGCCTCGACCGTGCAGCTGGTGGAGATGTTCATCAAGAAAGTCAGCCCGGCGCTCTTCCGGTCGCTCGGCATCTTCCTTCCGCTGATTACGACCAACTGCGCCATCCTCGGCTTGGCGCTCTTTCAAACCAACAAGGGTTACAGCTTCGTCCAGTGCATCGTATACGCCCTCGGCGCCGGAGCGGGATTCACGCTGGCCCTCGTGCTCATGGCCGGTCTGCGGGAGAAGCTCGAGCTGGCCGAGGTGCCGGACGTGACCAAGGGGACCGCCATGGCGCTGATGATCGCTGGGCTACTTTCGGTGACGTTCATGGGTTTTGGCGGGCTGGGAGGTTAGGTCTCGTGATGTACCACTACCTGATCGGCATCGGAGCCATTCTGCTTTTGTCCACCGCCTGGGTGGGCGTCCAGCGGGCCTGGCGCCGTTCGTTTTTCGAATTCGGAACGGACCCCGATGCGCTGGCCGGCCGCACGGGATGCCACGGATGTAACGATTTGGAAGCTTGCCACCGAAGGCCCGAGAGCGGAGCCTGCAAGGCCCAGGAGGAGATGCCATGAACAGTGCGGTTACCCATCTTGACGACTACGATACCGAGCATCGGTTCGAGGCTACGCTGGTCGGGAGCGAGAGAATCACGCCGGAAGCGTCCGACGTCGAGGTTCGCGAGCTCACCTTGGAACTTCAGCGCCCCGACTTCGAGCTCCAGCTCGGACAAAGCGTCGGTGTGATCTCGCCTGGCTCCAAGGAGTTCGGGCAGGAGCACCACTTCCGTCTTTATAGCGTGGCCGACCTGCCCGAGCGCGGAGGCAGCGGGCTTCCCCGCATCAAGATCGCCGTCCGCCGAGTGAGCTACGTCGACCCCTATAGCGGTGAGCGCTACCCCGGCGTCTCCTCGAACTATCTGTGCGACTTGGTCCCGGGCGACAGCATCACCATGGCCGGCCCCTATGGATTGGCGTTCGAAGTGCCGGAGGAAATGGACGCGAACCTCATCCTCATCGGAAGCGGCACGGGTATCGCACCGTTCCGAGCGTTCGTGAAGCATCTCTACAAGAACGTCGCGGATTGGCGGGGCACCGTTGCGCTTTTCTACGGCGCTCGAAGTGGTCTCGAGCTTCTCTACATGAACGAGGAGCGGGACGATTTCTCCCAGTACTACGACATGGACACCTTTGAAGCGTTCAAGGCGCTGAGCCCACGGCCCAGCTGGTCCGCTTCGATCGACTGGGAAGGCGTCTTAGGCCCGCGCAGCGAAAAGCTTTGGAGCCTGCTCGGGCAGCCGAACACGTACGTCTACGTAGCCGGCCTCGAAAAGATGCGCGACGAGCTCGACAGAGCGTTTGCAGAGATCGCCGGCTCCGAGCAGAAATGGGCCCGCCGAAAAGCCGAGCTCAGCGCCGGTGGACGCTGGGTGGAGCTGCTGTATTAGCGGCACCCTCAACCGATTCACTCTTCCCAAAGCGTCTTTGTCGAATAGGTTTCGCCGAGGAACCAGAAACTGCCGTCGACCTTTCGATGATGCCGATCGAGAGCGGCGATCGCAGTCATGTCGGCGGCCGTCAATTCGAGATCGCGCGCAGCCCAGTTCTCCGCGATTCGTCGAGGATTGACCGACTTGGGAATCACGCTCGTACCCCGAGCCAGCGCCCAGGCGATCAGGACCTGACCCGGCGTGGCCTCATGTGCCTTCGCAATCTGCTGGATGGTCGGATGCTTGGTGAGCAGGACGTCGTCCTGACGGCCCATCATCGCGGCCGAGTCGGGCGAGCCTAGGGGGGAGTACGCCGTGACCGCGACGCCGAGCTCGTTGCAAGCGGCGAGCAGCGCGTCCTGCTGCAGGTACGGATGCAGCTCGACCTGGTTGACCGAAGGCGTCTGGCCGGTCGCGTCGCCAACCTTCTCGATCATCCCCTTGGTGAAATTCGACACGCCGACTTCTCGCGCGAGATCTTGTTCGGATGCCTTCAGCATTGCTCCCCAGGTCGACTCCAGTGGGAGTTGGGAAAGAGGGATGAAGTCTTCGGGTCCGGTGGGCAGCGCGACACCATGCCGTAAAGCCACAGGCCAGTGAATGAGATAGAGATCGAGGTAGTCGAGCTGGAGCTTGCGGAGGCTCGTCTCGAGCGCAGGTCGCACATGGTCGGGCGCATGTGAATCGTTCCAAAGCTTGCTGGTGATCCAGAGCTCCTCGCGCTTGGCGTCGCCCGCCTGGAACGCATCGTGGAGGGCTCGTCCGACCTCTTCTTCATTCTGATAGATCGCAGCGCAATCGATGTGCCGGTAACCGACCTCGATTGCCGCGCGAACGGCTCGGTACGCCTCGTCTGCTTCCGATTTCCAAGTTCCGAGGCCCAGTGCGGGCATTCTCGTTCCGCTATGCAATTCCAGAGATTTCATCAGCACCTCTCCCCGCAAATCTTCATTGGAGTGACATTTGACCCGGAGATCGATAACGTCAAGCGCGACGGGAGACCTGGCGAGATGACATGGACGAGACTTGGGATTTTCGCGGCGGCAATGACCTTCCTCAGCTGTACGCGGACGGAACCCATCGATCTGCCCGCCGCTCCAGTGTCCGACGAAGAAGCAATGGCGGCGCGCGCGCGCCTGAACGAAGAGTTCCAGCGCAAGGTCTACAGCGTCGGCAATGGCGTCTACCAGGCGGTTGGCTTCGGCATCGCCAACTCGATCATGGTCGAAGGCGACGACTGCGTGTTCATCGTCGACGTGATGGGTTCGATGGAAACCGCGCGCGAGGTGAAAGCGGAGTTCGAAAAGATCACCCAGAAGCCAATCCAGGCGCTGATCTACACACACAACCATGCGGATCACGTGATGGGCGGGCTGGCGTTCGCGCCGGACGGCAAGATCGACGTCTATGCGCACGAGACCACCAACGATTACATCAATCGAACGGCCAACGTCCTGCGCCCGATTCTCCGCACGCGAGGCGCGCGGATGTTTGGAAGCCAACTCACCAGGCCCGGGCGTGACCGCCGGGAGAATGTCGGCCTTGGCCCGTTTGTCGAAACCCTGGATCCGAATATGACGCTTGGGCTGATTCGCCCGAACAAGACGTTCTCCGACGAGCTCGAGACCGACATCTGCGGGGTGCAGGTCGAGCTGGTCCACGCCCCCGGCGAAACGAACGACCAGCTTTTCGTTTGGCTTCCCGAGCGGGGCGTGCTGATGCCCGGAGACAACATCTACAGGGCCTTCCCAAACCTCTATTCGATTCGTGGCACGCTCTACCGCGACGTGCTGGCCTGGGCGCGGAGCATCGATAAAATGCGGGCGATCAAGCCGACCTACCTCGTCCCAAGTCACACACGCTCGATCTCGGGGCAAGATGAAGTGTACCGAACGCTGACGGCCTATCGTGACGCCATTCAGTTCGTGCACGACCAAACGATTCAGGGCATCAACCGGGGGCTCACGCCCGATGAGCTCGTCGAGGTTGTTAGGCTTCCGCCGGGGTTGGCGAGGCATCCATATCTGCAGGAGCACTACGGGAAGGTCGAATGGTCGGTGCGCGGCGTCTTCAACGGCTACCTCGGATGGTTCGACGGCGACGCCGCAACGCTCGAGCCTGCCAGCCCGGACGAACGCGCTCTCGCAATGGCGTCACTGGCAGGAGGCGCCGATGGCTTGCTCACGGCGGCACGCGACGCTCTCGCGGACGAGAAGTACGCGTGGTCCGCCGAGCTCGCTTCCCACTCGATTCGGCTCGACCCCGGCTCCGCCGCAGCAAAGCAAATCAAAGCCGATGCGCTTCGGGCGCTCGGTCGCCGTCAGATCAACGCCAACGCACGCAACTACTACATCACGCAGGCGCTCGAGCTGGAGGGCAAGGTCGGGACCCACGACAGCATCAAACCCGAGAACGCTCTCTCTTTCGTGAGCACCGTTCCCATCGGGAGGTTCCTGGCGGCGATGCCGGCGAACCTCCTCTACGAGAAGAGCGCCGACAAGGAGATGCTCGTTGGTTTTCGTTTCTCCGACATCGGTGAAGGCTACGGCATTCACATTCGTCACGGCGTCGCCGAGTTCATCGAGGGACTACCCGAAGGCCGAGACCTCACCATCACGGTAGACTCGAACGTTTGGCGCGAAATCGTGCTCGGCTTGCGAAGCCCCATCAACGCATTTGCGAGCGGCGAGGTGAAGTTCGACGGCAGCGCGATCGACCTAGTCGGCTTCCTCCGACTGTTCAAGAAGGTCGGTGACTGACGCTAGGCCAACTGGCCGAGGGCCCCAGTGGAATTGTCGCCGAAGCTGCTCTGATTGAGGCCCATGGCAGCCATCATCGAGAGAAACAGGTTCGCGATAGGCGGCCCGTTGACGCTCTTGTTGGGCTCGTAATCGATGTGTTGGCCAGTGGTGTACGCACCGTGGCAGCTGCCGGCGAGAATAATCGGAAGGTTGCGGTGCCTGTGGGCGTTGCCGTCTTCGATTTCGCTCGAAAAGAAGACCTGTGAATGCTGGAGCAAGGTCCCCGTGCCCTCCGGCACCTCGTTCATCCGCTGCAGCAGATAGGAGAGCTGCTCGACCTCCCAGGTATCGATCGTCTGAAGTGCTGCGTAATTGGCCGGGTCACTCTGATGGTGCGAATACTCGTGGTGGCCGCCGCTTACGCCGAGGAACGGATAGCTGCGATTGCTTCCCGCGTTCCCGAGCATGAACGTGATCACGCGGGTTGCGTCGCACTGGAGCGCCAGCACCATCAGGTCGTTCATGATCCGCACCTTTTCGACGAGGTCGCCCGTGTCTGAAGGGTCCCCCGTGGCACCGCAAACCAAGCTGGGCTTGTTCAGTCGCTGCTCCAGCTCGAAGATGCCGGTCGAGAATTGATCCAGCTTCGTTCGGTCGGTGTAGCCAAGCTTGTTCTCGAGTGCTTGGGACTGCTCACGCACGTAGTCCAGAACGCTCGTCCGGTAGAGCTTTCTGCGAGCCTGCTCCTCGATGCTCGCGTTTGGATCGGTACCTTCGAAGATTTGATTGAAGACCACCTGGGCGCTCGTCGTCTTCGACAAGGGCTGCGTCTCCGACGCCCACGAGATGTTTCGGGAGTAGGCGCAACCGTAGCCGGAGTCGCAGTTGCCGGTATTGCCTCCACCGTCGATTCCGATTTGCATCGATGCAATCCGAGTCGCATCGCCGATCTGGTTGGCGATCACTTGGTCCATCGAAATACCGAGACGAATGTCGGATTCGCTCTTGTTGGCATGCGCCGAAGTGAGGAAGCCGGAGGTACCGCCAGCATGGTCTCCGGGGCCATCGGGCTGGGCCGGCGTATTCGAAAGACCACTCACGACGATGATCTGGTCTTTGACGGGTGCGAGTGGTTGAAGAATCGGTGTGAGCTCGAAATCACTGCCGGTTTGGCTCGGAGTCCACGCTGCCATGTGGATGCCATTGGGCAGGTAGAAGCAAATCAACCTCGCCGGAAAGGAATCGTCCGCGTAAGCCGCGTCCCCGATGAGCGACTCGAACAGGGGGAGGCTCAGGAGCGCGCCGGCACCGCCGAGCATGACTCGTCTCGAAAACTTCGGGCCCTTCATGGCGATCCCTCCAGCGTCCCGCGCCGCGTCCGAAATGGCTCGCTCGTGACGATGAGCTTGATCAGCTCGGGTAGCTCCGAGCCGCTTTGCGCGAATTCCTCCGCGATGGCTTCGGCGAAGGGCTGTTCGCTGGAGGCCACCGGCCGGCCCAGCGCATAGGTGAACAACTTCTCGACGATGCAGTGGTCGAACCTCTCGTCTTGCTGAATCAGCGCAGCCATCTCGCGCGCATTGCTGAAGGCCTGCCCGTCGATCAGCTGACCGCTTGCATCGACCGGAAATCCATCGTCTTCGGTTCGAAAGCTACCGATCGCGTCGTAGTGCTCGAGCCCCAGTCCAAGCGGATCCATCAGGTTGTGACAGGACGCGCAGGTTGGGTCTGCGCGATGAAGCTCCAGACGGTCGCGAAGCGAACCACTCGACATGTCGCCCTCGGGAAGGCCTTCCACGCCTGGAGGCGGAGGTGGCGGCTCGCTGCAGAGCAATTGCTCCAAGATCCAGACACCGCGCTTGACTGGTGAAGTGCGTATCGGTGTCGATGTCACGGTGAGCAGAGAGCCCAGCGTGAGAAGACCAAATCGCGGATCGCTTGCATCGAGATCCACCCGCTCGAGTTGGCTGCCGAGGTCAAACGGAAGCCCATAGTGCTCTGCAAGCCGATCGTTGAGAAACGTAAAGTCCGTCAGAAGGAGCTCATCCATCGAAACGTTTCCGCGCAGGAACTCGCCGAAGAAAAGCTTTGCTTCTTGGCCCATGGCATCGCGGAGGGCACCGTCCCACTCTGGGAAGCTCGCGTAGTCGGGGACATGATCCTCGAGCGAGCGGATTCGAAGCCATTGGCCGGCGAAGTTGTCGACTAGAGCCTGCGCTTTGGGGTCGCTCAACATCCGGTCGACTTGGGCGCCCAGCTGCGTTTCGTCTCGCAGCGAACCATTGGCTGCAGCCTCGAAGAGCGTTTGGTCGGGCATGCTGCTCCAGAGAAAGTACGACAGCCTGGACGCGAGCTCGTAGTCGTTCAGCAACCGTGGCTGGGCGGATAGAGGGTCGTCGGCCAGCTCTGGCCGGTAAATGAAGTGAGGCGAGAGAAGAATCCCGCGTATCGCGAGCTCGAGCCCTTCTTCGACACCCTCCCCCTCATTTAAGGCAACATCGAACAGACTCTGAAGGCGCGTGACCTCCTCTTCGCTTGCCGGCCGCCGCCAGGCTCGACTCGCGAGCTCACGGAAAACATCGCTTCGGCAACTTGCCAAGCTCGGGTCACAGAAAACAATGGAATCGCGGATGCCGGTGTTCAGGACCTCTGCGGCCAAGCCCTGTGCGGCCTGTTCGTAGAGCTCGAAGAGCAGCGGCGAAACGGAGAGCACCTGCGAGATGTTGTCGAAACCAAAACTGACGTCGTCGGCAGGGAAATTGGCGGCCGGGTCGAGCTGGGTGCCCAAGAGGTCGCGGGTCGTGTTTCGGTACTCGGTCTGGTTGAGCCGGTGCATGATATCCGCGCCGACGGCACCGACATCGCCCCCGCCAGGGCCGGCGAAAGGGCCGTGCCCGTCCGAGCTTCCGATCACACCGTCGCAGCCGAGCAACACGATGAGCGGCAGCGTGCAGAGCAAGGATTTTGCATCCATAAGGGTTATGATTACACCCTGATGGGTGATGTCAACACTGGATCCGAGCGGGACGAGCACCAAATCCGTCAGCTTGTGCGACAGATCACATGCATCCGCGCGTATGCCTTACTGGATGCTCGGAAACGCCCGCAGCTTTTCGACGAGCTGCGCGCGTGTTTGCACCCCGAGCTTTCGCATGGCCGATCGGAGCGTGGTCGACACCTTCGACTGGCTGAGGCCGAGGCGATAGCTGATGAGCTTGTTGCTTTCACCGAGGCACGCATAGGTGCGGACCTGATTCTCACGCTCGGTGAGCCCTCGCGGGTCCCTCAAGCGCGGCGGATTGGGGTTCGCCAACACGTAGCGCCGGCCATCCGTGTCGAACCAGTCGACCAGCGACCAGCGCCCTTCGACGAGGCCTTTCCAGCTCTCGAGCGCCAGCTGTGGTTCGTCCTTGCGCAGCCGTCCGCGCGCACGGTCGACTTGAATGGCGGCCTCCCGCAGGAACTGCCCTGCGCCTTCGCGGGCCTGTCCGACCGCTTCGGTGACGGTAAACGTCTTGGGGTCCACTACCGCTTCGGCGTTGCGCGGCAAAGCGCTGTCTTTGCGTTGCGAGTCGCGCGCTTCGAGGATACCTTGGCGTAGCCGAAAACCAGATACGAGGTGGGCGCCGATCATCTGCCAGAGCTCGCGATCGCGTCCCGACAGCTTGGTGACATCAGGGAGCGGGGCGACGACACTGAGGCCGATGCCGTTGGGGTCGACCGCAGTCAGTGCAAGCATGTCCTTGGCGCCTGCGAGATACTTCTGGAACTCCTCTAGAGGCGGCGTGCCATCAGGAAAGCGGCCGACGGTTTCCGAAAGCGTAGTGACGACGCCGGAGCGGTTGATCTCTCTCAACACTTTCTCGTCCGCCAAGGTCGAGGCGACCAGAACCCGTTCGGTGAGGTCCTCCGGTCCCGAAGCCTGGTGGAATTTGGTCGGAAAGGGCATGCCCCCCTCGTTCGGACGCACATAGGTCGTACCGACCACCCCGTAGCCGTGATCGAACAATGGCAGCCCGACGTCGAGGAGCGACGGCACCCAATGGTCGTCATGGACGTCGAGGTCGTACACGAACTCGACCAAATCGATGGCGCTGGATTGGATAGGATTCACTGGGCACCGCTCGGCAGGAATCTTCCTCGAGTTTTGGGCTCAGCACCCAGCAATCGTCAAGGAGAACCACGTTCTAGCGAGTGCCAAAGCGCTGAACACCACACGTCGAAGTGATTTTGCGAAGCCTGCGGACGCGATTTGGGGGTTCGTGAAATAAACCGCTAGGGTGAGTTCTGCATTAACTTCCGAGGGGGTGGAAGGATGTTCAGGCGACCTAGCAAGACGATCGATCTTCGCACGCAGCTCAGTCAGGCACTAAAAGCCGATCGGCTGCACGAAGCGCTCGATATCTATGAGCTGATCGAGAAGCAGTTGAAGGAGGAGCCCCGCTGGTCACACCGACGAGGCGATCTGCTGCAGCGCTTGGGACGCAAGGCCGACGCGGTAGTCGCGTACGAGCGTGCCGTCAGTCTCTACGCGGCAAAGGGCTTCGTCGCCCGCGCCGCGGCAATGGCGAAAGTGATCCTGGCGATTGACCCGAGCAGAGCCGATGTGCTCGAACGTGTGGATCCCGAAGCGGCGCGCCGGCTGCATCGTCAGAGCCGTAGCGTGATCGTGACCGCGGACGAGCCGCCGGGGCCCGACTCGGATGGGCCCGCGACCGATACCCAGAGCCTGATCACCGATGCGCTACCCTTGATCACCGATCACACCGCACCTCCGGGAGAAAGCCGCTTCACGAAGCCGGAGAAGACCACCGACGTGCGGCTCGACATGAGCAGCGTGGAGCTGCTTCAAAGACCGCTGGCTCCGGAGTCACGAATGAGTCTCCGCCCAAGTGCGGCGACACTGGCGCAGCTTCCCTCGATGCCACTGTTCGCCGAGGTTCCGCGGGACATTCTGGTCGCCCTCGTCAAGGGGTCGACACTTGTCGATGCCGAAGACGGAGAACGCCTGGTGACCGCAGGCACGGCTGCGGACGCGTTGTACGTAATCGTAGAGGGAAGCGTCGTGGGACAGCGTGGAACCGACCTTCGAAGCCTGCTTCTCGGAGAAGGCGACGTGGCGGGAGTTTCATGCCTGCTGTCTCACGTGAGCTACGGAGAGGACATCGTCGCGTGCGGCCGCGTGCGTACGCTTCGAATCGACAAGTTGCTGCTCGATCAACTGGTCGAGCGACACCCGCCCTTTGGCGATGTGCTCCTCGAGATTCTGTGCCGCCGCCTCATCGCAACGCTGCTGCGTACGAATCCGATCTTCACCGCGTTCGACGAAACCATTCGGCGGGAGATCGCCAGCCTGTTCGAAGTGCGACGCGCCCTCGAAGGCACGAAGATCATCGAAGCGGGCAAACGCGCGGACGGCCTCTACCTTCCGCTTCACGGACGGATCGTCAGCAGGAGAGCCGACGGTACGCGAATCGCGGAGATGGAGCTCGGGCATGCGATCGGGGAAGAATCGCTGTTGCTGCGAAAACCGTCGCTCATCACCGTTCAAGCGGGGAGCGATGTCCTGCTGCTGCGCATGCCTAGTGCACAGTTTGGCGACTTGTTGCTCCACCGTCCCGACGTCGTGCAGCATATCCAGATCTTGAAACGCCGCAGCGTGAACCAAGGGTACTCGTTCCTGGCGAGCCAAGACTAGCGCTCAGGCCAGCATCGCTCGCAGCTGCTGCTTCCAGCGCTCGAGCCGCTTGGGGTCGGTTCGCGCGGCGGGCAGCTGCCCGCCAAGCGTGGGTTCTTTGCCCGATTTCAACCGGCGATATCGTCGCCCGAGCTTGACGCCTGGAATCGCGGTCATACACACCGGACATGAACCGCACTGGTAAAGGCTACGAGACCCCATGAACCTGGCTCCGCCCGATCGCATCCGCGTCCTCAAGGATGCGCCTCTGCGGCCGAAGGGCAGCCACGTCCTCTACTGGATGGTTGGCTTTCGAAGGCCGCGCTGGAATTTCTCGCTCGAACACGCTGCGTCGCTGGCGGATTCGCTCGGCAAGCCGCTCGTGGTTCTCGAAGCGCTTCGCGTCGGCTATCCGTGGGCGAGCGATCGACTCCACCAGTTCGTTCTCGATGGCATGCGAGCGAACGCCGGGTACTTCGCAAAAAAGAACGTCTTCCATTTCCCGTACGTCGAAGCGAAAGCGGGCGAAGGGCGAGGCCTTCTTTCCGCGCTTGCGAAGGACGCATGCGTCATCGTCAGCGACGACTATCCCACGTTCTTCATTCCAAAAATGCAAGAAGCGGCTGCGTCGCGCTTGGACGCGCGGATCGAGCTCGTCGACAGCAACGGCCTGTTTCCGATGAGGGCGACCGACAAAGTCTTCAGCCGCGCCTTTGATTTTCGGCGTCACCTTCAACGCGAGCTTCCGAAGCATCTCGGCGCGCAGCCGCTTGCCGATCCGGTCGACGCGCTTGCCCCGATCCCCAAGAAGGCGCGAGAGAACCTCGCAGTGCTTGCAGGAAAGAAATGGCGGCGGGCCTCGGAGGACGTACTCCTTGGAAAAACACTCGCCTCGCTCCCCATCGATCACGAGGTGCCGGCCGCAGACCTGGTCGGCGGCTTCGAAGCCGGCGAGGCCCGCATTCAGGAGTTCTTCGCAGGGGACATCGACCGCTACGGCGAGGAGCGAAGCCACCCTGACGCACAGGTCGCCAGCGGGCTTTCCCCTTGGCTTCATTTCGGCCACGTCTCCACGCACCAGATCTTTGACGAGCTTGCCAAAAACGAAGGCTGGTCGGTGGACCAGCTCTCGACGAAGGTGAACGGCGCGCGCGAGGGCTGGTGGGGGATGAGCTCCAGTGCAGAGTCCTTCATCGACGAGCTGGTCACCTGGCGAGAAGTGGGCTTCAACATGTGCGCCCACCGGAACGACTACGACCAGTACGAGTCCCTGCCTGCCTGGGCGCGCGCATCGCTCGAGCTCCATGAGAGCGATGAGCGCGCGTATCTCTACTCTCTGGAACAGCTCGCCGCCTCCGAGACCCACGATCCGATCTGGAACGCCGCGCAAACGGAGCTTCGTGAAACCGGCCGGCTCCAGAACTACCTTCGAATGCTCTGGGGCAAGAAGATCCTCGAGTGGTCACCGACCGCGCGAGAAGCCCTCGCCGCGATGATCGAGCTCAACAACAAGTACGCCGTCGACGGCCGCGACCCAAACAGCTATTCGGGCATCTTCTGGGTCCTCGGCCGCTACGATCGCGCTTGGGGCCCGGAGCGGCCGATCTTCGGCAAGATTCGCTACATGACCTCGGAGAACACGAAGCGAAAGCTGCGCATGTCGGAGTATCTCGCTCGCTTCGGCGACCAGGGCTCGCTACTTTCGTAGCCGTCGCGAGAGCTCGCAAGTTCGGAAGTGGTATGCTTCGTTCTTCACCGACTCTGTTGCCTCGCCGACCCGTTCCGTGCGCTAATGAAGTCGATGCCGGATGCAGACTATGTCGAGCCTCCTGCGGGTTTGCTTCGGGAGGTGATGGACGCGCACGGAGGGTTCGCTGCATGGCACGGGGCCAAGGCGGTGCGCACGGTCATGTCGACCGGTGGCGTTCTGTTCTTCATGCGCACTACCCGAGATGCGTTCCATCAGACCGAGGTCGTCGTCGACTTGAAGTCGCCCCGGACCGAGATCCGCGACTTTCCCGGCGGTGGTCGGAACGCTTTCTTCACCCCAGGGCGCGTATGGATCGAGGATCGCGATGGACGCGTGCTCGCGGAACGGCAAAATCCGCGCGCGTCCTTCAGCGGCATTCGAAAGCAGCTCCATTGGGATCATCTCGATTCGGTCTACTTCTCGGGGTACGCGGTGTGGAACTACATCACCGCGCCCTACCTGCTGTGCCGTGGCGACGTGACCATCGAGGAAGGCGCATCATGCGTCGACAAAGGCCAGACCTGGCGCGGACTCACGGCAACATTTCCGGAATATCTCCCTACCCACAACGCGAAGCAAGCGTTCTACTTCGACCAGCGGGCCCGTCTTCGCCGCCACGACTATCACGCGGAGGTCATTGGCCCTTACGCGGTTGCGTCGCACTATTGCGATGAGCACCTGAAGTTTGGCAAGGCCGTCTTTCCCACTCGGCGCAAGGTCGTCCCGCGCATCAGTAGTGGCAGGACGTTGCCCTTTCCGACCCTCGTTTGGATTCGGGTACACGAAGCCGCTCTGCAAAGCTGTTAGCCTCGGAGGTGCGGCTGGCCTGAGCTTCTTTCACATCGGGTAGATACCCGTCGACGAGACTTTGGGGTCCCGGAGATTGTTGGCAAGGGTGGACCTACCGCGAGTTGCTGGACGCGGCTCAGCGCACGAGGTCGAGGTGCCCGTTGAAGTCGCCCATGTCGCCAAACTCGTCGCCCATGCTCATGGCGCGGCTGATGGTGCTGTAGAGGTCGACATCGGAACGCCCGTCGTAGTCGAAAATTCCGTTTTGAATTCGGCCGCCACCGCCCGCCAACCAGTAGGTCATGTAGTCGACGTGGTGCTGGTTGTCGTTCGCGGTGCCGAGCTCGGTGCCGATGAGAACGACCGTATTGTCGAGGACCGTGCCACCGTCCGGGTCAGGCCAAGCGGGGTCGTCAAGCCCGGCAAGGAAGTACGCGACCTTGTCCATGAGCCAACGGACACAGATGTCGAATCCGTTTTCGTTCGCGCGCGTCCAGGGGTGAGCGAGGATGTGCGGGCTCTCGTCGATGCCCTGGGCACGGAGCTCTGGAATCGGGTAGCGATCGCCCCCACCGGAGCAGCCCATCGTGCCGAAGCGGGTCACGCCGCAGCGAAGTGCCATCGCGTAGAGGTCCGAGTTGAGCTCCCAAACTTCGTTCCAGTTCGCGCCACCGGACCCGTAGTAGAAGCTGGTGTCCCCGGGGCACAGGGCGGCCGTGCAGGCTTGACTAGGGTTGAGGTCGGGCGGCGCTGCGGGTGCGTCGCAGGTTACAGGGGGCATCATCTCGTCGATTTCGAGGGAGCGCCGCTCGAGGGAGCGCACCAGGTCGAGGTGATCGGCGATGAGCGCGCGGACCCCGACACTGTAGGGAGATCTCTCGCTAGACAGTTCCTGGTACTGCTCGACCACCGAGTCGAGCACGCTGTTGCGGTAGCGAATCTCGCGCCGCTCCTCGGGGCTGAGGCCTCCCGTATCGGGAGGCATGAAGCTGCCAAAGATCGCGTCGAACACGTCGAGCGGCCGAAGGAGCTCATCGTTGGGCTGATTGACACCGCGCCAGCTGTGGAACCAGCGCGTTGCCGGGTTTCCGCCGGTCACCTGCGTGTGCATGTTGACGTTGAGCA
>RCNF010000664.1_pt1 | contig 18892 bp, 15 predicted proteins | sample 2041311 | NCBI WGS metagenome assembly RCNF01 (sample SAMN09708228, study PRJNA481090) | Marine sediment metagenome, whole genome shotgun sequencing project. | biome: marine sediment; feature: ocean; material: sediment; isolation source: Sewage treatment plant 2 marine sediment (STP2) ... | reverse complement strand
GCTGTTGGTGGATTCGCCGATGACCAGTACCAGTGTGCTCGGCGTATCAGCGTTACTGTCTACCAGACCTTCCAGCGGCGGCTTGTCGGCAGCCAGCAGTCGGTTTTCAGCATTCGACAGTGCCTGCCTGTATTTGACATAGCCCATGACCAGTTGCCAGGGCGCAACCGGTTCCATGCTGTTAACCTGCTCATCGAAACCATACGCCAGCGAATTCTTTTTGATAATCACGCGGTCCAGCATGGGCCAGCATACTGCCAGGCATAGGGTGAATGTTAGCAGCAGTCGGGTCACCGGCGTTCCGCCGATCGGTTGCAGCCGTCGCCAGATTAGCCACGGAATCAGTGTGTAGATAACAAGGGCCGGGAGCATCCACCAGGTAAAGTAGGAATGGAGGAATTCACTGGATTCCGCCCAGTTGGATTCGAAGAAAATGAATATCACGCTCTGGGAAAAATCCTGGTGATACAGTGCCAGGTAGCCCATCGAGAATAGCGAGCTGGTCCATAGAACAACGCCGACGATGCCCGCGATGAGTTTGCCGTGGGCCGGGAACAGCATGACCGGTACCAGCCATAACAGGCTCATGACCAGGGATTGCGATAATCCGAAGAAACCCGCGATACCGCTGGCATAGATGATTGCCTGGTGGACACCGGAAAAATAGAAGAAAAACAGGAACCAGACCAGGAAACGTGTCAGGGAAAATCTGTCTTGCCCGGTGTCTTTGGGCCGGAAATCAGGTTCAGAAAGATGCATTTGAGTGAGTGGTACAGGCGACGCCGTTATTGTCTAAATCATGCGGTAGCATATCAAATATGTGGGATTATATGTAATGGGATGTAGCGAATGGCACTTACTTAAGCGTCTACGTGCCGGTGTATTCGATCTGCGGGACGCCGTAAATCCATCCATGGAGGCTTGACTGCGGCACCCATGCCGCAGACACCCACAGATCGAACACACCGACACTCTTCAGAAACGCAGTGAAGTAGGGCGCAATAACCAACGGGCATTGCGCCGGATGGGCTTTAAGCTCTTGACCCCTTATGGCTCTGCTGCTCACTTTACCTCGGAACAAAATCCAGCACGGTGGCATTGATGCAATAACGCGGCTTGCCGTCGGGCCCGTCATCAAACACATGGCCAAGATGAATACCGCTGCTACTGGACAATACCTCGGTACGCTTGAGTCCAAAGCTGTCGTCCGGTTGTTCAATCGTGGCACCCTTGACCGGGCGGGTGAAGGACAGCCAGCCGGAGCCGGAGTTAAAACGATCACGCGTATCGAACAGTGGTGCGCCGCTCAACTTATCGATAAAGACACCGTCAGGGGTATTTTTGAATTCCTCGTACTGGCGACAGAAGCGACCGTCCGTACCCTGTGCAAAAGCCACCTTGTACGCCTCGGTGTCGCCAAGCTTGAAGTAACCGAGTGCCTTGTAGAACTCCTGTGCCGTCATGTAACCCTGGTGGCCAAAGTCTTCCTTGCCATTGTTCAGGAAGTAAATCGTGGGCGTGGCCCAGGTCGGCGTTTTCAATGCGAGTCCATCAAGCTGCGAGGCCATGCGAAACGACATCGGGATACTGCCATGGTACTGCTTGCTAACGTCCTGCCTGAACTGTTCACAGAATGGGCAGTGCTCAGCTTCCAGCACCACGATCTGCTTACCCGCCAGCAGTGCGCTGTTATCAACCGGCACCGACGCATGCTTTGCAAAGGTAACGCCGGTAGCGTGATTCGGGCAGTAGCCATTAGGGTTCTTCGCCAGGTAGTCCTGGTGATATTCCTCGGCCGGGTTAAACTTCTGCAACGACCTGATCTCGGTAACAATCGCGCCATACCCCGCTGCGCTTAACAACTTCTGATACTGGTCACGCAGTTTCAGCGCCGCCTCGTGTTGTTCTTCGTCCGTGTACAGAATGGTAGACCGGTACTGGGTGCCGACATCATTGCCCTGCCGGTTTTTCTGCGTGGGGTCATGGTGTTCGAAGAAATGTTGCAGCAGCGCTTCGGTGCTGAGCATTCCGGCGTTGTAGCGCACCTCGACCACCTCGGCATAATTGTCCGGGTCGAACTTGTGTTCATACCGGGTGATTTCTTTGTAAGCAGGCTTGATGCTGTTGTCGCCATCAGCATAGCCGGATACCGCATCGATCACGCCCGGCAGCGCCTCATAGCCTTTTTCGGCACCCCAGAAACAACCGGAACCCAGCACTATCGTTTTTACGTGACTACTGGCTGGCATATTGGCCGATGTAGTGGCCGACGGCTTAGCCGGGGCCGGTTCCACGGCCAGTGCCGGCAACTGCACGTACAACAGGCTGACGAGCAGGGCGAAGAATTGTTTCGATAGCATAGGATGTTCTCCGGGATGATTAGCTAAGCAACTTGTGTATAACACAATAGAAAGCTAACCAGGCTGTTAAGTTCAGCCTTGTATTGAAATGTTATGGTTTTGTGATAATTGCTAAGAAGGTGGGAGTAAAAAAAAGAGATAGACAAAAGGGTGACGACCTTATGTCGAACTCCTAAATGTAAAATGCTAGGCTTGACACCTAAGCCCATCTATATATGACGTTAATGGGGATACCCAGAGCCTGCCTATGATTATTCATGTTCTGATATGTTGAATATTCCAGCCCATTGCCTCAACTTTACTTATCAGATTTTTATCTATCTCACCATTACAATCTTCAAAAGAGCTACGCTTCATCGCCAGACATAAAAGATGAGTTGGCCTGCTCATTGCCACGTAATGTAACTTCATACGACTAGGCCGTTGTACACCAGAACATTCTTGAGTACTCTTACCTTTCATAAACCATTTCATAATATCTTCAAGATTATGTGTATTCCAAAACGTTTCCAACACTAATGTTGCTGTATGTTCATCACCTTTAACTGAATGAATTGAACCCATCCGAATTTTGACTTTTGGGCTACTAGACGGGTAATGATAGATATTATCTTTCTTTGACAAAGCAATTTGACCTGAATGCGCTTTATCTTCAGTTGTATCCCATTGCACAAATTCATCTACATCTTCACCAGTTAAATTCTCTGTAGCTATTATCCCGGCAATTTCCAGCACAATTACATTCCAGCAGTAGTCCCAGATTTCTTTTGTAAGAGTCGACTTTTCTATCGCGAAAGTGGATATCAGGCATTCATATAATCGATTGGCAAGTGGATAATCAACAACTAAGCCTTTAACAAAACGATGCTTATATCGACGACTATGGTAATTCAATTTCTCGCCACACAACGATGACAAGCGCAAGACAGCCTCGGCAATTTTTTCCACTGCCGGAAATGCCTCATTTTTTCTTTCAGCCAAGGTCTGACCTGTAAGAATATATTGTACAAAGGTATGTGGTATGGGATCGGATTTCGATAATTCATGGTCATATTCTGGCCAATAACTCCCAATATGATGAGGAAATTTATTGTCACTCTCCTCGTCAGGTGGGCGATGCACTTGCCCGATAGCTGTGGCAATAAAATTATCACTATTCAGTTTCTGTTCTGAAAAACTATCAATAATTAACTTGGCATAGACCTCCATGACCTTATCAATACTATTCTCATCAAATATAAAAATGGTATGAATAGCCTTATTGGCACCTGAAAAGAAAGAGTTAGCCGGCCCATGCCCTATCAATCCACCCGGAATTGGCTCTAGACCGAGCGGATTAGCCAAGTTAGCAATCTCTTGGCTAAAACGATAACTATTGGGTATATCAATGGCGTTTTCGCTGGGGAATATGTCTGTTTCGGCAGCTTTAGAATACATACTGTCATATATTGCCTGATTGGCATCACCAAAACGCTGGCGAATAACACTGCTATCACTCGCCATTAATACGCGATTTAAAATTGCAGATTGATCTTCGCTGTTATCCTGTGCCTCATCAATAAACAACATAGGAAAACGACTTTGAATAGTATTCGAAGTGAATGGCATATTATTCAATAAATCATTCGCCCACATAAACATTTCATCAAAACAAAAATAACCATCATCAGCAGATTGTTTGCAGACGTTGATTATGTCTTGATACGTATTAGTGCTCCTGCCCAGTGTTCCATTTTTACCCCAAGAAATATCACCTACACTGAAATCAGGGAGTTTAATAGCGAGTATTTTTTGCGTATGCTTTCTTTCTAGTGATTCTCTAGTGTTTCGAGGCAAATCCATCCAACGTCGTTTCTGGCATATTTCAGTTTCAATTACATTTATTGGATAGCCCAACGATCTTAACCACGGTAATGCAAGAAAACCATTAACAAAGCCATGGATAGTGCCGATATAATGAGGATAAGAGAGCAAGTTTCCACCTGCTTTTGTATTACCCAACTTAGCCTCAATTACTTCTCTGGCTTTATTTGTATGTGAAAGCACACAAATTCCACGAGTGCGGTGCGACCAGTTCTCAGCAAGTATCGCTAACTTGGCAACCATCAAGGTCGTTTTACCTCTACCAGGGCAGGCTGCAACATCAAGTGTCTGCATATTTTTCAGGGCATCACTGCGTGGGTCATCATAATTTTTGCCATGAAACGCATTTTTGTTTAGACCCAGATGTTCAGCCGCCCAACGAATATCCTTATCTGTAACTGCCCGCAGGTTAAGATTGGATTTATTATTATTTTCCATTTGTGATGCTGGATGTCACATATTTAACTGCTGCGACGAGATATTTTGGCAGTTTTGATTCTAACTCTTTACAAAAATTGCCTTCTTTCTCAGCATTTTTGATTAACAATTCAGCCAGATATTGTGCAGCTACAGGTTTAGAGGTTTTTGTTCCTTTAGTAAACATTGCATATATTTTTGATGCTATGTATTCATTCCTGGAACATCCATTCAGAGCATCGTCATCCACTTTCTTAACTAAGTTGTCATATCCTGTACTAGCGGTAGCAATTTCCTCATCCAGATTATCGTCGGAAATTGATTGTTCTCCATGGCTAAATACGCCGCGATATAAACCTCTTTCGCCAGTCCCGCATTAGCAAGGTCATATTCCAGCGTCCACTCATCTGAGACGAAGCTTTGTACACATTGTCCATGAGCCTTTTCTACGATATGCTTTTTTCTATCCGCAAGTTTTTCAGTAGTTTCGTCGCCTTCGAAGTCTATTTTAGCTCTCCATTTTCGTTTTCCTATATCTGGCCATTTCTTGCCTGGTTCTACTTTGCCAATAATTTCTGGTGCACAATTTGGCATTACATCCATATCGGTCACACATACTACAGGAACCTGAAGTTCTATCGGATTTTCGCCTTGTCGCATGAAGATTTTTGCATAGCGCCTCAAACCAACACCACCGACATTGACAATAGAGACACCATGCTCTGTAAAATCATGGCCGATTAATTTAGCTAGTGTTGGGATGAGTATATTTTCCGCATCTCCTTCTACAATCATGACACCGCGTGCAAAAAACAGATTCGCCTTTGTCACATCCAGAAATCGTTGTAGAAAACGATAATCTGCAGACTCAAGCTGAGTGCTATTTTTATCTAAAGGAAACGCATGTCCATTCTGGATGATGGCTATATTTTCCAGATTGATTGTTGATGCAAGATTTGGGCTATGGGTAGTGACAATAATCTGGATGCCTTTTTCTTCTGCCTGTCTCTCTAAAAATTGCATTGCCCGGAGCTGACGCTGGGTATGCAGGTGAGCTTCAGGTTCTTCAATCAATAATAATTTGTTACCTTCATCCTCCTGCGCCAGAAGCAAGAGTTCACAGGCCATAAACAAGAGATTATTGGAACCTAGCCCTAAACGACCATTGCCACCCAGCGTCAGGTCTAGTTTTTCCAATAATGATCTTAATTTTGAATCTGGCGAATTTTCTGCACCGCTTACCTTGATAGAGCTATTAAGTACTTCGCCGTGCAAACTTAAAACATCCAGGAATATGTCTATTTCGTCGCGTACTTCTTTTATACCTTTTTGTTTACTCAGCAGATCATTCGCCAGATCACCAATGCCCAGGACATTTAGATCTTCAGGCTTAACGCCATCCGCATAATTATCACCGGATGATCTAATAGAACTGGTATTCTGAAGAACCTGCGCTAGTCGTGAACCCCGGCCCGAAGATAACGCTTGTTCAGCATCACGCAATGGCCGTAAATATGTTGCACGAAATAAGTCCCGAGCCTCATATTCCAATACTGGACCTTCTCCATTCCGACCAGAGCGTGTCTCAATGTAATAATGGGATCGATTTCGGCGCTTTATTGATTCTTTTGCCGTCCAATTAATGTATAAAACCGGTTGATCTTCATAGGTAAGATATTCGACAAAGGCGCGTTTATCACTTTCGTTCAAGTCAATAAACTTACACACAATCAAGATTTCCTTTGAGGTATCTAGCTCATGAAAATCCGAGTCTTCAAGGCGATACCATTCCTGATCGGTTGTACCAAGAACAAAACGCAGTGCATCAATGATTGCAGTCTTACCTGAATCATTTTCACCAACAAGCGCCGTCACCCCTTTTCTTAACAGTAAATAGAACTTGTTATCACCTTTCCCAAAACTGCGGAAATTCTCGATTGTAAGCTCAGATAAATACATATCACTTCCCTAATAAAAAGGGTCAGACTCGATTGACATTTTGCCTAATAGGTGACCCCGTGCTTTTCTCTTTTCCCTAGAAAAGCCAGTAGTGCACTCTTTCTTCATAAGATGGTACTCCAATCTCAGACGCTGGCGCTCTATTTTCTAGACTCGTAATTATTTTACGCACCTCTCTTAGTTTCGCGAGCTCAAAGTCCATCGAATGAATGTCTATGAAGCCGTCCGGGGTTGATCTCAAGTTGTGCAACAGTATTAGTTCCCGCAATGCCCTTTCACCCAGCTCCTCTGATTGCAACGCATCTTTTAACTCCTTCTTGAGTAATTGTAGAGATGGAAATCGAATATGCATGCCGCCATCAGCAAAACTGAACAGCACTGGGTTTTGAGCGAAGGTCGTTCGGGGCGCTATTTCGTGGAGCAGTGGCCAACGCCTCGATGTCTTCCCAAGAGAATTTTCACGTAGATAGGCCGCAACGAAATAGCTATGACCAAGCCCTATCTCGTCAAAGGATTCCTCATCATCGAGACTGGAGCAATAGAGCTTGCTACAAGCATAAAGTGGCCTGCTAGAAGCGCGCCATGCTTCATCTTGCATGTTTTGTAAGTGAACGACAAAGTCTCGTGCAACGGCTGCGCTGTAGCAACAATCCAAGAAGACACCGACCGTTGCGTGAGGGCATTTCACATCGTGGCGTACCGTGCTGGCTAGAAAGCTTTCTAGAAGAGTCTTCGTCGAGACCTTAGCGGTTCCCAGAAACAAGTTGCTGTTTCCGAGCGACTCCCCACGGTATGCATGTCCTGAGTAGATCAGGTTGATCTGGAAGAATTCGAATTCCGGATCGGTTGCATTAATGCTTACCCAGTGCATCAATACGTCCAGCGCTTGTTTGACCTCCTCTAGTAGAGGATTGGCAAGCACAACGGTTCGATCGAAGTATCCTTCACTCCGACCCACACTCTTAGCGTGTATTAAATTTGGATCGCCAATCCGTATTGGTCGATAGAACTCGGTGAGTGCAGACAGGTCTTGCATTGCATTGGGCAGCTGATTCTTACTTTTAGGTGATCGATTGGCAATTAAATCGTCCGGAGAATCATTGGATGTTGGCCCATCGCATGCTATAACGAGATTGACCCAAAAGGCCGTCGTCACTGATCCTGTACACAATCTCAACCCACGCGGTTGACTTCGTTCCGTCTCGACAGAGCTAATGTCAACCAGATGGCCATTCAAATAGCGATGCTCCCGATTTCTCAATTCAGGAGTCGTTATTTTCTGGAACGCGGTGTAGGCCGTCTTCAGCCAATTCGGAAGGTTGTCGAGAGTCGAAAGACCGTTCTTTGCTGAGGGGGACAGAAGATGATCACGTTGAGTGGTTGCGTCGGTCAATGCGTTGTCGAGTGACTCTGCTAACCCGTTGTCGAGTAGCTGCCTGATATTCGATATGACCGGGTATAAGTGCTCGCTCACAGTAGGCACCATACAATCCAAAGGCGCATTAGAACCACCTGGAGCGGAAAGTAAGGTGTTGTTCGCCCATAGTAGGTTTTCCAACACCCTTAGAGACCATTCCGCCCGGACTGGGCTTCGCAGATATGCTGTTAATCCCGACCGTAGTAAAGTAGATGAGGCAACCGTTGACCAGACCGACCATATAATCGACTAACATTGGCGCCTGAAGTGCTGCGGCACCACCTATCCCAAGGACAATGGAGAGTAGAAGCGCGAGCCACCGAGGATTGTAGTTCATAGCGTGTTGAATTGCGCTAGTCACGACATAGACCGCACCCGAAGCTCCCGCCAACGTGAGAATAGTCGAATGGCTAAAGAATTCTGTGGGAGGTTGCATTGTTCCTCCTTTGTCAATAAATGATATTGCTGCTAAGACATCGTCATGGGTTTAAATACACTCTTTCACGCCCAGTGGGTCGTTAATATCAAAAGCAGACTCAAAAGTGTCAGACTCGATTGATACTACATATAAATCGATTATTGAGAATACCAACTCTGCACCCTCTTCGTTAACCCTGTGCAACAGATTTGAAATACAGTTTTTACGCTTATTCCTCTAATGCAAGATTGCCGCGCTATCGCTCGCAACGACAGAACGGCTATTACAAAAAGCCGAGGTTAAAAAAGTGATTGGAAAAATCTGCATTACAGTTTAAGGTTATTTTGTATATGAATGATCGTTTAGTAATGTTTATAAAATTAATACTGGTATGTAGGTAACCGTCCGGTAATCATCTCTTGCTTTCAGGCACCCATATGTGCGGTAATAGCTCATTGATAGCACTGGCCCGGTAAATCGGTAGGCGTTCCAGAGCATCCTTGGAGAAATGTGAGTGTCAGGCCGTACATTTGACATTTGATGAATTCAATACACCACCTTAATTAAATTTTTGGGTATCATGTTTTTTGAGAGAAGAACAGGCCCTGATTATTCTAGACCAAGGACTATTTGCCACATTGTTTCTACTTCGGCCAATTCCGCGGAATCTAGTACGGTGAGAACATCGTTTGCAATTCGTTGATTGTCGATCGTTCTGGTCTGGTCCAGCATGATATCGGAATCGGCTTTAAGTTTATCGCGTGATTTGATGCGATAACGTAGTGGCGCTGCATCATCGATTAATTGTGTCGTTAATGGCAATACAGTTGTACTTGGATGTTCGGCCTCGTTGAGTAAATCGCTTTGCATGACCAGGCAGGGGCGAATTTTTCCTGCCTCGGTGCCTTTGGATGGATTAAAGTTGGCCAAATAGATAGCGCCACGTTTAAAGACCATTATCCATTCCGTCGTTATTGGCAGCCGCAAGATCCTCAGCGGCCTGAATTGCCTGTTCTCTTGTCTTGAGTGAAGCAGCACGAATTTTTTGTCGCATTGCTTCCCGGTCAAGATAATCCATATATTTTTTTACTGCGCTACGAATAACATCGCTACGGGTAGTGTGCAGACGCGTTGCCAGCTGGCTTAAAATCGCATCGAACTCTTTGTCGGCTTTAACGGTAATTGTTTTCATGGTAATACCTCGGTAATACTGAAACAAGTATAAGTTAAATACCGCCTGATTGACAGGTGTCGGAGTCAAGTTGCCAAAGTATGGGATTAATCATTGATTACCGTATCCACGAGAGCAGTTATGCTATCAACCGAGTCGAACTCGTTCTGGTCAAAGGGCCGGTCAGAAAAATCGATACTGTAGTTTTCTTCCAGAAATACTACGATCATCATGACATCCAGTGAAGTCAGACGACCTTCCGTGACAAGTAACTGCTGATCGGTAAAACCCGCGCTGTCGCCCTTGTCATTTAAAAGTTTCTCCAGGAAGTTTCGGATTTTAGCGCGTGTACTCATATCACTCCAACGTTAAACGCCAATGTTAATCATATGCATAAGAAATTGAAAATATACATCCAGTCCATAACCCGGATAGGGCAAGCCAAATATGTGGATGATACCGTAGAAACCGAGAACGGTGACTGGTGCTGTAATCCAGATCCTGAACCAGTGTGTACTTGGTTTCCGGTTCTGATTACGTAACTGGGACAGACCAATGGCTGTGCCCAGTAACAGGCCATAGAAAACATATACCTGAAAGGCCTTTAGTGCCCCCCAGATTCCCAACTCCATGATTATATGGATATCACGGAAGAAATGATACAACATGTTGCCGAGACCAGCCGCTGCCATGGTCGCCATAAACATGCGCAGACGTGGTCTGGTTTTAAAAAATCTCAGAAAAGTGGGGTAAAAGAAGAATTCCACCAGTAATTCCTTGAAGTAGTAGTAATAGCGGTTCCAGAATTCAGCGATCGTTTTGGACTGCAGTGGACTCCACGTATTTCGCAGTGCTTTAAATCCGGCCATGCGGCAGGTGGCAATGATGATATGCCCCCAGATGGATAAAGTCAGCATGGCTTTTATAAAATCAACCATCACGACAGCCCAGTTGATGTACCAGTGGTAAGGTTCGCCTGACCGGGTATGGGCTAATGCATCGTATACAGAAGGTATCGCCAGATGGACAGGTAATGCCAGGTTGTAGAAGGGTCTTCCATAGACCACCATTTTGAATATCCCCAGTACAATGGACAGGATAAATGCCCAGTATAATAGTTTGATTCCCTTGAGCTGGGAGATGGCCAGTTCTTCCGCATTCTTCGCTTCGATTTTACGTAGATAGGTAGCGCCTTTGGGGAACGGGGTGTTGCTGCCACCCCAGAAGGGCTGGTAGTGACCGAGTTGATAAATAAACTTTGTGCCTGGCACGGCATTTCGATCATGCAGGGAGTAAGCCAGATACCAGATATAGTTCCCGAGAATAATCAGAAAGCCCCACAGATAGGCCTGTTGTGTTACTGAAAGAGGGGCATAGGAGGCAATTGTCAGTAATATAATATAACCGACCAGAAGCGTGGCAACAGGTCTGCGGTACAGCCAGCTGCCACGCGATCTCTTGACTAGATAATAGTACGTTGCACAGAACACAATGGTGATGACAACAAGGCTTAGCCCGTAGGTGGACCAGCTGGTGGTTGTAGCCAGACCCTGCACATCGAATACTTTTCTCAGCAGGCCCCACTCGAGCCTGGTGTGCGAACTTATTAACCAGTAGAGGGTTGCTGCTGTCAGCAATGGACGCCGGAATTGGGGCCAGAATGACATGGCCGCCAGTATCAGTACCAGCTCCGGCCACCACCTGGAACCATGCAGATAAAGCCCGATGGCAAACACCGCTAGCAATAACACTTTACCGCCGGCGTGCTGTGCCAACTGCACCAGCGCGGGCGATTGATCAATGGCCGGGATTATTCTGATACGTGTATTGCTCATTTACACTTAGGCCCTGGCGCGACGCCCTGGTCCAGCAGGGCAACGATGGCATTGCGATCGATTTTGCCACTGACATTGAGTGGCATACTATCCAGCTTGATAATGCGCCTGGGGAGCATGTAAGACGGCAGGCGTGAGTGCAGGGCTTCACGCATGGTTTCTTCATCGATATCGGAACCGGTGATTACACCGATGATGTCTGACATGGCACCTGATTCACTAGAGCGGACAACAGCGGCCACCAGGTCACTGCCACACACATCCCGCATATGCGCCTCGATTTCTCCCAGCTCGATCCGGTTGCCAAGGATTTTTACCTGGTGGTCAATGCGTCCCAGACAGTGAAAGATACCGGACGTTTCCTGGTAGGCCAGATCACCCGTGAGATACCATTTCTGTAAACCATACTGTGGGTGGTCGAGTAATGGAAACCGCTCTCGTGTGAGTGCTTCATTTTGCCAGTAACCAGCGCTGACCTGGGGACCACTGATGGCTAGCTCACCGGTCTCCTCTGGCGGCACAAAATTTCTGTCCTCGTCTACAATGGCGGCGAGGAGTCCCGGGAAAGGTCTACCGATAGCGACGGTGCCGTGACTGGGGGTGGTATTGAGCTCCCCGTTGCAAGGCTCGAAATGGCTGGCGATCGTGGTCTCTGTAGCACCGTATTGATTATCTAACTGACTGTTTACCGCGGCCTTTTGCCAGGCCTGTGCTATTGCTGCTGGTAACATTTCTCCGCCGAATATCGTCAGGCGCAGCGATGGAAACGTGCCCGGCTTTAGCATTTTCATGCGGTCCATAAAGACAACAGTGGAAGGAACAGAACACCATACGGTTAATTGCTGCTTGCGAATAAAACTCGCGGGCGCCATCAATTGATGTTGTGGCACCACATGCAGCGAGGCGCCGGCACCCCATGCCATGAACATGCACATTATTGACGGGTCGAAAGTGATTTCAACGTGTTGGGACAGGCGGTCGTTGGCGGATATCTGATACCTTTGCTGGATCACCTGCAGGAAATGCTGAATATTGCCAAGCGTCACCATCACCCCTTTGGGCTGGCCTGTGGTGCCGGAAGTAAAAATAATGTAGGCAAGCCTGTACAGCGGCATCATTACAGGTGGATCGGCTGGCGTGCATTTGTCAAGAACGTCATGTCCGTGAAGCCGGACGTTATCGGATTCAGGTACAAGAATGCTGTCAGGACAAACGTCCAGCACTTCCTCGGTCAGTATCTGTTGACCGGTCGCATCCACAATCAGGGCATCAAGCCTGGCCTGGCTGATCATGTTGGCCAGCCGTGATGGCGGATGAGCCGGGTTCAACGGGACATAGCTTGCACCGGTCCAGCAAGTGCCAATGATGCCGGCATAGACTTCCAGGCTGCGAGATCCCAGTACCCCGACACGTCTGGTATTTCCTCTGGTTTCGTGCTGCAGCCAGGCGGCGATACGTTTGGCAAAGTTGGCAAGCTCACCATAACTTATATCCCTGTCATCAAGATTAAGGGCGGTATGCTCCGGGTGTTTTTCCGCATGCTGCGAAAAGGGTTGTGCAAGATTAAATAGTGTATGAGACAGGCCCAATTGGTCAGACATCGTATTGTTAATTTATATAATAATATGAGCCAAATACAACCAATATTTGCATTGCTTATTAACTCATCATTTTAATACTAATTGTCTGCTTGAATATACCTTTTCTCTTTCAGCATGGGTAACTTATTTATTGCAATAAACGGGTCAAAATTAGATGCAAATTAACTGTGTGACTTATTGCCGGAGAATCAGAAGGGAGCTGAAATGCCTGTGTGGCGCGGAAAAATGCTGGGCCCAGAAGTAGTTACAGCCTACATCCATATAGGCTGCCTACGGCTCGCTTCGCTCATGACTAAAATTGATGGGAGGGATTTTGGCTAATTACGAGCGGTTATAAGATTTAACACTAAGCATAATGCCTTTAAAAAAGACTGACACGTTCGAATAGCCAAAATGAGGATAGCCCGCCAATGGAATAAATGACTGCTGTCTCTGCTCGGTTAAGTAATTTTGTTAGTTTTAACCGATGCAGCATCAAGGTAAATAAGACGATAACTAGAACAAAAAGCAGCTGACCAACTTCAACGCCAACGTTGAAAAAGATAAGCGCTAATGGAATCGCCTGCTGCGGCAGCCCGATTTCAGCTAATGCGCCCGCAAAGCCAAATCCGTGCAACAGGCCGAAGATGAAGGCGACCAGCCACGGCCATCTTGCTGCATAGCCCGGTCGTCCCTGTTTACCATGTACTAGTTCTACAGCCAAAAACAGGATGCTCAGTGCAATAACAGCTTCTACCGGTTGCTGGGGTACGTATACTAAGCCCAGTGTGGCAGCACCTAAAGTAATACTGTGGGCGAGAGTGAAGGCGGTAATGGTGATGATTAGTCGCCGGGTGTTGTTAACAATCAACAACAGTGCAAAGACAAAAAGCAGGTGGTCTACGCCAAGCAGAATATGTTCTATACCAAGCCCGAGATAAGTTATCGCGATGTCGGTAGAACTTCTTTTTTCCGGGACATCATAAAATGGCCGCGAAGCTTTAAGCATCGCAGTTGAAACAGCGCCATCAAGCCATTTTATTCTTAATAACATATCTGTATTGCTATTGTCAGGGTCTTCAATAGATATGCGTTGCCCAACAATTTTTTCAGTGCAATGAATATACCAGCGCTGAAGTCTGGCATTATTGATGGATTGCGAAGTGATGTCTGATTCGTTGGTGCAACCAACAGGGAAGCGAGCCTCTATGACTAATCTTTTATTTTTGCTTTGCGGCACTTTCCATAAAACAGAAAATGTATTTGGGCTGTGTTCATTTAATTCCAGGTAGCCGGGGCGAATCTCATCAGCAATGGAAATATTTGCGAGTAACAATAAAACAAAGCCGATAACAATTCGCTGTATCATTATTTACCGTTCACTACTGCACTTTTAGCAACATCGTCATCCAGTACTATTTCATAACGTTGATGCAGGCTCTGATAAAAAACGTCGTTAGCATTCTTTTGTTTCGCGCTGCGCCATTCGCTCGCAACACGTTCATGTATTTCTTCAAGAGGCGGTAACTCTTCTTCAGTGCGTGAGTTTATATGTATAAGGTGTACGCCATATTCTGATTCGATGGGACCTTGCCAGCTGTTAACGGGAAGAGCAAAAACCTGGCTGGCAAATATTGCTCCAAACATGCTGGCCACCTGGTTTTCTCTTTCTTTGCTGAATTCGTAAGGCAGTAAAGATCGATCACCCAGATTTGTTGTATCAACAGCGGCTGTTGTTTCCTCCAACTGTTTCAGTAACTGTTCCGCATCCTTTTTTGTATTCTGCTTACGAATAGTTGGATCAAAAAATATTTGGCTAAAAGTAATCTTCGCAGGCCGTGTAAATATTGATGCATGTTCAGACAGGTATGTATTGAGTTCTGTTTTGCTCGGTTCAGGAACAAAGCTCAAATCATTAAAAAGGTACTCCATTTTTTTTGCCAGGCGGCGGCGCACGATAGCATCGTCTTTATCAAGACCCATCACCATCGCTTCACGAGAAAGAATCTGTTCGCGGATGTATTGTTCAAGTTGCTGCTCTCTTTCCTGTGCAGTCGGCGGTCTTCCCATGCTTTTTAGCCAGGTGGTCGCGAGAATGTCGAGATCAGCCTGAGTGATAATGATGTGGTTACCTGTCTTAATCTCCGGGATATTTATCTGATAAAAAATAAAGAAAAGTGCGGCACCTATCACAAGAAAGTGCAGCAGGGGTTCACGTAAAAAGGAATGCAGTTTAGATTTTTTCATGATGTAGAAACGGTAAACGGAGCGCCTGTGCACTCCGTTTACAAGCAAACCTAATTTACAAATTTAACCCTTCGGGGTGTACCAGATTGGCGAAGTATAAGCGCGCTCTGTTGTCGTCATTGGCACTTCGTTCGGCATTGTAATCTTATAGTGCTCAGCCTCGTAAGCCGTCCAACGTGGTGTTGGGATCTCAATCACCCTGGCATAATAAAAGGCACTTTGTTCTGCATCAAAGTCAGTATCTTTCCAGACAGTGATGAGTTCGGGGTCACCGATGGTGTTGGTCCATGTGGCGTTAGCAACATCTACCGTGTTACCGACGGAAGGTAATTTTCCATTTGCATCTGGTTTACGATTATCAGACCAGGCAACATCGTACACTTTCTCATGCAGCTCGCCTTTTTTGTCCATCCAGCCTTTGATGATTTGAATACGGTCAAGGTTACCGCTAAGAGAATCTTTCAAGGCCGCGACAAGAAATGTCGGCGCTGTCTTTCCTGCAGGCGCTAAAGGCAGATCTCCACCCATAGGCACACCCTTGGCATAACCGGTTCTGGCGGGTTGTCTGTCGTTAGCGTCGCTGTTCTCAAAACCCCAGCCACCGAAGAAACGCACGATCATACGGCTACCGGTAGTCGCATAAGTTTCCTTGCGCTGCATTGCATCAAAAATTGAGGCACGGGTATTTTCTTCAGCCCAGACCGCGGCCCAGCCCGATGCTGCGGGTGAGTAACCTTTGTACTCGTTATCACCCATTTTCGCCATTGGATGCTTGTAGCGGTCTTTGCTGGGCTCACTGCCAGAATGTTTACCAAAGAAATTATCTTCCTCGGCTGTTGCTAGAGCGGTATGACTGTCGGTGGAACCTATCATGCCGAACTTGTAAGGATTGGTGCCGAGTTTTTTCTTCAGTTGTAATCCAAGTTTTAAAGCAGAGCGTGCATATTCGCCCTGCAACATCTCGTTTTTCTTTAACGCACTTAGGTCAAGATTTCCCTGGTCCCAGGTTTCATAGTCAGCGAACTCATCATTTTTAGAAAGAAACGGATGCGTTTCACCATCTCCCTTGATTTGCGTGACTTCATAAAGGCGTTCTCGATGTGCACGGGTTTCAACATATTCCTTATTGATTTTTTTGCCGAAGGCTTTTGTTTCCGGGAACATTATGCCGTTGCTGAGGTTTCCGTTATGCGCAATGGCTAAAACCTGTCCGGCTGTTTTTTCTTCATACTTATCCATCCACTTCCACAGGTCGACCGGGTTGGTACTTCCCAAAGGTGGTCCTGCAGTAAAAGGTTCCAGAAGTTTTGCGCGTTCAGCATCGTCCCGATATATCACAACACGGTGTAAGTTATTCCCCTTAACCAGTGATGTCCACTCGTAACCGATGAAGGCCGTAAAATGGCCAGGATCATTCGCCTCGTCGGCAGCATCGATGATGCCATCCCAGGTATTGCGATATAGGCTTGTACCCGGTAAAGACATCAATTCCTCAGGAAATTTCCCCTGGGAAAACAGGCCGATGATTTCAGCAGCAGCGGCTACACCTTCCTGACCACCGGCTGTAATCATCTCATTCCATTTCCGGCCCTTTTCACTAGCCATCACAAAGGGGGCTCCTGACTGTAACTCAGGGAATAGACCCATGTTATCCGAGTGATCCGCTACCACAAGAAAATCCAGTGGACGAGATAGCCTAACGGCCTGGCCGGTAGATGAAATCACTTCTTCACCCTTGGCGAATCGATAAGCATCGGGTGGCAACAAGGTGGCGCCAAAAGCACCAGCATCAAAAGAAATAGCGGTATGTAGATGTGTGTCACCCCAGAGCGGCCGGTCAGGAAAGTCGCGCTGCGCATAGGGTGAGTATGTATCTTTTTTGGCTTTAGCGTGTAAGGATGAAGTGTCGTCTGTGACTATTCCACCGCCGGCGGAAAAAATATTCGGGCTAAAAATAATGGATAAACATGCCAGTGTTAAAACACTGGTTAATTTATATGTCCGATTATATTGCGAGCATAATTTATCCATAATTTCTACCGCCTCATTCATTATTATTAGCTGATGTTAATGATTATACCTATTTTCTCAAAAATAAACGAGAGTAACCATCTGGATGATTCTGACATTACACGGATAATCACCAAGGACCGTATCGGGTCGACTTTTCATTGACGACTCATTAACACGGACTAGAAGATTGGGTTGGAATAAGGCATTCAAGTGAGCGTGTTCAGCTATTTAGAAAAACCTACACGACTTTCGTTACGAGGGTGGAGCCCATGTAATTAACTTCTTTCTTGTCCACTGGTAAACGATAAAAGGAAATATGGTCAAAGCTATTTAGCTAGGGTCAACTGGTACACATTGACCAATAACGCATGAACACCGCGTAATACGTGACTTCTCGCTATATCGAGGTAAATATTAATCTGGAATCGGTAACGCCGAGAAGGGGTAAAAATGGCGGGCCTGGAAGGACTCGAACCTTCGACCTGCCGATTATGAGACCCGCCGGGCGAGTCTTTAAACCCGCTAAAACCGCGCTGTTTAAACGTTTAGTAGCCATACCTATACCAGTTTCCTTACCACTAGATTGTTCGTAGAGTGTTTTTATCCCCGTCTATTTTGGTAATTCAGTTCAGTTATGACAAGTACCTCTCAGTCTTTACCCGTCGACATGAAGTAGACTGTAAAGCAGATCGTTCGTCAGTGAGAGGTGTACATTATTTACGACTTTCTCGCCAGTGCCTGAACGACTGCGCCTGTGCCATTATGGTATTCACCTTCATGTATTTCGCGTACCTGCTCTTGCAGGTGCAAAAACTCGAGTCTGATCAGTTCTCTGCTTAATGATTGCACATCCATCATCATCTCGGCGGCTGGAGGTCCACCGGTTTTATAATGAAGTTGAAGTGGCGTATATGCCTCTAGCAGTAACATGCCACCGGTACGAAGACCTTCTATACAACGACGATGTACATCCTGTCGCAAGTCAGATGGCAGATGGCAGAAGATTGAAACAATCGAATCCCATTGCTGAACCCCAATATCATAGTCTGCAAGGTCGGCATGCACTGTAGTGATTTTTACACTTCGTTCTTTAGCTAGCTTATCAGCTTTTTTCAGACCGATTTCAGATGCATCTACGGCAGTTACTTCATTTCCTTGTTCGGCCAACCATACTGCATTTCTGCCTTCACCTTCTGCCAGGCAGAGTATTTTACCGGTTGGCAATTTATCGTACATCGAAACCAGAAAGTCGTTTGCTTTGGTGCCATAGGCATAGCCTTTGCTGCTATATCGCTGATCCCACATCAGGAGCTCCAATTGTTTCTGAAAACAGAGGCACTGAAAATCCAGCACCTCTTTAATGAGAGTTTAATGATAAGCAAGATGCTGAACGAATCAACATCTTCGACTATCGTGATCATGCACCAGGAGTCATTTGCTTCAATACGTTGTCTTTCCTAATAAAATGGTGATGTAATGCAGCACCTGCGTGACCGATCACTGCAATTATAAGTAATATCCACACGGTGCCATGTATGCTGAGAAATGTTTTCGCTAGCTCTGGATTCTTATCCAGGAAAACAGGGAATTCGAACAGACCAAAGAAGCTCAC